>Ga0307509_10010831_pt1 | contig 11119 bp, 16 predicted proteins | sample 10_EM_MG_FD_202245 | JGI IMG/M metagenome (GOLD analysis project Ga0307509, IMG submission 202245) | Populus trichocarpa ectomycorrhiza microbial communities from riparian zone in the Pacific Northwest, United States - 10_EM | ecosystem: Host-associated > Plants > Roots > Unclassified | place... | reverse complement strand
CTTGAGGGTTGAGATCATCATGTTGGTCGCGCCCTCCACGTTCAGCTCCCTGCCGTCCATCCAATAAGAGCCCGTTTTGATCTAAAAGTGAGGGGATGTAAACGCACCTGGCCCTGAGGAACTTGACGAGAACAACGCTGACGCGAGCATCCGTCAATGGGTTCAAGGAGTCAATGGGGACACCCCAAAGAGTGATGACGGAAAGCCTCTTCTCCTTCTCCGGGAACGCGGTCTCGAAGATGTATGGCAACTTGGTCTGGACAGAAACCTGGAGTCAACTACGCAGCGCGGACAGTGGTGTCGGCAACATACATGGAGCTCTTTAAGAGCCTTCCACTCGTCCTTGGTGAACTTCCTCGTCAAAGGGTTCTGAGGTTCGTCCGAGAACGGGGCCCCCGCCTTCTTGTCCTCGGTTTCCTGGTATAGAGCGAACACACATCAGAGAGTGCGGGGGCCACCAAAAGGGGAACTCTCTACGGGAGCAGGAACGTCGGTGGCCGGCGTCGACGCGGTGGGCAAGATGGTTTTCACGGGACGGTTTGTTTTCGAGGCATTCGAACCCATTCGAGGAGTAGGTCGTGGTCGTGGGCGAAAGCTGGGCGCTATTTCATGATGGACGGACGTACTGTCAAACGGCAGGGTGGGGCATATGATGATGGTCGAGTTCTCGGGACGCGGAGGGAAATCCCCGTGATCCGGTCGTGAGCCCCTCACCAACTTCTCTACGCGGTGAACCCAGAAATCCACCCTCGTCATAATGTCTATCGACCCAAGCCCAGTGCTGCTCAAGGATGCAACGCTGGAACAAATAACAGAGGCGATCTCTGCGAAGATCGATGCGAAAGACCTAAACTACACCGAGGATGAGGTACTGTGATTCCGCTCTCGACCGTCCCAACGAGCTACGACTAAACGATGACCTCTCCGGCCAGCTCGCCGTTGCGTCTAAGAACATCAAGACAGCGATCTCACGCATAAACTACGCATGGAACCTCCGAAACTCTCCGATCTTCCGCCTCCCAGATCTCCTCGTCCTCCGCATCTTCGAGCAACTCCAAGGCCTAGCCTACCGCAGCCCATCCAAAACTCATTCAAGGTGGTGGGAATGGCTCAAAGTCATGTCTGTGTGTCGTGCTTGGTGGAGGATCTCCTTGGAAGGATCGAGCCTCTGGGAAAACGTCCACATCCTCTACAAGTTGCCCGTCCCATTCTTGGGTTTGATCTTGGATAGGGCTGGAGGGAGGCGATTGGCGATTCACTTCCAATCCTGCGATTACTTGCACAGCAGGGTACGCCGAGAAGGCTACCTCAAGGCCATCCGATCCATCGCAGACCGTATCAAAAACTTCACCGTCCACGTCACCGCTTCCGGCGGGTACTGGGAAATGGGTCACCTTCCCGCACTCTTCGCCATTCCCTACCCAAACCTCGAATCGCTGGATCTATCCTACAACGCGTTTTACTCTTCATCTTCGTGGGATATGGATCCTCAATACCGACCGGACATCAGCAACGTGAAGCACGGGGTCATGCTCGAACTCATCTCTTTGATGCCCACGGAACAATTGAAGCGCCTCACCCTTCGGCATATGGGAGGGTGGCCGCCAACACAATTTGGAAACTTGACGAGCCTCGCGCTTTTCGGGTACGCCGACGGGGCTACCCTCGCGGAGGCGGTATGGGGAAACCCTGCGCTCCGCAAACTCAAACTCGAATCCATCAAGCACGAGGAACGATACTCCTACGACCCGAGACGGCTCGTTGAGTTGAACGGCCAAACGTTGGAATTGGAACGTTGCGACCCAGACGTCCTCAGGATGTTCTCCCTTTCCTCGACTTGCTCCCTCATCGTCACCAAAAGCTTGGGCCAGCAAAGTCCCATGGACCAGGGAGAAGTTCCGGAGTTACGGTGGCTCCCCGAAGACATTTCCGCGATTCGGTGTTTGCACGATTTGCGGGAGGTTCACTTTAACGTCACGAAGATGCCTGGAAGGGTGGGTTGGGTCGCCTCGGAACAGAATACCGTTTGCTACTCGGCGTCGAGTCTAACCTCCGGATCAAATCCCGAGCCATCCGCAACCTTCACCCTCACTTACCACTCCGAGGCGTTCACGATACCATGCGAGGTCCAATTCGAGCCTAGATACCTCCTACCCCATCCCACACCGTGGGGACAGGTGATTCGTGCCTCCTTTAACGATTTCCACGACCAGTTCAGGATCCGCGACAAAGCCGTCCTCGAAACCCTGCCGAATTTACGTTCCCTGATCTTCCGTCGCTGCGACAACGGTCAGCTAGTTCGTTCTATCACGCCCAACGAACTTCGAGGGTTGGAAAGTCTGTGCTTTGAGGATGAGTTGTCCGGGGCGGATTTCGGAGATGCACTCTCGATAATGCTTGGGCTTCGGCACAAATTCGCTGGACTACAGCTCAAGGACTTGAAAATCGTCACGCCTGGTGGCCCGAGTTCTATAATCACCGTGGAACAGATGGGAAAACTGGGGGGATTTGTTTGTCGTGTAGAAGCAATACAAGCACCAGGTTATAGGCCTGTAGTAACATGATGGAATGTAATAACTGATGTACTGTGACATATATGATCGCGTCCATGTAATGTTCTCACCTAGCTTTCTTTTTCTTGTGCTTTCTGTCCTTCTCCCCCTTTGGTGCGCCCTTGATCGCACCAAGTATGCCTTCCAATCCAGCAGCGTCGGAGTTCGTGGGGACTGTGGGTTCTTCCCGAGCCGGCGGGAGAGCACTACGCTTCTGTTTCTTCCCCAGTGCGAAGTCGAATAGCTTGTCAATGTCGTCTCCCCCCTTCCTCTTACGCTTGGAAGAGGATTTGGGTGCTACCTCTGCCGGAAGCTGGTCTGAGGGTTCATTGGGGGCGGAAACAGAGGCGGGTCCTATTTGGTCACTGGTGGAGGGAACGGAAATTGTCGCTTTCGATGTTTGTTGGGCTCTCCAAGCGTCCGGATTCCTCTTCAGCATCAGTAGGTCCATATTCCGTACAAAATACTTCCCATACTGTGACCCGGCCAGATTCTGCTCATGGGAAGAAAGCGATTTGGCAATCTTCTCCTGTAGCGAAGTCGTGTTCAGTGTTCGGTGTCCTGTCCGAACAGCAGTCCACACCTACCTTGAGATAAGGGTCGGATCCCGCCCACATCCTGTCACCAACCCGGCTGCCGATCCTATCGTCCACGAGTTCATGGAAATGGCCCACGAATCTCAGCACGAATTTATTCTTCGTCCTGTACGGGACAGTCGACGATTCAAAGATCGTGTCGAGGACACGAGAACTCGTTGGATGGTGGGCCATCGCAACCAGGTCGGGGATCGAGAGCGAATTTACACTGTTGTTCACGTCTTCAGGACATGCATCGTCCCGCGAGAACAGAGCGTAGACACACCTATCAAGCAGCGCGGCGTTATGAGGGGGTGCCATGCGCATCATAGAACTCATCAGCAAGGCACCCTGTGTTTGCGGTTGGATCACACCCGGCTGCCTGTTCGTGAGACGCTTGGGCCTTTTTTGTCTTCCCAAGGACTCGCCTGCATCCTGTGGGGTCGGCTGTTTCGATTGGACCCGATACTCCTACGAGATAACCGTCAGACCCGACTCAACGAGGAATTCGGTGTATCTACCGAAATCGTTGTCAGGTGCAGGACGCAAGGGGCGAGCAACAGCCGATCTTCGGGTGTCCTCAGCTCGAACGCAGAGCACACGGCCTAGAAGGGTCATAAGAGGGCTATGTGAAGCGCTATTGCAGAACGGCAGACCTCGACCAGGTCACCTTCGTGGGAACCCAGGATCACTGCCCTATCCACCAATGCTTTCACGACGCCGACTCTTGAGGATTCTATGGGCGAGGATGTCAGCCCTCTTTCGATTCACGCTTGATTTTGATCCCCTACTAATGATTTTCTGCCAACTTTTACCGAGCTCCTCGCACGCGCTGCCCAGCTGAGGTTCGTCTATTCGAGACAGAGCTCGGGCGACGACGAAGTTCGCAACGGGGTGGACGGATAGCCGAGAAAGCTTTTGATGGAAATACGTTGACCAAAGCAGGCTAAAGATTGGTGGGCTCGATTTCGTGACGAGTGTTTCGAGGAGATGCGATGATGTCGTGTCTCGAAGAAGCGTCCCCAGAAAGTCACTGGCTTCCGGTTCGCAGTTGGGGTCCTCACCTAGATTCACGTTAGCGGTGTTTCGCGCAGCACGGGGATGAAGTATTGACGGTGTAATGATATCAAGCCCATCAGGGCGTGGTCCATGAGGGATTCAGGTTCATCGCTCATCCCCTGGTCGGCTTCAGTTTCTATCAGCATCTAGGGGTAGGTAAGTCTCGCGATAGTTCGCTATTGACCTGAAAACCCACCTGTAAGACGGGACTCGCAACCTTGTTCGCAGCCAACGCCCTGACTTCATTGGCATTAAGGTCATTCCTCAGCTGTTGAACGAACCGCCTTGCGAGCTCCGAGAACTCGGGGACAGTGTGCGTCTTGAGAGCCAATTTACCATCTTGAAAATTTCCTCGAGAGACGAAAACGGATCTCATGCTCCCCTGGTTTGACTTCCATGTCGAGCTCCTTTTCGATCTGATGGTGTCCGAGTCCGGAGGGAACAAGTGAGGGGAGAGGAGAGCTAGGAGTGTTCGGACGACATGCGAGGCGAATTGATCCACGACAAGAGATGATAGGGATGGGAGGAGTTCCTGTGAGGGACGTCAGGACCATGGAGGAAAACCGTAGGATCCCCGGGGTACCTCCGTGGCATTTGACACCAGCCGTGTGAGAGTACGTAGCTCTCCATGTTCTGTGTCTACCGTGGGCAGATTTCCCCGTGCCTATGAACAAGGTTAGCTGACCATTCGCCGTCAAAGTGTTCGCTCGCGAACCTCTCGAGCAATCGTCTCGCTCGCAACGGTGAACACGGTCTGACATACATGCGATGCGAATCTATGAGTGGACAGCTGCTCGTACCTAACAATGGACGTGCGGCTCAGCTTCACGATCCACCATGACGAATTACACACTCACGAACCAGCCAATCTGTCCATGAACACTCTGCGAGTGAAATCATCCATAGAATACGCCATCCTTTCGAGGATACCCGAACAGTCCGGGTCCGTAGCAAGTTGGAGCTCCTTCCCCGACATCTCCTGCAAAGCGGCGGAGAGGAACAGACGGCGATCTAAACTCTTACATCAGCAATAGTAGGAAGAAGTAGGGATGGGGTTACCTTCGTTCGGGTCTTGCCCGTTTCCGTCGTCACCACCGTATCCCTGAACCGGGTTCTCTTGCCAATCTCGGATCTGCAGCTCGACGGTACGGAAGTACGCCTTTACATCCGCATCGACGTATCCGAAGGGTGCTTCCAGGTTGACCTGGGGGCTCCTATCTTGAACGACCCACGATGGTCTATCCCCACCTTCAAAGCCTCCAGTTTGCTGTTCGCCCTCGTAGTCCGCATCTTCTTGGAAGACCTCTATGTCAGGCTCAGGTTCAGGCTCGTTCTGGATGTGTTTCTTGTGTTTCTTGCCCCGTTTACGGTTTTCCCTCGGCATCGCTGCCTGCTGGGAGTGGGGATTCGAGGAGAGGGGGGATGGGGGATAAGGAAAGAGAGAGGAGTTGGAAAAGCAACTGGCGGCGTTGGGATCGGGCTTCTGGGTTTCCCACGGCCACTCGTCATTGGGAAATCGACTGCCGGGATGGGTGGGATTGCGTCCGAGTCGGAGCTTCTAGTATTCTCATACGCTACAAAAATGGCTTCCCACCGGAACAAACGGGGAAGCTATACCATCTCTCGCGGTTTTCCGGTTGAGTCGATGTCATGGGGTGGTTCGGGCTACACGATGGCTCATGCGAAGAAAAGTGTGCCGCAATGTTCGGGATCCGGTGCGGTTCTGAGTCGGAGTTGGCATTACACACTTGAAGTGTCAGCTTCAGTACTTCCGAACGGTCGCCGGTGGGACCAAAGTCCTCCCGGCGCTCCGAGTCATGACCCGAACTCCTTTCTCTCCCGTTCGATCACCTCCCCAAGCTATCCGGAAGCCAACAGGCTTTCATGGCTCCCAAACTCTGTGCTCTCTGCGACAAATCCCGTGCGATCCTCAAACGTCCCAAAACTGGCCAACAAATCTGCAAAGAATGCTTCTTCTACGTCTTTGAAACGGAAGTCCACAACACGATCACCCAAGCTCAACTCTTTAAACCGGGGGATCGGGTCGCGATAGGTGCTTCTGGTGGTAAAGGTGCGCTACGTTGTCTACCGCGTTGTGGAGTGTGTCCGCCGTTTTGCTTACCGTGGTAGATAAGATTCAACGGTCTTGGCATACGTGATGAAAACCCTCAACGAGAGATACGACTATGGTGTTCACCTATATCTCTTATCCATCGACGAAGGTATCACAGGCTACAGAGACGATTCATTAGAGGTACGTTCGACTCGCTCAACGCTACCAGCTAGCTTACACCCAACACTCCCACCAGACGGTCAAACGAAACCAACAACAATACTCAATGCCTCTCAAAATCCTGAGCTACAACGACCTCTACGGCTGGACGATGGACGCAGTCGTCGCCCAAATCGGCAAAAAGAACAACTGCACTTTCTGCGGCGTGTTTCGCCGACAAGCCCTAGATCGGGGAGCAGCAATGCTGAACGTGGATCATATCGTCACGGGCCATAACGCTGATGATATTGCCGAGACCGTGCTTATGAACAGTGGGGGACAGTAGTGGCAGTCTCCGATCATTGGACGCTGACTCTTCGCCCCTAGTTATGCGCGGAGATATCGCTCGTCTGGGCCGGTGCACCTCAATATGTACACAGGGTGAAGACACGATCAAGAGGTCCAAACCATTCAAGTACGCCTACGAAAAGGAGATCGTAATGTGAGTCCATTTACCCAATCACTTCGAACCCGTCTTCCCAACAAACCACACACAGGTACGCCTACTTCAAGAAACTCGACTATTTCTCCACCGAATGCATATACTCCCCCGACGCCTACCGCGGTCACGCCCGGGCGTTCCTGAAAGACCTCGAAGCTGCCAGACCAAGCGCAATAATCGACATCATACACTCTGGGGAAGCTTTCGCGGTAAAAGAAGAGGTTAGGGCCACACAAAAAGCACAACGTGAGCGGAGTCAGTTGGTCCCTCACCTTCTGACTTCGAGTTCATGCATCACAGAGACCTGTAAGCGGTGCGGGTACATGTCGAGCAACGAACTGTGTAAGGCATGTTCATTGTTGGAAGGGCTAGAGCGAGGTGTTGCCGCTGCCGGCATCGTAAGTCCCCTGAATTTGCTTCCGGGGGTCTGATCCAAGTCCCTATCCCTTCAGACGGATCGGGCGCGAAAGAAGATGGATGCCGATGGCCCAGCACCGGAAGGGCTACGGACAATACCCTACTTCCAGATGCCTGCTGGTCCAGGACCGTCGACGACGATCCAGATAGACACGTCATGATAACCACTCCGTAAACTTCTCCACGCGCGTCCCCGACACCAGGGGGATTCTACGAAACGCTATAATTTACGACGTGGTTGAAGGGGAATTAACTAGTCATGTCGCTGACACACTCCCACGAACCCTTCAAGTTTTCTTTCCAAAGTGTCACCTTGCCGTCCCCGCAGCTCACCGCCAGGATGTTACCCGCCAAACTCCACGATACCCTCCAGACGACATCCGGGAATTTTCCTTTGACACCAGGCGCGCCGGCATTCGCAGGCGCAGACACTGCGGAGACGGATGGGTCAAGAGTTGTTTTGACCCACGGTGAATTTGGTGTATCTTTGGTCCAGATAACAACGGTTTTATCCTGTGGGTGTAACGTGAGCCTCCGGGAAAAGAGCGCAAGACGCATTCCACACACCTGTGATGCAGTTGCAATGTAACTTCTGGGCAGTCCGATATTCGGAGCCCAGGCGACATCCCTGACCCAGTCAGTGTGACCTTCCAAAATCTCTTCCTCTACCCAGCTCTGGGTATCTTCCCTGTACCCCCATATCTTGACAAGGTTATCACAGCCCGCGGTAGCAAAGCGCTTCACAGATTGTGTTGTGTTGAGTGGTTGGCCGGTTTGGAGGTTGGTGCCAGATGTTGGTGTGATTAACGAACCGGGGATTGTGGCAGGAGCCCAGGACACGGCGTTGCATCCAATCGCGTGACCGTTGAAAATGTCGGCTCCCCATTGACCGTCATCTGCATACAACCAGCGGTGAGTTGACGAACTGAGCGTTTTCGTGGATAGCTACTCACTTTTGAAAGTGAGAACGGAGATCTTTCCGTCGGAAGAGGCGCATGCGAGGATTGCCCCAAGCTCGTGGGGTGCCCAAGAAACAGAGTTTACTGTAGGAAATACGTTAGGTCCCGTAAAACGTGCCCCGACACTTTTTACCTGAAGCGGTGTGGAGAGTGTGTTCCTTAATCTTGGTCCAACCACCGGACGATGAATTGGACGTGGGGGCTTGTTGTTGTTCTTTCCAGATGATCACTTTCCCGTCGTAAGAACAAGAGGCGAGAATGTGACCGAATTTAGGATTTGCCCAAGCGACTTGCCACACTGGACCTGTATGTCTGAGGGTGCACGTAAGTACTGTGGGTCTCCAACAGTCGCCACGAACATCTACGCACCCTTTGAGAGTATGTCCCCCCGACCGGTGAGTTTCGCCATCAACAACATCAAAGACTTTGACCGTCCTATCGGAAGAACACGTCGCGAGTCGTTTTCCGTAGTAATCCAGCTGAGCATCATGCTGTCCTCGAGAGTTTCGGTCAGGGCGTGCGCGAAAGGGAAACGAGCGAAACAGACAATCATATCATCGTGGGCTGTTTCGATGGGAATTGGATCGGAGGTCGTGGTGGACGCCTGGGCATTCAAACGCGTCAAGGGTTGGAAGATTTGGGCTGAGAAACGTCGGAGAGCGTACCATCCCGAGGATTGGAAAAGATGTGGATAAGTAAAGGTGTCTGATGGCAGTGACGCCCGAGCGACGTGGAGAGTTTGTGCTTGTTTGGTCGGTGGGTCTCACTGGCCGCATCCATTCCTGGGCTGGAGATCTTACGGCTGGACCCTGAGCTTTAGTGGCACAGTGCACCAGGTTAGAACAACCAACGGGGATTGTCGGTGAGTCTTTGTAGGGGAATGTATGGCTTTCATCGATGTTATCCCCTTCCTGATCCGGTACATGCTGCGAAATAGCGATAAGAAGTGTGTGCGTAATGAGGGTGATACACGAAGTTTGTAAGGATCTTCGTACTGGTGTAATGGATCTTGAGTAGCTTTCGACTTTACCCGATACCCCACCCGCGATAGCCTGTGAATTCAAAGCACCCCTCCGGGGGTATAAAGCGGTCCGCGTCTACTCCGCTGCACCCCTCTCTCCCCCTCTCCGTTACCCCCCATGGCCCCACTCGCCGCTATCTCAAACTCACACCCAGAAAAGACCAGCCAGATCCTCGACGAAATCGAGGTCCAGTTCAAGCTCGACGATGTCGCCCTCACCCGGATAACCAGCCAATTCCTTCAAGAAATTTCCAACGGCCTCTCTGAGTATGGTCAGGCGATGGCAGTCATGTATGTCCAGCCGTATCACTATCTGTTAATCTTGCCCGTTCATCATTTGCACTGCGATCCAGTCCAACTTTCGTTACCGGTGTTCCATCAGGCAAGGAGAAGGGGTCAGTGATCCACATTCCGGCAGGACCCTGCCCCGACGCACATATTCTTATCATCAACCTCCAGCACTTTCCTCGCTCTCGATCTCGGAGGAACCAACCTGTGCGATCTTGTTCACTCCCGCGATCCTTCTCCCGGCAATTCACCACTGATGCGCCAATACCACCCGTAGCCGAGTCTGTGAGGTGCAGCTCAATGGCGATCACACCTTTGGCCTTCGTCAGCAAAAATACAAGGTTTCCGACCAGCTCAAGACCGGTGAAGCCACCGCTCTCTTCGGTACGATGCTGGCGCCAATCTCCGTGATTAGATTGACGTGCCATTGACCGCATGAGCAAACTTTCAGATTACCTCGCTGACTCAGTCGATGCTTTCCTGACCTCCGCTGAATCACCCGATGCTCCGGAAGGAGAAGATCTCCCTCTGGGTTTGACTTTCTCGTTCCCGGTCGAACAGACGGCTCTCGATTCGGGTCACCTGTTGACATGGACGAAGGGTGTGTTCGATGTTCCTGCTGCCTTGCAATCTACCTTTGACAACCGTGTGGTTTATTTCAGGCTTTTCTGCGAAGAACGCTGTTGGACACGATGTTGTGAAACTCCTCCAGGACGCCTTCAACCGGAAGCATCTGCACGTCAAGTGCGTCGCTCTGGTGAACGATGTAGGCGTCTACATGCGCCATGAGATCCGGGTGTAGCGGTTCTGACCTTTCCGCGCAGACCGTTGGTGCTTTGCTCTCCCGATCATACACCGCCGGTGGTTGTTTGCTTGGTGCGATCTTTGGAACTGGGACGAACGGAGCTTACGTCGAGGACTTGAGCAGGTTGACCAAGCTCAAGGACCAGGCTCTCAAGTCCAGGGGCGGAAAGATGATCGTCAATACTGAGTGGGGTGCTTTCAACAATTCCGTAGGTCCAAAATTTTACACTCGGTTGTACGTTATCTGATAAAGGATTAGAGGTCGACACTCCCCACGACTCCATTCGATAACAAACTTGATCGAGAGTCAATCAACCCCCGGTTCCAGGCATTTGAGAAGTTCATCTCCGGAATGTACCTCGGGGAGATCACTCGTAACATCCTCCTTGCCCTCGTTGATGCCGCTCCAAAGCCCCTCCTCTTTAACGGTCGCATTGGCTCCGGTGCTCTGAACAAGCAGTACGGATTTGACACCGCTGTCATGTCCGATATCGAGCTCGCTTGGGCGGGTGATGAGCCCAAGGGCGAGCCCACGGAGGACGTCTACGGTGTCGCAGATAAACTCGCGGTTTTGCATCTCCGCGATTTCGAAGAAGTCAAGTTGAGCGAGTCTCAGAGAGAGCGGCTGGAGCGAGTGAGAAAGGTCATCATCCGGGACCTCGGATTCGAAGAGTCCCCGGGGGATGTATCCCTTATGGATGCTGCTATCGTCCGATGGGCATGCACTCTC
>Ga0307509_10010829_pt1 | contig 11119 bp, 18 predicted proteins | sample 10_EM_MG_FD_202245 | JGI IMG/M metagenome (GOLD analysis project Ga0307509, IMG submission 202245) | Populus trichocarpa ectomycorrhiza microbial communities from riparian zone in the Pacific Northwest, United States - 10_EM | ecosystem: Host-associated > Plants > Roots > Unclassified | place... | reverse complement strand
TTAGTTGTGCAACAGGTAACAATTACTTACTTGAATATATTGAACTATCTTTATAGTTCTAGTTGTTTCAAATATCTGAGAGTGTTCTTCTTTCCGAGATTAACTTATAATCTCGTCTTCGTCTTGGACTATCTTATAGTCTTCTTATCTCACTCCAATCGGCTATTGGGGAGAGATGGTGAGGGAACTTCTTGTATTGTAATCTTTTCTCACGTGAGAGAGATGTGAGACTGTCCTTATCTTAATAAGGTCGTAATCGCTCTGACGCTTAAGAGCTAGGTTGCTTGCATACAAGCGAGAGGTAAAGGTAAAGGTAAAGGTAAAGTTGTATTGTAAGAAAGTTCTTAGATGGTAGCGTGAAGATCCTATATCTACGGCCCATCGTGATCCTTTATATAGGCCTCTTCCCGCAATAACCCTGACCCTGATGACTCATACCTATGAGTCACACGATCATGATTCATAATGAGTCATACCCGAAATCCATCAGATGACCCATATGAGTCACTGCGCAACATACCGTAAATCAAACATAAACCAATCATAAAACATAAAACAAGTCATGTGTGCAAAATGCATCACATGCGTGAAACTCGTGACTCATAATGTGAGTCACGCGCGAAAGTCATTACATCATTATGACTCACAATCGTGAGTCATAGAAACATCAACCAATCATAACATAACGATGACACGCAAGTGCGAGTCATGTGAAAACTATGAGTCAACTGACTGCATAGCGTGAAACATAATTATGACTCACAATCGTGAGTCATAGAAACATACCTTATGACTAATAACTATTAGTCATGTGAAATCTGCCTTGATTAGTCACGATTTGTGACAATATTGGGTGGAATGTGCCTAAAACCAATTAGATCAGATAATATTAAATAAATAATTCTCAATAGTGCCGGGCAAGATATGCTTTATATACCTGAGCAAAAGATTTGTGAATAGCTTGTACCAACTGCTTCTTTAACTTCTCAGACCTGAAAACACTATTGGTTTTCTCTTCAGGATAGATTCCAGCCAGGTGTAAGATCTCTACTGCATGTGAGGTGCCAATTCCATTCCAGAGATTATTGTTCTTAGATCCCGCAATCTCAAAATAAATAGCATTGGTTTTTCTTGAATGTAGGAGGGATTGCAGGCGCTAGGGAAGGTCAAGGTTAGCTTTGAAGCCCTCAATATCCAAAATTGGACAGGGTGCTAAGGTTGAATCATACCAGGTTCCAGGGCCAGATGAGGATACTCTTGGATAAAGTGATCTACAAGTTATCTGAATTAACTTGTTTTTATCCACAAAGGCAATGCACATATCTGGGCCAACAACTGCAAGCTGAATTGTTACATAATCCATTGAAGGGGTTGTCCAGGAGTCCTTGATCTCATCATACTCCTCCGGGACAAAGCCACAGCATCTCTATGCAGGGCAAACTCTAGGTACAACCAGAATCCTTTAAATATTTAGTATTAGTCTTGACCAATTTTGTTAATAGATTATTGTCTACTTACCTCCATTAATGGAAAGTCCCATAGCCTTCCCCCAGGTCTCTATCATCTTCTCTGGTTGAAGGTAAAACTCAAAATCCTCCAGGAGACATGGCTCCAAAAACTCTCCTCCCACTAACTTCCCCTTTCCAATACATTGTGCATTCACCTCCAGCTTATATAGTCCAGTAGGAATCTGGGCTCTTAGCATTCTACCTATATCCAAATAGGTTAACCCTTCAGGCATCTTGGTGGCCGGTGGTTTGTATGTGGTGAATGGATAGTTGATTAGATAGTCAGGTAGTTTAGGTAATCAAGAGTGTAAGAAGAAGAGGGAGAAGAGGGAGGATCAATGTTCACTGATGATTGCTGTGAAGCGAGTAGATGCCAGTGGTTGATGAGATGAGAGGGTGGTTGTGGTGAACAAGTGGGGGTTGATGTGGACCGGTAGTTGATGAAAACTTATGATTGCTATCGGAAGTTTACTTTACTTTTCTTACAAAATATATCATAATTCATTACCAGGAATTTCACTTTCTTAGCCACCTAGATAGCCATATTCTATAGCATCAGGGCTATCTATCCATATATTTACTTTACTTATATTACCTTCTCCCGTATCATAAATTGCCCCTGTTTGCTCTTCATTGTCACGGTTGCCTCTCACTGTTGCCTCGTGCACCCGTTGCCTCACTCCACCGTTACCTCACTTCACCGTTGCCTTGCTACCCCTCACTAGTCCCATGGTTACCTGGCCTTACTCATGGCTGCTCGGTTCCCTCATGTGCCATTGGCACCTTGAGTACGGTTGACCCGCCGTAAATATGGGAATAGATCGTAGGAGATAAGGGGTATGAAGAAAATGAGTCTAATGGGAATAGTAAAGCTGTATATTCGGGCACAAATTAAGGATCCGGAAAAAGTGACAAACAAAATGTATGGTTGCAACACAGATATTTCAAGTCACTTTTTATGGATCTTTAATTTGTGCCCGAGTAGTTACACGAATACAAGTACAAGCACAGAGGGGTTCATTAAAGATCAGAAACAGAAGTGCAAATTGCACTTTTTTCAACAACACCACATAATTATCTCGAAATTCCTGTGTAACGTGACCTGTCAGATTACACAATTACTGTAAACCCTTCCACCCACACCAACAGAAAATGGCTTCATCTGTTGAGATAGAAATACAAGAACGGTCTGGCTTACTGGATACCCCAACCAAAAAGGGTAAAGGCAGGTAGATCGACACTGAAGACGAAGACAATATCCTGGGCTTCTCCTTGTTCCAGAAATAGGTATTGGAAGGTATTAAAGCCTCACGGCTAGCGAACAAAACCCAAATAGTGGAAGCGGCATTGGAAATAGACGAAGGAGACTTTTCGAGTGAATCGGTGATCACTATAGCTCTCCTTATCGAACAGGCCAACTAGATTAGAACCCTACGGCAATGGTACAAAACCTGGGACCTCCGTTCAGGAACTTAAGGTTATGGTAGCTGAAAAGATACAAGATAAGAAGAAGACTCCCGAGCCGACGGAGAAGAAGGAGAAGACTTATGCCGAGGCGGCCTCCGCTTAAGTCAAGAAGTCCGACCCAAAACCCCAGATGGTAAAGGAAAGAAGAAAAATAAAGGCAAATGCGAGGTGGAAGAAGGGCCTACACCCCCGAAAGCACCACCGCCAAAGAAGAGCCGTAAGGAAGGAAAAGAAGAGGCGGAACCTGAAGGTAAAGAGTGCACGAAGGTTAATAAAGGCCGCCCCAAGAAGGAACAGGATGTGACAAAAAGGAAACCTTTCGCCACCAGAATCACAGCCAAACCCTTAAAGAACCCGGCCATTGACAAGGCCAGGATCTCGATGGCGATTGCAAGGACACTTCCTGGCTGCAAGTGCAATAGACCTATCAGCCTACAGGTCTCGTCCAACAGATTCAATGGTACGGTGATGGTCACGGTGCCAAACGGGTCCGATTCAGGACAATACACCAAATACCTCGAGGAGATAGCGAAGGCCCTAAATGCGGCCATGCCTGAGGACGTACTGGATTTCCTGCCCTTTACGCGAGTGCCCATGGATGTGAATGTGCTGATTCATGGCATACTGCTGGCAGCAATACCGGAGACACCCAACAAACTCAATGATATGATAAAGGAATACTTCAAAGACTTCCATCTGATCAATGTGGCATTGGCGAAGTTTCTAAAAGCGAAACCTGAAACACGCGAGGACAAGAAAGCAACCTCCAATGTGATACGACTGCCGGAAGCTGACGCTGCCAAGGTCACTCCCAACGTTGTCTTTATGGTCAAGACAAATGAGTCGAGGATCATGTGGCATGCCACACCTACGACACAATGCACTAGATGTTGGAAATTTGGACATCCCAAGGTTGGATGCAGGGAAAACGCTGATCTCTGCCCCCTATGCTCAAAGACCCACGCAGGAAAAGACCACAAATGCCATCAACCTAGTTGTGAAGGGTAGAGACGCATAAAAGCTGGCTGTTGCCAACTGACACCGGCAAAGTGTCCCACATGTGGTGGGCTGCACTCTGCCAAGGAGAAGGACTGTCCTGTCCGGATCCAAGTCAAGGAGCAAGAAAGAGCAAGGTATGACCAACAGATGACTTCCCTGGCCGATGTTGGCATGAGCGACACCGACGAATTAGGCGTTAGGGCCCTATGGCGGGTGATTGTGGAGATAATATGACAGGAGTGAGGTTTAGTTTTGCACAGCATAATTGCAGAGAGAGCAATGATCTTTTTATTTCATTATTTCACATAGTTAAAGGTTACAATGTTTTCTTTGTATGTGTTCAAGATCTACCTTTGTACAGGGGCAATCCTCCGAGAGCCCCTGGGTATGAATGTATTTTTCAAAATGGCCCTAAGGTTAGAGTAGTGATTTATCATTCTTTGCGTGTTTTAGTGGGGATTTCCTTTGTATTGGTTCCTACGGTTGAAGACGTTTTGTATTTGCGAATTTTTGCGAAAGAAGGAAGGCTGGTTGGTAACAGCCCGTTGCTTGGATTGGTGAATGTATATAACAGGCTGGCAAATGGGGGAAACACGGTCCCACCAGGAACAGTCTTTACCCAAATGAACAAGCCCACCTTAGTAGGGGGAGATTTGAACTGCCATACCGCCTGAACGGACCCACTCCGGGACCTCAATCATGGGGAGTGCCGGAGAGGAGAATTGGACATGCGTACAGCCGCGCTACACAGTTACAGTATACTGAATACACCTGGGATCTACACACGCTTCCCGGATAAGCTTAAGTTACATCGACCATCTACCATTGATTACACCCTGGCGAATGCTGCTTTATTGCAAAGGATAACGAGATGGCGGGACGTATACCAAAGAACCGGATCGGACCACATCGTGATTGTCACCGAAATCGACTGCGAGAAGGTGGAGCTTGCCATGCCTTCCCCCGATTGCGAGAAGATTGTATGGCGAACTGAGAAAGGGCAGCCGAATCCCCTAATAGAGAAGGCCCTAAAGGAGTACCGATGTAGAAGTGCCGGATATTAACCGATAGACGAAGCCCGCAATGCAATACACATTTTCTAGACTAGTTTGAATAGGCTTATACATCTAGTCCAGAGCTGGGCACCTATGAAGAAACCGACAAAGTGGTCAAAGGCATCGTGGACGCCAGAGATCACCGAGGTACGAAGGATCTACACCACTACTGCCCGGAGTGCTAGACGTGACGGGACAGAGGTGAAGGAGAGGGATGAAGCCAGGAAGAGGTACCATAACGCACTGAATAAGGTGATCAAGGCGCACTGGGACGATTTCCTGGCCAACGCAAAGAAGAACGACTTGTGGACGGCCCATCAGTTTACTCAGCAGAGGGTCCTGTCCAAGATACCAGGGGGTAAGGGTAGAATGCCGGAAGAGATCGAGGAGAAGATGATGTCCCACTTTTTTCCACGCAACAAGGACCGAATCTCACAACCTACACTGGAGAAACACAATCTCGGGAAGAGGGAAAGGGTGACCGCGGTGGAGTTAAGTGAAGTGCTCTGGAAGTATAGCAGGAAATCGGCCCCGGGACCTGACCAGGTGCCCTATGGGGTTTAGCAGGAGATACACGGCATTAACCAGAGCATGATACCGGAGCTGGTCAATGAAATATTAGAATGGGGGTTTCATCCACCGATTCTGCAGATGTCTACAGGTATAATTGTGCCGAAGCCGAACAAACAAGACTATACCAACTGCGCTAGCTTTAGAGTCATTACCCTGATACAAACCTTTTCGAAGATTATTGAGCAGATAGTTAACACAAGACTCATGGACATTGCATATAAGGAGTACATGTACTGCATAAATCAGACCGGCTCAGTACCAAAGAGGTCGACAGTGGATGCGGTCATGTCCCTACAACACTTGATTAAGGAGGCTCAGTTCGCAAAGCAAAAGATGTCTACCATCTTCCTTGACGCCAAGGGTGGCTTTGATAATATTGATCACTCTAAGCTTATGGGAAAACTGAAGTCGAATGGCAGGGTACCAGCCTATATATTAAAATGGATTCACAGTTTTGTGAGAGACCAGAAATGTCATGTTGGCATACCCGGGGAGTCCTCAACATTCACACGAGGTCGTCAAGGGAATACCACAAGGCTCACCACTCTCACCTCTCCTGTTCATAATATACGTCAGGTCGCTCCACCCGACTGGAAGCATGCGAGATTTTTTTACTTCCTCCTACATTGATGACTTTCAAATCACGGTGGCGTTGAATACATGGGAAAGAAAAGCGAGGCTGCTAGAGAACCAGACTGGCATGATGGTGGCAAGGGCACAGGAACTGGGTCTATCCTTTAGTATAGCTAAAACGGAACTTATACACTGGAGGAAGAGGAGGGAAGGAGGTCCCAGATCCGACACTACAGTTAAAATCCAAGCACACACAGTTCAACCGGCCGGCACTTTAGTCAGGTGGTTGGGCTATTGGCTCTCAGACAACAGTGAAACTACACCACACTTCAATAAGAGGCTGTCACTGGCTCAAGCGGCCTGCTGGAGAATACAGAGACTATTGATGCCTGGTAAAGGCCTCTCCCGTATGGGGCGAGAAGACTGCCAAAGGGTATATTACTGCCGACCTTGCTGTACGGAGCGGAGGTCCTGGTGCTGTCCCGCACAATGGTAGGCAAGATGCAAAGGTTCTGGAACAGGTTGCCAGATGGATTACCAATACGTTCAATTCGACCAATGTTACGGTCCTGTCCGTCGAGGCATGCTTAGTGCCTATAGACTTATATATTGAACAGATGAAGACAATGACGGCGATCTGGCTGGTGATAGCAGTGCCGAACAACAACGTGGCAACAGCGATGCTCCAGAGTACTTTCCCGACGAATGATGATTTCAGGGTGGAAATGAATCAGAGGCTGGCTTTTGATATGAATAAGGGGGGTATGTGACCGAAGACTTGGTCCTTCATGGCTACTACCACCCAGCAGACTAGACTACCGATGGATGAGGAGCCGGCCACAACGGTGGCTGTTTTTCCAAATATCAAGGTGTCAATAACACCGTCAAAACTCGCACAGGTCACGCCAGAAGACGCAGAAGCTTACGTGAAGGCCAAGGAGGGAGTTAGGAAAGCGATTGGGAAGAAATGGGCGGAATGGGATTATCCGCCCTATTACGAGTAGAGGCCCATATTCCGGGACTGCTGGAGTTTCATGACTCTGCCAAAGTTCCAGGCTGGGAGGATCCACCAGATGAGGGCACACAAAAGTTACCTTAATGCACACACAGATTGGTCAAACCAAGACAGGAACGTCACATGCAGCAGGTGTGGGACTGAACCGGAGACTTTGGAACATGTTGTTAAATGCCCTGCGCTAACTAGCACAAGATGGGGGTACCCGCCGGAATATTTTGACATAACTCCTGGCTCGGAGACGTGGAAGAGAGGAAAGAGGGGACTGGACCAGGTTAAGGGTTTGGTTTCTTATGTGATAGGCAACAGGATTAACTTCCCGGTGAGGGGAGGGGTTTTTCCTTATACGCAAAATGCCGATTTGGCTTCATGAGTTATTAAATTGTTTTTCAATTAGTGTTCAGGAGTGCTGTGATGTTTGCCATCTTATATTGTTATTTGGGGGTGTTAAGTTTCTTTTGTTTATTGGGTTTTCAGGTCATACCTCAGGGTCAATACCATGGATTTTCCTGTTAGCTAGCTACGAATAAACCGCGGATTTAACAAAAAAAAAAAAAAGATTAAAGATCGGAAAGATAGAGATCCCGGTTGGGATCACCGAGCAACAAGAACTCAGAAAACTTGGAAAGTGGCAACAGGATTTGCGACCAATAAACCAGTAGGAGAAAAAAACAAAAATAGAACCCACCGGTATGATGAAAAGCGCTCATAATTGAATGATGTTTAAGCTTTTGTGCCCTGATCTCAGTATCTCGCAACAGGTGTTGTTTTAAGCTATCCTATAACCACATCACTCTTTCCAGATTTTCTGATCATCCGCGGCTAGTTTCCGATTTTTAAGGAACCCCTCTGTATGGTCGTGCAGATCTGCAGATATGTAGGTATGATATGCGAGTATCTGGCTAGGATATCTATGGTCATAGGGTATGTGGCTTTGTAGTGTGCGGCTAGGAACTTTGAGGTCTGTTTGGCAAAAATGCGACCGTTTCGTTTCATGACCATTTCAATGTATTTTTCAGTACCCAATTACACAATTAAGCTTATTGCTTTCAAAACTGATGGTTGAGGCACTTTTTTTTTCTTTTCAATTTTCAAGTTTCAATTTTTAAAATCTGTGCACATTGGTTTTGGTCTTTATGCAGAGGAAGTTTGTCATAAATTACATAACTTAGGGGCCGTGCTTTTGATTGGGCTGTTCATGCCTTCGCCCAACCAGTATGCTCTCCAGACCACACCCAAGCCCTTTGAGCTCACAAATTTTATCTTACCACCCCGACTACATCTATTCTAGGAGGTATTCAGCACCTCCGCGATCCCTCGACTGCCTGATTTCACCAGTTTTCAAGTCACTCCACGGATTACACTTACGACCATCACCAACACCAACGATGGCTCTAAATCGCTCTCTCATCCGCAATGTCTATTTTCATGATGCTACCAATCCTGATGTGACTCTTGGAGGATTTTTCCAGAATGGGTCTATAACCAAGGCAAACTTTCTAGATATGCTCGGAATCTTACTTATCGTTGAGGGGAATCCTCTGCGGGTTCAAGAGAGGGTATCGGGCGATATTTTATCCAGAACAGACATACCGCTCAAAAAAGGAATATACGATATTTATTGTGATGGTATGTGCTATATTTCCCCCCATTTACTGGGCAGTCCAGTTGCTAATTTCGCCAGCCTCTATCCAAGTCAATAACGAGCCTTGGATACCACGGTCGATTTCTCATAATTCCTGCGGTAGAGATGATAGCTCCTGTCAAGATAATAGATTCTGTCATGAAGTCCGTAGTCGCGACCGGAGATGTGTTATTTCGGGATTGATAAATCCTGAAGCCCATATCCAGGCCAATAACTGGGTTGGTTTCCAAGCTGCCCATATATTCCCTCCTGAGCATGAAAGCCTTTGGACTCAGTGTGATTATGGCCGAGGGATCACGGACATCGATGATACTCTTGAGACTCCGAAAATCGACTCATGTCAAAATGGGTTTCTTCTTGGCTCAGGGACACACCAGGGATTTGATCAGTACCTTATTTCTGTGAACCCCGACGACAATTACAAAATTGTTGTGTTCGATATCGATATTTTCGGGTTAGATGGTAGAATTCTCGATCCCGTATGTCGCAACCCGGATGATCCCCACCGTGTTTCCGACCAACTTCTAAGATGGCATTTTCGCCAATCGATCCTCGCGAATGTCAGAGGAGCAGGGGAACCGATCTTCGAGCACGACTTGCCACCGGGACATGATATGGCAGGGGAGATACTGTCCGGTCCATATGGGCAGGAAAGATTCGCGTTGGAGATCGCTTCGAGGTTGAGAAGGTTTCCAAAAGACAACCGTTTCCGTCACGAAGAGATTCTACAGCTGTCGGCTTAATGACACTAGCCGCGCGATTATTTACCGGAGGCCCGGCAGGATCGGAACACTGATCTCTCAAGAAAGTGCCACTTAGGGGAATATTAACTAGATGGGCTAACAAAAAAAATATCTTGCAATGGGAGGTTTTTCTTGCTTAATTTTCTTTCTTTGCACTCATGTTTAGGCTAGCTATTGTCGTGTGGCTGGCATTGTGGCAGTATATACGGGTAAAGGAAGGAAAAGGATTGTTCATAGTTTAGCTATCGCGGGCATGACTTTACCATCTTGGTGGCAAAATAAACTACCCCTATACCGCTTCCTGCCAATTTCTCCCATGTAAAAAACCCATTTTCATCACATGACGAATGACTACCGCAATGAAAAACAATTATAAAAAGAGTGGAAAATTTGAGGTGAAAGAGGAAAATCAAATGATTGGCATACCCAATGACTATCCCTTGGGGTGTCTGAAACAGTCAAATTTGTAGCCAGGCACACTAACCGTGCCAAGGTCGCGGCAAAGCCACAACCCTCGATTTCTCACTTGCTCGCAACCGGGGCACTCTCAAGAGAGTGCCTAACAGCTCAACGGAAGATATCAGCTCAACGGAAGATATCAGCTCAACGGAAGATATCAGCTCAATGGAAGATTTGCCTCTATGCAAATTTGCACCCCTTGTCAACCAACCCAAAAGACTCAATCAATGTCTAAAAATTATATAGACATTAAGACTAGAATTAGAAATGTTTGTAAAAAGTTATTAGAAGCAAATAAGGCAAATGTTGTGATCCTGGCAGGGGAGATAAAATATCAGGTTAACTGAAGATTGCGAATCAAATGTACTTAAGACTATCTTAACACAACATAACTCTTTTGTAATTGCTTAAATTGAGTATCCTGCTTCTTAATAACCTGTTCAGGTTCCTCATTATCTAGTTTCTACTAGTTCTCCCTGTCTTTAAGTGACTCTTTTTGTAGGTTCTTCACAACTTTTTGAGTTGGTTGCCCTTTCTCAACAAGACTCTGCTCTTTTCTCTTCCACAAAATTTCTACCATATCCTTTCACTTGAGGATTTAAATCATACAATTTGTTACCATTAAAAGGTATACTAAGATACTAATAGATTTTTAATCTTTCTAACAAGTGTAACAAACCAGCCTCACTCGTAGGTGTTTGTAACGGGAAACGACTATCTTACTATCATAGACTATCGACATAGCCTACGTAGTTTGCTTCGTCTATCGTTATAGACTAACATCGTGGGTTCGTAATAGGTATAGTGATCGTAGGAGGTCCTATCGTATAGGAATAGAGTTCTCGCATACAAGCGAGGTAGTATAGAGATAAGGGCATTAGATATCTCAAACATATTGCACCAATGGAAGGTCACTGTCAATGGGCTTGGCCCGTGCCCCAGTATCTGAGTGGTATATTACTTAGATGGTTGCGTGAAGATCCTATATCTACGGCCCGTCGTGATCCTTTATATAGGCCTCTTCCCGCAATAACCCTGACCCTGGTGACTCATACCTATGAGTCACACGATCATGACTCATA
>Ga0307509_10010828_pt1 | contig 11120 bp, 10 predicted proteins | sample 10_EM_MG_FD_202245 | JGI IMG/M metagenome (GOLD analysis project Ga0307509, IMG submission 202245) | Populus trichocarpa ectomycorrhiza microbial communities from riparian zone in the Pacific Northwest, United States - 10_EM | ecosystem: Host-associated > Plants > Roots > Unclassified | place... | reverse complement strand
ATGAACGGCGCGGCGGAGGCGGTCGTCGCGAGGAACGGCGTCATCGATTCGAGTCGCGTGGCTTCGACCGTCTGCGCCCGGCGCAGCGCGCGCTCGATGTTCGCGAGGTTGCCTTCGCGATCGTCCTTCAGCGCGGGATCCGAATGCAGCTTCGCGAGCTCGGTGTAGCCCGCGACGAACATCTGCGAGATGGGGCTGTTGCGGAGCGCCTGGGCCTGCTTGTAGATCTGCTCGATGTCGCGCGACTTCCAGAACGACTCTGTGAACCGTGCGGACTCGCTCGCTGCGCGCCCGATGTACATGCGCTTGTAGATGATGATGTACAGGCCGATCATGAACATGACCGCCAGCAGCAACATCACGCCCTTGACGATCCAATGGGCCTGATTGAAGAGTTTCGGGATATCGAGGTTCGCGGCGAGCGACCACGCCGCGTGAGTGGGCGAAAACCCTGGCATAATCGTCGTCGAAGGCAGTAACACGCACAATGCGCGTCGGTCAAATGTGGTGCCTCTGCGTCGTGGTGTGTCTCGGCGTTAACGCGTGCACCGAGGTCCACGGCGGCGCGGTCGAGCTCTCATGGAAGTTGCGGCCCGCGAGCGGCTCCACGGACATCTTCGTCGATTGCGATGCGATCCCGAACACGTTGCCCGTGACTCGCATTCGCTTGAACTGGAGCGTGGAGGGCCAGGGATCGGGCTCTCAAGCGTGGAATTGCACGGACTACCACGGCGTCACCGGCTTCGATCTGCCGGAAGGTACGGCGCTCCTCTCGATCCGCCCGGAATGTGGGCTCGGCGCCACGAGCACAGATGCGAGCACGCGCACGTACACCGCGCCCGCTCCCGAGCAACGCATGGTGATCCTGGGAAATGTTATCAGCCTCGGCGCCGTCGAATTAATCGTCGAAGATCAAGGTTGCAACGACGTTCAGCCGTGCATTTGCCAGCCGTGATGCACGTCATCACATGAGGATGGCCCGGTTGTTGCCTCTATCGCCGCGTTGAAGAGATACTGGACCGCGTCGTCCATACGTGGTCCGACGAACCTCAGGGGAGACACCACCAATGAAGAAGCTAGTTCTATTCAGTTTGATCGTTGCGGCGGCCAGCCAGGCCGCCGGCTGCATCATCAGCTCCGGCGATGACGATGGCGGAACGCCTCGTATCACCTCCACGTGGGAGATCAAGAGCATCGACGGCACGAACCTCGGCTGCCCGGCCGGCTTCGACACCGCGGCGCTCTACAGCCAGGAGATCGACGACGCGGGTATCAACGTCGGTCCGCCGATCGCGGACCTGTTCGATTGCGTCGCCGGCATCGGCACGAGCGCTCCGCTCGACGCCACGTTCTATTACAGCTACGTCTCGATCGAGAACGACAGCGGCAGCTCGGTCTACGCGACGAGCACCGAGGCGTTCGTCGACCTGGTGGTCGAGAACAAGCAGCTCGATGCCAAGATCTACGACGACGCCGGCTACATCCAGTTCTCGTGGCAGCTGACGCGCGCGTCGGATGGCTCCCCGGTGAGCTGCACGCAGGCCGGCGCGGAAGGCCCGTCGGTCGACGGCGTCGAGTCGATCTCGACCGAGGTCGGCAATAGCTCGAACAGTGCGAGCGATATCTTCGACTGCACCGACCACTTCGGCGTCTCGTCTGCGCTGCCCGCCGGCACGTACACCATCAGCGTCGACGCGATGCACGGCCAGCAGGCGCTCGGTGTCGCCCCCGCGATCGCCAACCAGACGATCCGGGATCTCAACCGGGTCACCGACCTGCACACGATCACGATCCCGCTCGACGGCCTGTAACCGAGAGCACGCTCGTTGCGAGAGGCCGCCCGCGAGGCGGCCTTTTCGTATTTCGGCGCAGCGGCGGTGTTGTATCGTCCGCGTATGGGGAAGCTCACGCTCGTCGTGTGGTTGCTGCTCTGCGCCGCCTGCAGTGGGGGTGGCGGCGGCAACGGCGATGACGACGACGACGCGCCGCTCGCGCGCTGCGGCGACGGCAATGTCGATCCGAACGAGCAGTGCGACGACGGCAACGAGATCGCCGGCGATGGCTGCACCCTCTGCATGGTCGACTCCGAGCGCAAGGCGTCGATCGAGGCGACGTGGGCGCTGCGCACGGTCGCGAACACGGACGCCGATTGCCCGAGCGGGTTCGACACCGCCGCGGTGACCGCGCAGCCGGTCGACGATCAGGGCGCGCCGAACGGGACGGCGACGACCGAGAAGTTCACCTGCGCCGACAAGATGGCCACGACGATGGCGCTGAAGGCGCAGCCGTACCTCGCCACCGTCGCGATCCAGAACCAGAGCGGGTCCTCGGTATTCGCGACGTCGCTGCCGATGATGGTCGACCTGTCGGACGCGACGAACAAGCCGCTCGATACGTCGTTCCTGACCGACGGCGGCAAGTTCCAGCTCGCGTGGAAGCTCGTGAAGATGAGCGACAGCTCGGTCGTGCCGTGTACCGCGGTCGATACGATGGCGCGGGTCCGCGTGTCGGTGACCGGGCCGCAGGCGGGCAACACGCAGTTCCAGTGCGCGAACGGGATGGCGATCACCGGGGCGTTCATCGCCGGCACGTACACGGTGTCCGTCGCGGTGCTGAACAACGTGTTCTCGAACCAGGGCCAGGCACCCGACCTGACCAACCAGGTGATCGTCGCGCCCGATGGCCTCACCGACCTCGGGACCGTGACGATTCCCGTCGCGGCGCTCTGAGATCTGCGTGTGCTAGAGTTCGAGTCGTGAGTCGCCGCGCGAAGTTCGATACGAGCCAGCTGCGGATCACCCGCGGCGCGCTGATCGTCGCGGGACTCCAGGTCGGCTTGTCGCTCGTGTTCATGCTGGTCGACGACGCGACCAAGCGCACGCTCACCGAGTGGCTCGTCACCTCGCCGAGCCAGGTCTTCGATCACTACCGGGTGTGGACGCTGGTCACGAGCCCGCTGCTCGAGCTCAGCTTCTTCACGCTCGTCCTCAACGTGTTCATGCTGTGGATGTTCGTGCCGACGCTCGAGCGGTTCTGGGGCGAGCGGCGGTTCCTGCGATTCGTCGCGATCACGTCGATCGTCGGCTCGCTCGCCGGCGTGGGGCTCGGCCAGCTGATCGGCCGCAACGAAGCGATCTACGGCCTGTCGCCGTTCACGTTCGCGTCGGTCGTCGCGTTCGGCATCATCTACGCGCGCCAGCCGGTCCAGTTCTTCGGCGTCCTGCCGCTGACCGGGCGGCAGATGATGTACGGGTTCCTCGGCTTTCTCGCGCTGTTCATCGTGCTCCAGGGGTTCTGGACCCGTGGCGCCGCGGACGTGGGCGCGATCTTGGCCGCCGTGGTCATGGTCTCGAAGCGGTGGAGCCCCGGGCTCGCGTTGCGCAGATGGCGCATCGCGCGCGCGCGGGCCAAGCTCTCGGTCATCGAGGGTGGCGCACCGAAACCGCCGCTCAAGCCGACGACGCCGCGCAAGAAGCCCGACGAGCGCTTTCTGAATTAGCCGGGTTACTGTCTCTACCGGCCCGCGGTCCGCGGGCCTCCTTTCATCGTGGTACGGTTGCCGGTGATGGAAGGCGACGACCCGCAGTTCGAGACCGGCACCGGGATGACGACGCTGTTCGAGGGCGAATGGGCCACCGTGCGCCGGATGCGGAAGGGCAAGCTCGTCGTGACGAGCGGCGCCGACACGGGCAAGGAGATCGAGATCGCGAAGCCGCGCGTGACCGGCGGCCGCAGCATCATCAGCGACCTCGTCGTCCAGGACAAAGCCGTGTCGGGCACGCACTTCGAGGTGTCCGCGCGCGACGACGGCTATCGCCTGCGCGACCTCAACTCGCGCAACGGCATCTTCGTCGGCGACCTCCGGATCCGCGAGGTGTTCCTGCGGCCCGGCACGACGTTCCGGATCGGCCACACGAACATCCAGTTCCAGTCGACCCAGGACGTCGTCGAGATCGCGCTGTCGAAGAAGGATCGCTTCGACATGATGCTCGGCGCGTCGCCGGCGATGCGCGAGATCTTCGCGCACCTCGAGAAGGTCGCGCCGAGCGAGCTCACCTGCCTCATCACCGGCGAGACCGGCACCGGCAAGGAGATGGTCGCGCGCGCGCTCCACAACGCGTCGGCGCGCAAGTCGAAGCCGTTCGTCGTGCTCGATTGCGGCTCGATCCCGCGCGAGCTGATCGAGTCGACGCTGTTCGGGCACGAGAAGGGCTCGTTCACCGGCGCGGTCAACCAGCACACCGGCTGCTTCGAGCAGGCGAACGGCGGCACGATCTTCCTCGACGAGATCGGCGAGCTCGACATCACGCTCCAGCCCAAGCTGCTGCGCGTGCTCGAGCAACGCGAGATCAAGCGGGTCGGCGGCGATCGGACCTACAAGGTCGACGTCCGCGTGCTCGCGGCGACGAACCGCGACCTCCGCGAGGAGGTCAACAAGGGCACGTTCCGCGAGGATCTCTACTTCCGCCTCTCGGTCGTCCACGTCGAGCTGCCGCCGATGCGCGAGCGCCGCGAGGACATCCCGAACCTCGCGAACCACTTCCTGCGCGACGTCGCGCAGCGCCGCGGCATGCAGATGTCGTTCTCGCAGGACGCGATGTCCGCGATGATGACGCACGCGTGGGCCGGCAACGTTCGCGAGATGCGGAACGTCGTCGAGCGCGCCTCCGCGCTCAGCGATGGTCCGGTGATCACGCGCGCCGACCTGGTGTTCGGTCGCGAGATGGGCCCGTCGCTCGTGGTCTCGCACGACCTCGCGCAGGCCGGTACGCAGGCCGCCCAGCGCGCCGCGGCCCAGCTCTCCGGCGTCGAGTTACCACCGCAATCCGGCCCGGCGATCTTCGACGCCGCGCTCCTCAAGGCCGGCCTCGGGTTCAAGCCGGCGAAGCAGACCGTCGTCGACGCGTTCGAGGTCGCCTACCTCCAGGCGCTGATGCAGCGCAACGACGGCAACATCACCCGCTCGGCCCAGGAAGCGGGGCTCACCCGCTATCACCTGCGCGAGCTGCTCAAGCGTCACGGTCTCAAGGGCGGCGAGCAGGAGTAGCTAGCGATAGTCGCCGCGGTCGGCCATCCCGTGGTCGACGAGCGCGGTGACGAGCTTCTCGATCAGCGCGTCCTGCTTCGCGACCCGCGCCTCGAGCTCCGCGATCCGGCGCTCGAGCGCGGCGGTCTCGGCAGACGCCGCGCTGCGCGGGATCGGTGGCGGCTTCGGCGCCGCCGGCGCCGGTGTGGGCGGGGCGCGCTCCTCGACGATCAGGTCGTCGAGCTTCGGTTCGTTGTCGGACTTCTCGACCTCGAGCACGGGGCCGTCCTCGAGCGCGAGCGGGATGTCGCCGTAGAACCGCGAGAACCCGCGGCCGTAGTACTTGCCGATCGCGCGCTCGATCATCTTCGGGCCGGCCAAGGCGGGACGGATATTCAGCTTGGTCCGGGTGCGGAGCTCGTCGATCACGGTGGTGTTCGTCGGATCGATCATCGCGACGTCGAGGAACTTCATCGGCTGGGCGAACGGGACGACGCCGTAGAGATCTGCGAAGTCGGCGGTGACGTGGGCGAGCACGCTCTGCGAGATCTCGATGGTGTCGAGATCGATCGTGCCGACCTTGAGCTGCTGGCCGAGCACGCCGACGAGCTCGGCCTCGCCGATCAGCTTGAGCTCGACGAGCGTGCGGCCGAGCGAGCCACCGTAGCGCTGCTGCTCCTTGAGCGCGACGCGCAGCGCTTGCTCGGACAGCAAGCCGGCGTCGATCAGCATCTCGCCGAGCTTCTTCCTCAACGTCTGCTCATGGAACGACGACGGTCGCCTTGCCGGTCGCGGCGAGCGTGCCGAGGAACTCGGCCGATTGCTTCTCGGCGCTGGGGATGTCGAACACGACGAAGTGGCCGTCGGAGCCGGCCTTCATCTTGTACTGCGCGAGGACCGCGGTCGCGGTGCCGTCGTTGCCGGTGATCGGCGTGGCGAGCGTCATCCGGTTGCGGAGCTGGAGGCCGGGCACGTCCTTCTGGTCGGGGAGCATCACGACGTCACCGCCGAGCGCGGTGGCGAACGCCTCGATCGCCGGGTTCGGCGCGTAGCTGTCGGTGAAGCCCTCGGTCTGGAAGATGTTCTTCGGTGCCATCTGAACCCCGTCGGCACCCATGCGCGGCTCGCGCACCATGTAGCGCGCGTAGTTCGCACCGTCGGCGCGCTCGATCCACATCTGCGCGATCGCGAGCGAGGGGTTGTCCTCGTCCATCGGCGAGTCGCGCGCGATCGTCTCGATCAGCGACGGGAAGTCGAGCGGCGCGGTCTTGTACAGCATCGACAGGTAGAGCAGGCCGCCGGTGCCGGACAGCACCGCGCCCGACAGTGCGGGCTCGAACGCGATGAACGCCGGCCCGGTGAGGCCGCCCTGCGAGTGGCCGAAGAAGTAGATCTTCGCCGGGTCGATCGCGAACGCGCCGGTCCCGGTGTCGAACGTCAGGCCCTGCGCGAGCCGCAGCTGCGACCACGCGTCGGCGGCGCCCTGGAGCGCGTTGTCGCGGCCGGCGAGCGGGTTGCCGAAGTTGAAGAACGCGACGCCGGGGTCGGTGCCGGCGGGGTTGCGCGGACCGTGGAGGACCTGGTCGGTCGAGATCGTCGCGATGCCCTGCTCGGCGAGCCGTGCGCCGGTGCCGTCGTCGACGAACGACTGGTAGTCGCCGCCCGTCCCGTGCGAGTAGATGCAGAGCGGCCAGCCGGTCGCGGGCTTCGGGGTCGTCGGGATCGTGAGCGCGAACCGCATCGGCTCGGTCCGCTGGACCACCGCCGCGCCGTCGGCGCCGGTCACGATCTCGCCGCCGCCGGAGAGGTACGGCGGCTCACCGGTCTGGAAGTTCGGCTGCATGTACTTGCCGATCCACTCCGTGTACGGCGTCTGCGCCGTCGTGACCTGCTCGATGTCGGTCGCGACCGGCGCGGGCGTGCCGTAGACGCCCTTGCGCAGCGCCGGGCCGATCTGGGTCGCGTGCTCGGTCGTGAACACCGCGGCCGACACCACGGCGTCGGTGCCGCCGTTCGCGCCGAGGTAGTCGAGCAGCGGCTTGTACGCGGTGCGGGCGGCGGTCATCGCGGCGCCACCACCGGCGCCGAGCAGCGTCGAGAACTCGCCGGCGCGCGCGATCGCGGCGCCGCTCGCGTCGTGGACGCGATTCGTGATCACGAGCGCGTAGGTCGTGCCCTCGTCGAGGCCGAACCCGGGATACGGGCGGACGACGAGCCGGTTCGGCCCGATCGTGTTGGTCTTGTCGTCGCGAAACTTCGCGATGATCGGGGTGAGCTGGCCGAGGTTCGGCGACGCGGCGTCGACGTTCACGAGGTAGACCGACGCGGTCGTCGCGTCGAGCGAGCCCCACGGATCCGGCAGCGATGCGGGATCGAGCGGACCGGTGAACCGCGACGAGATCGCGGCGTTGAGCGAGAACCCGTCGAGGGTTTCGGCGGCGGCCCGATAGCTGTCGACGAGCACGCTGTTCGTCGGGAACAGCGCGAGGTCGAGCGACCCGTCGGCCTTGCGATGGATGTCGTTCGGAAACGGCAGCGCGTAGAAGTCATCGCCGGGTTTCTCGACGGCAAACATCGCCTCGGTACCACCGGTTTCGGTGCACGCGGCGAGCGCGACCACCAGGCCAAGTACAACCTGAACCCTCATCGCCGCGGACCGTATCACCAACCGCCGCGACGAGAATAAGTATCAGCAGCTGAAGCCGCCCTGGCAGGCCCCGTACTCGGTGAAGAACTTCTCGAGCTCCGGGAACTGCTTGGTCTTGCGGATGCCCGTGAGGATGCCGCCGCCCTGGGCCTCCTTCTTGCTCGTGAACAGGATCAGGTTCTTGCCCTGGAGCTCGACCGTTCCGCCCCGTTCCTCGTCGTAGGCGCATGTGAGCTGCTTCACTTTTCCGACGAGCTCGGCTTTGTGCTTGAGCAGCATCCCGAGCGCGTTCGCCTTGCCGGCGGTGCGGCCCGTGAGCTCGGCCAGCAGCATCGAGCAGTAGTTGCCCGGATCGCTCGGATCGCGATCGATGTTCTTCTCCTTCTTCGCCTCTTCCGCGTAGTGCGCATCGAAGCTCTTGTGATCCATCTTGCAAGCGATCGCGCCCGAGCCGATCTGGGTGTTCATCTCGTCGCAGTCTTTGGACCACTGGCTGTACTCGACCGTGCCCTTCATGTCGGCGTAGTCGAAGCAGTTCCAGCGGAGGATCGGCGTGCGATGCCACGCGACCCGTCCGTCGTCGCCGAAGCAATCGCGGTTGTAGTCGAACGAGCCGCCACCGCTGCTCGGCTGGATCGTGGTGTCGCTCGCCGTCGGCGACGACACGCCACCACCACCGCCACCACTCGCGCCGCCACCGGCGTGCGCGCCTAACGAGAAACCACCACAAGCAGACAGACAGACGACGTACGCGAGCTTCAGCATCTTGGCCCTCCACTCGCTAGTGGAAGGACCCCGCCGCGGTTTGCACGAAATCGTTCAGAACGTGAGCGTGATGATGCCGCCGAGCAACAGGCCGCCACCGCCACCGCCGACGACCAGGCCGTTCTTGTCGTGATCGTTGGCGAAGTAGAACGCGACCCCGGCCGCGGCGACCGCGAGCCCGGCGATGGTCAGGGCGACGCCGGCGACCTTGTGGCCGTGGCGAACCGCCGCGAGCTGGTCCTCGTTCGGCGCGATCGGCACGGGCGCGACCGGAGTGGTGGCAGCCCCGAGGTCGTCGGGGACATGCTCGAGCAGGGCGACCGTCGAGATCGTCGCGGCGTTGAGCGCCTCGCTGACCGTACACACGTCGCAGCGCTCGGACTTCTGGCCGACCACCTTGCCGGACTCGGTGCCGACGAGCGTGACGACCCAGCCGTAGCTCGTGCCGGAGCCGGTGAGCGACGCGAGCAGCACGACGCTCGCCCCGGTCTGGACCTTGACCTCGCGGAGGCAGTCGCCGACGACGCAGCCCTCGGTCCACTTCGTCGAGCTCGTCATCCGGTCGTGCATGCGCAGGCGCGGGGCGAGGAAGTAGCGCCTGGTGTCGACCTGGGCCTCGAGGTCGCGCTGGAACTGCGCGCCGACCTCGGCCGGCGCGCCGTCGACGCGGACGTCGAGGATGCCGATGATCTTGCGGGTGTCGGCGCCCGTCGGGAACGGTTGCTGCGGCGGCTCGGCCGGTGGTGCCGGGGCAGGGGCCGGCGGGTCCTTTTTCGGCGGCGGTTTTTTCGAATCCTTCGGGCCTGCGGTGGCGGTGGCCGCCAGCGCGAGCAGCACGCCGAGACTCTTCACGCCTCGTCGACTTGCGTGATGAGCTGCTTCATCAGCCCATCGATCATGAGGTTGCGATCGGTGATCTGATACTTGCCGTCGCGCCAGCCGGTCTGGATGTCGGTGTAACGCTTGTCGGTGTCGGTGATCACGACCTTGTACGCGGACACCTTCTTGACGATGTCCTTCTGGTTCCGCACGAAGTACGAGATCATCGCCGCGCCCGACGCGACGGTGAGCACGAGCCCGAGCGGACCGCCGATCGCGAAGCGCAGGCCGATCCGGAGCGCGACCACGAGGCCGGCGCCGATCGCGACCTTCTTCGCACCCTGGCCACTGACCACCGAGTCCTTCGCGAGCGCCATCGAGGTCGTGCCGGAGGCGATCAGGAGCGCGATGAAGTTGCCGCGCCGGGTGGTCCAGCCGCGATCGTAGTACTCCCTGATCGCCTGCTTCAGGAATGCGTCGTACGAACCATAGATCCCCTGGGATCCCGCGGCTGGTTCCTTGGACGCTTCGGCCACACCGGAAGGATACCATCAGGATCGGGTTTGACAGGGCTACCCGGGTCGCACAGATTCAGAAGGTGCGGGGCACTCTTGCGGTTGTTCTTCTGTGCGCGTCGGTCCAGGTCGCGCGCGCGGACCTCGCCACCGGCCGCGACAAGCTCGTGGCCGGTGACTACAAGACCGCGATCGGGGAGCTCGGCAAGGTCAGCGGCAAGGACCGGCCGGCCGCGCGGATCTTGCTCGCGCGCGCGCAGATCACGACCGGCGACTACGTGGCAGCCGAGGCGACGATCACGCCGCTCGCGACCGCGAGCACCGCGAAGGATCCGGTCGCGACCGAGGCCCACCTCGTGCTGGACGATCTGCGCCGCGCGACCGGCCGCGATGCCGACGCGCGCAAGGATCTCGAGCAGCTCCTGAAGGATCGTCCCGACGATCGCGCGGTCCGCACCGCGCTCGCGATCCTCCGCCACGACCAAGGCGAGATCCTGCCGGCGAAGGATCTGTTCGACAAGACGATCAAGGAGTTCGACAACAAGAAGCTCGATCTCAACGACCCCGAGGCGCTGTTCCAGCTCGCCGAGTCGGCGCGCTACACGTCGCAGTACGAGCTCGCGAACGACTCGTATCGCGCGGCGTTGAAGCTGAAGCCACAGCTCCTCGCGGCCGGGCTCGCCTGGGCCGATCTGTTCTCGCAGAAGTACGCGAACGAGCTCGCCGGTCAGACGATCGAGGAGGTCTTCAAGATCAACCCGAACGAGCCCGACGCGCACGCGGTGATGGCCGCGATCATCACCGAGACGAGCTACGACCTGCCGGCGGTCAAGCACCACCTCGAGGCCGCGCTCGCGGTGAACCCGAAGAACTCGGGCGCGTTGAAGGTGAGGGCGTCGCTCGAGATCGATCAGAATCAGTGGGACGTCGCGCGCGCGACGCTCGACTCGATCCTCGCCGTCGACAAGGACGACGTCGAGGCGATCGCGATGAAGGCGACGATCGCGTGGCTGCGCGACGACACCAAGACCTACGACCAGCTCCGCCAGCAGGCGTTCGGCTTCGACGCGAAGTACGCCGAGCTCTACCGGATCGTCGCGCGCTCCGCCGTGCGCGAGCACCGCTACGTCGAGGCGATCGAGCTCGAGAAGGAAGCGATCAAGCTCAAGCCCGACTTCTACGAGGCGATGGCCGGAGCGGGCCTGGGCTATCTCCGGCTCGGCATGGAGAAAGAGGGCCTCGAGTGGCTCGACAAGGCGTATCGCGGCGACGGTTACAACGTCCGCACCGTCAACACGCTGAACCTGTTCGAGCAGACGATCCCGAAGGAGTACTCGTTCGAGACGAC
>Ga0307509_10010827_pt1 | contig 11121 bp, 11 predicted proteins | sample 10_EM_MG_FD_202245 | JGI IMG/M metagenome (GOLD analysis project Ga0307509, IMG submission 202245) | Populus trichocarpa ectomycorrhiza microbial communities from riparian zone in the Pacific Northwest, United States - 10_EM | ecosystem: Host-associated > Plants > Roots > Unclassified | place... | reverse complement strand
CAAATGAATCACCAAAAACAGAAAAATCATCCATAAAAATCTCAAGAAAACGTTCAACCATATCACTAAATATGCTAAGCATGCATCTTTGAAACGTGGCTGGTGCATTACATAATCCAAAAGGCATTCTTCGATATGCAAAAGTACCAAATGGACGTGTGAAAGTAGTCTTCTCTTGATCTTCCAATGCAATTTCAATTTGGTTGTAACCTGAATAGCCATCTAGGAAATAATAAAATTCATGACCTGCAACTCTTTCTAGGATTTGATCCATGAAAGGTAAACGGAAATGATCTTTTCTAGTCATTGAATTAAGTTTCCTATAGTCAATGCACATGCGCCAACTAGTAATAGTCCTAGTTGGAATTAACTTATTTTTCTTATTTGTTATCACAGTGACTCCAGACTTCTTGGGTATGACTTACCCATTTGCTGTCAGAAATAGGATAAATGATTCCATTATCTAGAAGTTTAATGACTTCATTTTTCACTACTTCTTTCATATTAGGATTAAGCCTTCGTTGTATTTCTATATAGGGTTTAGCATTTTCCTCCAAATAAATCCTGTTTGTGCAAATCAAAGGACTAATTCCTTTTATATCAATTATAGTTCATCCTAATGCATTTTTATGCATTTTCAAAGTTTGTAATAACTTACCTTCTTGATGTGCATTAAGTTTTGAAGAGATTATTACCAAAAAAGTTTCATTTTCTCCCAAAAATGAGTATTTGAGATTGAATGGTAACGACTTCAAATCAGGTTTTGGTGGTTGAACACTTGAAGGTATGGACTTAATTGATCATGGTGGCAATTCTTCAATTTGTGGTCTCCAATTACATGGTTTTGATTCTTCCTGAAAATAGACCATTTGCAAATCGTCAGATTCATCAATCTCAATTTCACTGGAAGTGGTTTGAAATTGATCATGAACTAATTTTTTAGTAAAGTCCACTTCCTGTAAATCATTATCATCTCCAAGTTGCTTGCAAATGTTGAAAATATTCATCTCCAATGTCATGTTTCCAAAAGATAGCTTCATCAGTCCATTCTTACAATTAATCAACGCATTAGAAGTTGCAAGAAACGGACGTCCTAAAATAACAGGAAATGAATTATATGCTTCAATATGTTGCGTATCCAAGACAATAAAATCCACAGGATAAATGAATTTATCGACTTGTACTAACACATCTTCAACTATTTCTCTAGGCACTTTTACAGATCTATCGGCAAGTAAAAGAGTTACAGAAGTTGGTTTTAACTCACCTAGATTGAGACTTTGAAAAACTAAATATGGTAGTAAATTCACACTAGCTCCAAGATCAAGTAAAGCTCTTTCAATTGTATGTTCTCCAATAAAGCAAGAAATTGTAGGACAACCAGGGTCTTTATATTTCAAAGCATTATTGTTCTGAAGAATGGCACATACTTGTTCAGCTAAAAAGGCTTTCTTTTTCACATTCAATTTTCTCTTCACAGTGCACAGATCTTTCAAAAATTTAGCATAAGAAGGTACCTGTTTAATAGCATCCAACAAAGGTATATAGATCCTTACCTGTTTGAAAGTTTCAAAGATTTTAGAGTTGTGATTGACTTTCCTTTATTTGGTCATGGCATAAGGAACTGGAAGTGCTGACGGGAAATCAGTCTTTTCTTTGTAATGTTCAGATTCAACCCCTTCCTTACCCTTAGAGATTGACTCATCATCTTTCTCATAAAGTTCAAGAATTGATTTTTCAATAACCTTACCACTGCGAAGAGTAGTGACTGATTTGACTTGATCCATGTGTTGGCTTCCAAAACTATTTGCATTTACATTGTATTGCCCCTTTGGATTTTGATGTGGTTGAGATGGAAACTTACCTTTCTCTTGAAAACTGAGCAGATGTCAATTTTGCAAGAGTATTTTTAAAATCTACCATGGTTTGAGCATTTTGAGTGTTGATTGTCTCCTGCTTTTCAATGAATGCACACAATGTTTCCTCAAGATTTCTTCTAGGAGGTGGAGCATAAGGAGGTGCATATCCATGAGAATTTTAGAAATTATTGTGTGCTTGAAATGGTGGCTGTGAAGTTTGTGCATTATTATTATGACTCTTCCAATTGAAATTTGGGTGATTTCTCTAACCAGGATTGTATGTTTGCGAGTATGGGTTATGATTGGGCCTTTGAAAACTGTTTAAAGCATGAGCTTGTTCATGGAGGCATTCCTTGAAAGAAGGCAAAGTTGAACAGTCATTGGTTGTATATTCATTCGTTTCACAGATTTGACACACAATGTCTTGAACAAATTTTAATTGACCACTCTTTTTAAATTCAAGTGCCTTGACTTTTCTAGCTAAAGATGCAAATTTGGCTTGGAGGTCATGATCTTCCCTAAGGTTGTACATACCTCCACTAGATGTATGAGGTTGAGTTTTACCCGGTGCCTAAGTGCCCATAATGTTCTAATTTTGAGCATTTTCAGCTAGCAACTCTAGGTACTCCATTGCTTCATCAGGGTCTTTATTTTCAAAAGTTCCATTGCACATCAATTCCACCATTTGTCTATCTTTAGGTGTTAACCCTTCATAAAATTGTGAAAACAATCTCCATGTTTCAAAACCATGATGAGGGCAAGTATTAAGCAAGTCTCGATACCTATCCCAACATTGGTAAAATGTTTCACCATTTGTCTATCTTTAGGTGTTAACCCTTCATAAAATTGTGAAACCAATCTCCATGTTTCAAAACCATGATGAGGGCAAGTATTAAGCAAGTCTCGATACCTATCCAGATATGTCCTGATGACCGAATAGTGTTCTAGTTTGGACTGAACTAGCATCTCTTTTCTAAATTTGGCCCTCTCTTTATCCTTTCAATTTCCATACTTAAACTCATCAATCAATCCTTTCATTTATATGATAGGCCTACAATTAAGATGAACATTTACCATAAATTAAAGGTATCTTATATTATTAGATATGTTATTATAAAACATGCTTTAGTTAAGGAGTTATTGATACTTTAAGTGCAAAATGATGATATAAAACCTTGATAAAAATGCACTTTTAAGTACTAATCACACCCCCCAACCAGCTTATTACTAGTCCCTAGTAATGAAAACGTTAAAATAGAAAAACAATTTGCAAATTCCACAAAGCAAGGCATTCATCATTTAACTTCCATTAATCTATCAAGATAAAGAAACTCTCATTAAATTTATATATCTGCTCAATACCTCTTAAACAAGATATTAATAAACCTTCATTTTTATGTGCTTAATATGTCAACACATAGTTATGGGGCTTTACTTGGAAGAAAACAAATTTTTTGTTCTAATGTTTAAGGTTAACTTCCTTAGGTTAGGATTATTATCTTTTTCTTCTTTTTTAATATATATACATATAACTTAAAACACAATGCATCTTTAACCCATGTAACGAGCTTTCAGTTAATGACTCCCATACCAGTTGGTCTTAGGGAATTGGGTGTTGAGACACCCCTTCGAGCTTAGTAACTCGGGTTGCAAATACTAATATGTAGATAGTGCAATGTTTGATTTCCTTAAGCTTTCTCCTCAACCCATGTAACAAGCACTAGGCCAATAGCTCCCAAATCAGTTGACTTTCGGGTACTAGGTGTTAAAACACCCCTTCGGGCTTAATTGCTTAAGTCAAGGAGGCTACGAAACCAAACTTATCTACTTTATTTATTTATTCAATTTGTTATTATTATTATTATTATTATTATTATTATTTGTTTTTTTTCAAATTATATACTATCACTTTCCCTTAATTCTTACCTTTAACAAAAGAACATAAATAATGTAATAATCCAATATGCAACCCACAATCATATGTTAAAGTGTCTGTGAAAATGAAGGTTTATGAATACTTGTTAGCTAGGTATATGAGCAGAATCAATTAATAATAATGCGAGAGTTTGTAAACCTAAATATTTCGAGAAGTATTCTGATAGACCTTGTTAAGAATGCTTACTAAGATGCGTCTCAAGAGTCAATGAAATTCCTCATTTACTCTGTCATCCTAGTAACAATAATTTTGTAAATGGTTTTAATAATAGAAAACACAATTAGTTGTTATTATTTTTTAAATATCAACTACTACCCTTTCCCTCCAACCTAAATGAGACATTGTCCTCAATGTTCTAAGGTAGAAAGATAGAGTATAGAAGACATCACTTGAAACAGCAAACACTGACAAACCTGAAACACACTTAAACAAATATAAGAAATAACAAAACAAAATAATATGCTATTAATAAAATCAAAAGACACAAGGTTTCACAAACGAAGGCTCAAATCCAATCTAAGCTTTTTATGGCTTTCCATAGTTGACCAATTTATGCGAGTCATGGAGGGATCAATTACAGGAATGAAAGATTGTAGTTGGTCAATCAATTGTTCAGCAGCAGAGATTATGATTTGTCGTGTCAAAGATGTTAGAAATTTCTGTTCCACAGCTTGATCAAGAAAAGATAACAAATTATCATAAAAACCATTAACATTTAACAAACCTATAGGTTTATGGTGAATGTGCAGTTGGGCCCTAGAGGAAATATGAAAGATCTCTTTCAATGTGCCCAAACCATTTGGTAAGGCAATGAAGGCTTCAGTATAGCTAAACATTGCATTCATTCAATCAAACATTGTGGAGAATTGTAGTTCCTCTCTAAATGTTTTTCCAATGATGTCCCTTTTTGCTAAAACTTTGGGGACAACCCTCATAAACTTGACTGCCTCCTAAAAATACAATTGTTGACACACTCCCAATTAACCCAAGGCTGCCTCCCTCGTACACTAAATGAATCTTTCTCTCAGCTAGTACCTGACCAAGATGATTTGCTGATTCTAAAAACTCCTTTTCTTTTCCAGGACTGGTTCCACCAAAAAAACACGAATATTTTTTATTTGATGAATTGAGGAACCTGCCATTTCTACATACTTCTATGTCTATTGAATGTATGGGTTGAGTAGAAATGAAGGGAAAGAAGAGAAGATTTTATAGAAGAGAAATTGAAAATGCAATCATACCACCTATATGTAGGCCGACTGGAGTCTCTCTCATTATTTATTTATTTATTAACATGTGTATGTACAGGTAGTTGTGATTGTTTTTCACATTTTCCTTTGGTTTTACAAGAAGGACTTAAACGCCCTATATGGGTCGGGAATAAACTTCCCATCCAGTTTTCTTAAATACTGACAAACAGGGTCTTTTTTAGTCAGATTCCCAAGACTAAGTCGATCATGGTCTTTATGAAAATGGAGCCATAAATCATGAATTGAACGATGCACATCTCCACTAGGATGCGTCTCAAGAGTTAATAGAATTTTATCTAAAGACTTCTTACTCAGTCCATCCTTAATGAATTGTATTTTATCTTCACGGTTTATAGATACAATTCCTAAAGAACAATGTTGTGCATTATAAGTCCATCTGGTACATCAATGACAGACTTTCAATCGTTTTGCAGGACGTTTCTTTGCAAAAGTACTTTTACATGTCCCAGGCATGTATGAAATAAAAGAATTGGAAAACTCACCTAATAATCAAACCTTTGCTTCAATCATTGAGCGAATATCTTCAGGAATTCCATGGTTCATTAACAACTCAATCTTTCACACCTAGCTCGGTAAATTTTTGTAATCGCATTTTGAAGCAAAGCGGGAAAATACTTTTTCAATTTTTCAAGAGTGGTGTCCATTTTTTTAGATGAGAAGTGGAAAAGAGATGCAAAGAAAAGAGAAGGAACAAGGAATTCAAGAAATATATACACAAATATCAGTTATCATGGGAAACAGAAAGAACCGACTTAAGAGTCACGGAGTACCATTATCCACCATTTGACCGGGATTGGAGAAAGACTAGCAAAACAAGAGTCACACAAAAAAGAAACACAAAAACAATGTGAGAAAAACCAAATAATCAACCTTTATATACAGGATCATTCAAACCAATGGATTCATTTTCACTAGGAAAATTATCAAAGTAAGCTTTCAAACGATGTCCATTTACCTTAAAAACATTATCATTATTTGGATTCTTAATATCAAAGGCTCCATAAGGATATACATGTTTCACAATAAATGGACTGCTCCATCTTGATCTTAGCTTTTCAGAAAATAAATGGAGTCGAGAATTATAAAGCAAAACGTTTTGACCAATATCAACTTTTTGATAATTTTCAAAAGTTTTGCAGAATGCATGCGTGTCCTTGAACATGGTGAGCCAATAAAATGCAAATTGTAAGATTTTTTCAGTTGTCTTCTTTGATGATAAATGACTCCCACATGCCTCATAATAACAAAATTTAATGACACTACTTACCTCATTGTCGGGAATGCATCTTCAAAATATTTGATCAGGACAATATTTGAATAAGTAAGGGTCATCCCAATAAAAGTTCTTCAGTTTGTTAAAAAACTTTCTTTTGTCTTGGGTACTCCAATGAGTTGGCAAATCTCCTGTTGCAAGAAAATTTACAAAATTAGCAAACCAAGGCATTGAGCTAAGAGAAAGTAAGGATTCGTCAGGAAAGTAATCATCAATTGGTGTGATGTCATATGTCGAATCTATTGTCAACTGATCCACGATAACATTTTTGGTGCCTTTCTTGTCCTTGATTTCTTTCTGAGAATAAATCATTTGTAAATTTTCAGATTCATTGAAGTCAGTTTTACTCAAAGTAGTTTTAAATTGATCATAAACTAATTCTACAATAAGATCTACTTTCTGAAAATCATTATCATCACCAGGTTACTTGTAAATGTTGAAAATATTCATTTCTAGTGTCATGTTTCCAAATGATAACTTCATCAGTCCATTCTATAATTAATCAATGCATTAGAAGTTGCAAGAAATAGACATCCTAAAATAACTAGAATTGAATTACATTCTTCAACAGGTTGTGTCTCTAAAACAATAAAATCCACAATATAAATGAATTTACCTACTTGTACTAACATATCTTTAACTATTCCTCTAGGCACTTTTACAGATCTATCAGCAAGTAAGAGAGTTACAGAAGTTGGATTTAACTCACCTAGATTGAGACTCTGAAAGACTGAATATGGAAGTAAATTCACACTAGCTCCAAGATCATGTAAAGCTCTTTCAATTTTATGTTCTCTAATAAAGCAAGAAATTATAGGCCAACCAGGGTCTTTATATTTCAAAGCATTATTGTTTTGAAGAATGGCATATGTTCGGCTAAAAAGGCTTTATTTTTCACATTCAGTTTTCTCTTCACGGTGCACAAGTCTTTTAAAAAATTAGCATAAGAAGGTACCTGTTTAATAGCATCCAACAAAGATATATTGATCCTTACCTGCTTGAAAGTTTCAAAGATTGTAGAATTGTAATTGACTTTCATTTGTTTGGTCATGGCATGAGGAAATGGAAGTACTGGTGGGGAATCAGTCTTTTCTTTGCAATGTTCAGGTCCAAACCCTTCCTTACCCTCAGAGATTAACTTATCATCTTTCTCACAAAGTTCAAGAATGGTTTTTTCAATAACCTTACCACTGCAGAGAGTAATGACTGATTTGACTTGATCCATGTGTTGGCTTCTTGAGCTACTTGCACTTGAATTGTATTGCCCTTTGGGATTTTGCTGTGGTTGAGATGGAAACTTACCTTTTTCCTAAAAACTGAGAGCAAATGTGAAATTTGCAAGAGTATCTTTAAAATTTACCATGGTTTGAGCATTTTGAGTGTTGATTGTCTCCTGCTTTTCAATGAATGCATGCAATGTTTCCTCAAGATTTCTTCTAGAAGGTGGAGCATAAGGAGGTGCATATCCATAAGAATTTTGAAAATTATAGTGTGCTTGAAAAGGTGGCTGTGAAGTTTGTGCATTATTGTTATCACTCTTCCAACTGAAATTTGGGTGATTTCTCCAACCAGGGTTGTATGTTTGCGAGTATGGGTTATGATTGGGCCTTTGAAAACTGTTTAAAACATAGGCTTGTTCATGGAGGCATTCCTTGAAAGAAGGCAAAGTTGGACTGTCATTGGTTGCATATTCATTCGTTTCACAGATTTGACACACAATGTCTTGAACAGATTTTAATTGACCATTCTTTTTAAATTCTAGTGCCTCAACTTTTCTAGCTAAAGATGCAAACTTGGCTTGGAGGTCATGATCTTCCCTAAGGTTGTGCATACCTCCACTAGATGTATGAGGTTGAGTTTCACCCGGTGCCTCATAAGTGCCCGTGGTGTCCTAATTTTGAGCATTTTCAGCTAGCAAATCTAGGTACTCCATTGCTTCATCAAGGTCTTTATTTTCAAAAGTTCCATTGCACATCAATTCCACCATTTGTCTATCTTTAGGTGTTAACCCTTCATAAAATTGTGAAACCAATCTCCATGTTTCAAAACCATGATGAGGGCAAGTATTAAGCAAGTCTCGATACCTATCCCAACATTGGTAAAATGTTTCACCTGGTTTTTGAGTGAAAGTGGTGATTTGTCTTTTGAAAGAGTTTGTTATGTGCGATGGAAAAAACTTCTTTAAAAATTGTTGTTTCATTTCATCCCAAGCACGAATGGATTCTGACCTAAGATTTTGTAGTCATGTTTTAGCTTTATCTTTTAATGAAAAAGGAAAAAGCTTTAATCTAATGGTGTTCATGCTACAATTTAAGTCATTATAAGTGTTACAAACTTCTTCAAATTCTCTCAAATACAAGTATGGATTTTCTAGATCTAAGCCATGAAAAGAAGGTAAAAGTTGAATAATGTCTGGCTTAAAATTGAAGTGAGATGCATCAGGAGGGAAAATTATACATGAGGGTGCACTTGTTCTTGTAGGATTCATGTGGTCTCTAAGTTTTCTAACTCGATTATTCTCATTATTCTCATTATAAAGCGACTAATTATCTTCCTTGGCCATATTTTCTGAAAATGATGAGGATACCCTACAAAGTCTACCACTTAATGTACGTGACCAAACTCTCATGCACATGTAGGAAGAGAATAAAATGGAAGAAAAGAAAAGAAACAAAGAAACAAAACAAAACAAAACAAAAGAAACAAAAGTTAGATAAAATGAAAAGTGAAAAGAGAAAATAAAATAAATATTATAATTTATACAAGAATTTACCTCCCGGCAACGGCGCCAAAAACTTGATACAATCAAAGAGTTGATGTCTTCTCCCAAGTGTAAGAGTGTCGAAGTAATAAATAACCCGGCAAGACCGGGGTCGAACCATAGGGAATTATAAACAACAAATGAAAAGGAGTTAAAGAGAACTTTCGAGATGTGATATTGATGTAAGGATTAAACAATGATAAAAACGATTGTCAAGGTTAGAGAATCTACTAATGGTATTTCAAATAAGTATAGTATAAACTCTTTTTATTACTCAATTGGAAACCACACATAAAAGAGGTTCCAATCGGATTCTAAATTATTAACATGATTATATTAATTATCTTATTTGAGTAATGTCAATACTTGTAAATGTAGTCAGGTATTCATGGTGCTAACTTATGTTAACAACAAATCAAGTTCCTTTCATAGCACAAGTGTCGGTTATACCATATAGTAGGCTATGAAAGTGTCAAGTATTTGTTGTACCAAGAGTTATACAACACAAATATATATTAACCATTTACCAAGCAAGGTATTAAGAGTGTACCCTTTTCATCATTAGTGTATCCTTTTCACATTGACATGATAAGCTTAGCTAAACATGATTAAGAAGAGAAACATAAACAAACTAGATAAGAACATAGTTATGATGAAAAGCATAAACAAGAGATTAATAAGAGCAAAACTTAAACATTAAAAAAAAAAAAAGCAAGAATATAATCTTAATCTGAAAATCAAGATGCCTAAATGCATGGAAAATGCCTCCTTTTATAGGTCAAAATTCGAAACTAGTGATTTGATGACTAATTGTTGAGTGGGTGGCCACCTCTTGACTTGGTAATAATTCTTATCTTCTTGTCTGCAGAAAACGTCATTGTTAACATCAGAATTTTAACATATAGTCTTCATGAAAGTTCTGTGAAATTGTCTCAGCTTTCCAACAAAATAAGAATGAGATCATTTGGACTTGTAGAACTCGAGATATGGACTGAACACTGAACAGTGTCTGGGCTGCAGGACAGATTCCGACTTCTCTGTTGTTGCTACAATTTGAACTTGAAACGGTCATTTTAAATCTTGGACTCTTCATAAAAGTTTTAGGCTTATGTCTTAGCTTTCTATACATATAAAATAGACCTAAATCCAAGTTCTACAGCTCCAATTATAATCCAATAACCGAATGGTGTTCCAATTTGAATTCAACCAGCATCTCTTTTCTAAGCTTAGCCCTCTCTTTGTCTTCTCAATTTCAGTAGTTAAACTCATCAATCAATCCTTTGATTTATATGATAAGGCCTGCATTTAAAATGAACATTTACCGTAAATTAAAGGTATTTTATATTATCAGACTTGTTATAATAAAACATACTCTAGTTAAGGAGTTATTGATACTTCAAGTGCAAAATAATGATATAAAACCTTGATAAAAATGCACTTTTAAGTACTAATCAATTTTTAGTAGCTATTTTTTTTAGAAAAAACTTTATGGCAACTTATTAATTTTAACACTACAAGAGTTTTTTTAGTCCTTAAATGAAATATAGTGATAATCTCGTAAATATTTTATAATTTTTGTTGATTTTTTTAGCGTGCTATAAAGTGTTATGAATTCATAAATTTTAAAATGTAAATTGTAATTTTCAAAAGAGTAGAGATAAAGGAAAAAAAATAACTATTAGTTTTCCCAAAAATATTTGACCAATTAATATTTTCAATAACCGTTTGGTTGCTAGAAAATTACGATACTATAGTTTTGGTTATACAAATCAAATTCTTTCATTTTCCCCTCTACACACCAAAACATTATGCTAACAACTTCTATAAACTCATTTTCAGTCTCAAAATACATCTTAAATGGCAAAAAAATTTCAAAACCCAACCAAATAAAAAAAAAACTCAATTCATTATTGAAGTCTTGATCTTTTTTCTTAAGTTATGTTAAAGATTGTCAATTGAAGACATAAAAACCAAGTTCAACAATCAACTCTTGATCGGTCTTTTCTAAAGGAAGGGGTGTA
>Ga0307509_10010826_pt1 | contig 11121 bp, 4 predicted proteins | sample 10_EM_MG_FD_202245 | JGI IMG/M metagenome (GOLD analysis project Ga0307509, IMG submission 202245) | Populus trichocarpa ectomycorrhiza microbial communities from riparian zone in the Pacific Northwest, United States - 10_EM | ecosystem: Host-associated > Plants > Roots > Unclassified | place... | reverse complement strand
TGATCTTTTTAGATTGACATGGCAAGACTGGATTACAAAGTCCATTTAACTTCGCCTTCACTGCCCAACGCCCCTTTTCCCAGTTGATAACTGAGGGTTAACTGAGGTCGGACAGCGCAGAAAAAACAACAGGGACAGACAGAACAGTTGCTTATCATGAGCTGTACAGTTTTGGACTTAAGGAACCAATACCCGTGAATTTCCTTAACACGGTTGACAGAGAAGTTAAAACAATCTTTTGAGTTTGAAGTTATCCAAACTCCTATTCATACAAGCTTGGTTTATCCCCGACAACTAGACATCATTTAGCATCTTCTTTAATCAAATTATATCTTAGTTCTCATCGACCCAGTCATCTTCTTCCTGTCTACATCACAGTCTTTTTCTTGCTCTCTTGTTTTAATAACCCTCCTTACAAGGGAGAAGACGTAGTCCATGCATTATTGTTACTCATAAGCTGCCATTGACACTCTATAATCATCTGATTCCAACAATGGGTCGAAGTCGCTCCGACAGATCTAACAAAGACAGATTGCGTTGGACACAAGAACTACATGATCGGTTCGAAGAGGCTGTTAATCAACTTGGTGGTCCTGATAGTATGTTCTTGGATCAATCCGTTTACATGCACTAATGATATTTGATCTACCACTGTTCAACACCACGAACCTTCCTTTTGAAAGATTTTCATTGATCAAAACTAAATAGAAGCCAACCATGCTAATTAAAGCTTGATCGAATTAATTAATTTCTTTTCATCAATACACTGCAACTCCAGTGATGATACTCTTGTTCATTGAGGTTTGTAAGTTGTCTAGTTATTCTTACGATCACTCATGTTCATACTTGGAATGATTTGCAGGAGCAACACCGAAAGGTATCTTGAGGGCTATGGGCATCCCTGGATTGACTATCTACCATGTCAAGAGCCATTTGCAGGTAATTATTTATTTTCCCCTGTAGCTTGCCCTCCTGCATGGAACTATACAACCCATTGAATTAACTTTCATGTCATCATGCTGGATTCTTACAATCGTCTCAGATTTTGGCTACAAGATGCATTACCTGCACTCTTGTGTTTTCTTGTGACAGTTTAAAGATTCAATACTGATTAAAATACACTCATGATCATTAACACTTTGACCTAGTATTCTGTTGATTTAGCTCTCTGCAAAACATAAATATATTATTGAGTTTCTCTTTCCTCTAATTTTATATAATATATTTCTTCATTTTTCACAAACTGCAATCTGTGTCCAAGTGGTAGTACAACGTGTGATTAACATATCACAGGGCCCCTGTTAAACAGTTTATACTAATATTTTCTGATCCACCTTTATTGTTTTCAGAAATACAGAATCTCGAAGTTTATCCCAGAAACCAACAGTATGTGGAGTGCTTTCATTTTATTTTTATTGCCTATAAATTTGTAGTCCTTGTATACTGATCTTTTGTGTGTGTTAATTTCTTGGCATCTTCCAACAGGAGGCAAGTTTGAAAGGAGAAATATTTCAGAAATGTTACCGAATTTCAGTGCAACATCGTAAGTTAATTATTAATCAGTTGCACCTCCTTCAACTTGTTCATGAACTAATTGGATCTAAGTTTTGGTTGCATAATTTTTGCAGAGGTGCTCAACTAAATGAAGCTTTACTGATGCAAATGGAGGTCCATAGGCGACTGAGTGATCAACTTGTGGTAGCAACATAATTTTTCATGCAGATTTATCTACTAATGAACAAAACACGAAACTTTGTTTTGCTTTATTTATAAATAAACACCATGCATATGTTTGTTGATTTCCTATGTGGTTGGTTAATTTTTAAGGTTCAAAAGAGCTTGAAGCTTAAAATTGAAGCCCAAGGGAGATTCCTTGAGAGAATTGTGGAGGAAAATCAAAATGGAAATCCAAAACACACCAAGTCTTTCTCTCCGGTATCACTGCCATCTCTCTGCGATTCAGAATCAAATGCTAAGGAATTTGAAACTGATTCGGAGGGTGAGAAAGTTGAAATACAGTCTGAAGAAGACTTTCAAGCTCTTAAGAGATTAAGGACCGAACACCATGTTTTGCCTTCACGGTATCAACTGGAACCTCTCAATCCAGATCCTTACAATCAAAACATGGTTCTTCAAAGAGATGCAAAATTTTCACATCCATCTCATGACGTCAACTTCCCATGGGACATTTTGGCCACCTGTTCATCACCTCTAGAGCCTAGTTTTTTCTAGGTTAAATATCACAACATGTAATATTATTATGGTTGCATGGAATACAAGTAGTGGAAGCACCATTGGTCACTGGAAATATTTAGATAATTTCACGGTTATTCAGAGAATTTGGGTGGATGACTTTGAGGACCATGAAGGCAACCAAAACATTTCTGGTGAAGGTATCTGTGTAGAAATAGCATCATATATAGCATTAAGTTGATTTAATCCTGTGTGATTATGAAGTGTGATCTAGCTTGGCTATTTTTGTTTACTGTGTACAAATCAGAACATAGCATTTAGTGGATGCCTGGTTGATTATGGAACGCAATCATTCTTTGCTCCATTTTTTTGTCTTGGTTTGTTGAGAGATTACATTTGTTTAGCACTCTGTGTTCTTACGTTATATTCACAGGCACGAATCCAAGTTGCAAGAAAATTTACCTCTTGTGTTGGTGAAATATGAACTGCTAATTTTCTCCTGGATTGTTTGGATTTTATCACTAGCCGAAAGACTGGCTGTTGCCAATAAAATTATTGAGGTTTTATGATTTATCAGCTTGTCTCGAGTCATGAGAAGAGTTTATTCGGGTTTATCTTGTTAATTTAAAATAGTATCATTTTAAAATTATTTAAAAAAACTTTAAAATAATATTATTTTATTTTTTAAAATTAAATTAATTAAATTACGAGTTGCCTTGCTCACAGGTTGATCTAGTGGACTGGGCTGACACATTGATTGGGCAGAAGAGACCATTACAGTGGAAACATATGAAGAGAGTAAGAATATAATCCAGTAATCCCATTCATATATTGTTGTCAAGAAAAAAGATGGGAAATTAAATGCACCGAATTGGGCTTTAATACCTAGGCTGCTAAATACACAATTTGGGCTAGAATGAATTTATAACCCGTAGTTGAGTTTATATATATATATATATATATATAAAAAAAAGTTGGAATAAAAAATGGACTATTTAGAGAAACTTTGGTATTATGATAATTTTTTTTTCAGTCATTGAAAAAATCATTTGGTTAACTAAATAATTTATATTTTTTTTTGCACTAAATCCTATATGTAATTGTATTTTAAATTTTAGTTTTGTAAAAACTAAAATAATCCGTTTTTTATTTATAAAAATTTGTTTTTTTATTTATTTTACATGTAAAAATCCATCTCATAACAATTTTAACAAAATATATATTTTTTTAAATTTTTTTTCTTAAAACCACAAGCAAAAATGTTTTTTAACTTAATTTAAAAAAATATAATTATAAAAATACTACAATACCAAACACACGCTTAACATAACATGAAATACCAAACATACGCTTAACATAACATGAAATATCTCCTCTCGTGCAATCATGATTGCTATTGAATCTCAAGCTCTATAATTATAGGTTAGGTTATGGATCTAGTCAACAATGTGTATAGTCAATTCATCAATATATTGGTTAGATTATTGACTGGACAATTGGATATGAAGGTAAGATTTCTTATTGACAAAGATCTAAACTGTAAGAAGAAAAGATTAAAAATTAAAAAAAAAAATAATAATAAAAAAAAGAAACGGGAGTGATGGCTCCATGATTGTCTTCTTTTGATGAATTGATGGATGTACGGTCATGCCTACTTTTTCTAAATTACAAATTCGACATCAAAATAATTAAATCAAGACTTTGAAAGTTGCACCTTAAACAAAGGTTGTTTAGGTGAGATTAAAAAAATAAAAAAAATTTCCAAATTACACCTACAATCAATTAAATGCTAAACAATTCTTTTTATGTATATATATTTTTTAAAATAGCAATCTCTTAAAACCCAAATCCATGCTCAAGCCAGGGTCAAGTGAACTTCTCGAAGCAATTTCTGTATTTGTTAGTATAATTTTATTTAAAAATATATTAAAATAATATTTATATATATATATATATTTTTAAAATTTATTTTTGATATCAGTATATTAAAACGATATAAAAACACTAAAAATAAAAAAATTAATAAATTAATAAGTTATTTTTCAACTCATTTTCCATGACATAACCAAACACTGGAAAATGTTTTTCAATTTATTTTTCATTACACTACCAAATATTAAAAAATAATTCACTTTTCCGGAATTTACTTTAAGAAAAAAAACTACTTTCTAGCAAACAAACAGGTTTAAACAAAAAAATTTAAAATTTTTAAAAACAACGTTTAAACCACACGAAAATAAACAATTTCTGAATTCTTTGCCTGCCGATGGCACTACTCGTTGAAAGAGCAGTGTCAAAAAGTTGGGAAATCAAGATTTTCCCTTCAAACTTCAAATAAACGTGTGCCTATTCATTTGTTACGACTTACATAATGCAGCTTTCGAGCAATTATTTACCTATTGACTACAATAATTAATTAATCTCATACAAATGTGAGCTACAAAACATTGAATCAAGCAAATCAATTATACTTTCTCCACTAAACAATGATGGTATCAACTACAAAATATTATTTAATTTTTTTTATTGTATGGTGCATATTTGATTTTGAAAAGTAAGTCAGATGGCTTGGTATTACAGCAGTATTGACGCACCGATTGTTACATTTTTTATAACAATGGAAGCTTATTGTCCACGAATAAATTGACTTCTTCTCAATTTCTTGGTATTCAAATAAATTCTTTTACTATTCAGAAACATGGAAAGAGTTGCACCATGCCAAATTACAAGAAAAACCACATGAGAGAGGGATCATTGTACATTATAATAATATTTTCTTTTCTTGGGATATTTTTTATTTTAGTCACTGATTTTTTTTAATTTTATTTTTTTACATAGTATTATTTTGAGAATTGAGTCTATTAATTTGTCTAAGTTTTTACACTATTAAGACAAGCTTCGATAACATCACATATTTTCGACTGCAATCAATGGCATGAGGAGAGGTTTTAAAATTTCAGTCCTCAAATGTTTTTTTTTGTTTTAGTTCCTTTAGTTTTAGCATTTTAAATTTTAGTACAAAACTTTATTTTTTTATATTTTAGTCGTTGAGTTTAAAAGAAGATAGAGAATTTCACCACAAATGGTAGAGGGGAGAAAAAATAGTTAGTTGCCTAAAATTCAATAGTAAAAAGAAATTGATCTTGGTGTTAAAGAGTTTTATTTTATAAAAAGTATTTCATTGAGGTGTTTTGACCCTTTACATTGCCAAGAAAATTATAGATCTAAGTATGATATTTTTTTCTTGATTGGGGTGATTTTTTTTATATTATCTAACCAATTAAAGGTTTGTTTGAGGTTATATAAGAGTTTATTGAGGTTTGTGTGAGATGTTTATTTCATGTTTTCTAGTGAAAAAAAGCTTGAAATTGAGTTTTTTGAATATAAAGAAGAAGCTCAATTTTAGTTACTTGGGATGAGGAAAATAATACTAGCAAATGACGCATTGTTTGTTTTTTTTTTTTTAGAAGTTATTTGACATTTAAGACAAGAAAAGAGCAAGCACGTGGGTCTTGCCTTGCGGGCCGATGTGCTTGGCCTTTTTTGTAATGTGCTAAGCATGCTAGATAACTTATGGCTAACCGCCTTGCATCTTTTTAGCCTTTGTGGGTTTTTTTTTTAATTATAATTCATTAAAATAAACTAAAAGTTAGGGTATTTTTTCATTAAATACTATTTAATTTTTTATTTATTTTTAAATGAGATTATATAATTATTTTTATAATGTTAGTCAATGCTTTATTTGTACAACCTTTTATGATTTTTTTTGTTTCTTAAATTTTGTTTGATGGCTTTTCTGTACGTGTCTATTTTTACTATCATATCTCATTGAAAAATAAATTCTAGAAAATAAAGTTTTTAAACCCAAATGGGTCGATGATTCTGATCGTGGGTTTGCCGAGTTAACCCGAGTTGATTCAAGATATTGACATTTCAATATTTAAAAAAATTCAAACGATATCATCTTGAATTTTTTTAAGTTAAACTGGGTTTTGATCGGGTCGTGTTTATATTTTTCAAGTTGACCAGGTCACTTCAGGACAACTCTTATTAGATTTAATTTTAAATTCAGACGAGACAAGATATCGAATCAAGATTTATCTATCAGCCAACTCGAGTTTAAAAACATTGTCAAAAAGTTTATTTTGCTTTAATTAAAGTTAAAATTTCTTTTTAATACTTTTTTCTGTATATGATTCACTATTTTTATTTTATTAAACACACAGCTAACAATTAATTTCTTTCTTGATACTGGAAAAAAACATTAACAATCCCTTCATGTTTTTTTTTTTTTCATTTAAATTTTTTTCAATCCATCATCCCCACGTGAAATGTGAGTCAACTATATAATAAATACTAATAAAAACGAAAGCCATTGATAGCAGTCCAAAACATGTGATTTGTGCCAAAAGGGATGTAAAGTTTGCTGTACAGTAGTGAACAATAAGTGGTACGAATGGAGAAAGTATTGGTAATTACTCTGGGAAAATTATAACCTCCATTTTTAAAAGATTTTGAGCTTATTTGTATCTGTGTTATTTTTTAAAATATTTTATTTTTTTTCAAGATCACTTTGGCGAGGATAACGTTATCGAATGATTCACTTTTGTTTCGTGAAGTGACCATCGAAAGAGCTTAGACTGCACATGCCAACAAGAGAAGGGCTCCATCATCACTCAAATAATGGGTTTTCGTTTCTTGAATTGGCACAGACAAATAGACAATAACTTAATTCCAACTTCTTGTACAGCATAGAAAAGGAACTCCACTATATGTGATTGAGATTTTAATTATCCTAAACAGACGTAGGCAACTTGGAAGCAAAAGTAAGTGGTAAAATGCAGCACCATGTGATTCAAATTGCCCTGGTCTTCTTGTTTCCTGCAACTTGCGAATGAATTAATTGGGACCAACGTCGTCGCACACTGTCATCAATTCAACATTCATTACATGGACTAGGAGATTTTAGGGATTCAACTTGTTTCTTGCCGCAGGGACCCTTTGTCCTAATGTAAAGTCTGTATTCATCGAATGTCATCGGTGGGTAGAGGGCCGGCCGGTCGACGGTGACGAGTTCCTTGGATGGTTCAATGAGCAAGTCACTCTTGGGGTTATAGAAGAAGGCAAGAGAGACTCTATCTTTATTAGAATTCACAATCACCCTGTGCTCCACGCTCTGGTAGATGGCATTGCTCAGTACCTGTACAAATCAATACTTTTTTTATCAGTACCGATATGATTATGAAAATAAAGTGAAGTTAATTAAGCAATATATATCCAAAATGGAAAAGAGCTATCTTAATTAGAGTTACCTGGATTTGATCCCCTATGTTTATAATAAAGGCGTTTGGTGCTGGCTTAACGGTGACCCAACTGTCCTTTCTACGGACTTGCAGTCCAGCCACGTTTTCATCAGGCAGGAGAATGGTCATTCCACCAGGGTCGGAGTGCGGCGAGAGGCCTAGTGTGAGGTCTGGCTGTGGACACTTTGGATAGTAATTAACCCTTAAACATGCACCGACATTTTCCTCTCCGCCAAAAGCATCAAGGAGGAAGTCCTCTTCCAGGCCAAGGTTCATAGAGAATGCCTTCATCAGCTTTCCACCAAGTTTAACCACCTCGCGGCCGTACTCAGCTACCAATTCCCTGCAAAAAAGGTTGTAAAATAGTTAATTTACGTCTTAACTAGCAGCTGTTAAATTAATTAGAACCATCACATCTGTGACTAATCATTTCTGCAAGACTTCATGAAATAATTGCAGTATCAGAGATTAATCGAACTCTATCTCTCCCTTGCCCTTTTCACGCCTTTTCTTTTCTTTTCTTTTTCAATAGAGAACCTTTACCCACCAGCAATCAAAAGGGAATTATCAGCTGGAGTCTGTAGGTAAATTAAATTACCTCAAACAAATAACCAAATTCTATAAAATAAAGGCGCCCATCCAACATATATTCTTGGACGGTCAAACTAGATAATTATATATTCATCATATTATCTCCTCGTGTAAAGGATGGTACTATTGGCTGTACTTGTAAAGCAATTCTATGATAAAGATCCAGCTGCCAAACCTCCTTTTCTTCTACAGTTCTGCAACTAATTGGATATATTTTACCGTGCCAACTTTGGTAGACGACTAATAAGTAGGAAAGTAGCAAGAAAGACAATTTCCAATGGCCATTTGAAGAAAATAAGAAAGTTCAGTGTTAATTAAATGGAAGAAAAGTACTCGTATATAGTATAACAGACAAAGGAGAAACAGTCAAACACACGAAGGAATACTATAACATAGGGCTGCTAAGAGAATTGAAGATGCATGCATACCGGCAAGAAGCTGGGGTTGCAGGCCACTTGTTTTGGTTTCTGAGAGAAACAGGCATGTAATGAAGGAAGAAATAATCACTCCAATCAAGAGTTGCTCCTTTCTCCACGCCCAACCGGCTACCATACCCCTCATACGTAGCAGGACTGTTAGCATACTCTTGCTTCACTTCTACTGGCAGGTTAAAGAACTCGCGCCAAATCTCACGAACCCCCTTCATCAGTTCGTGGCTCACACCATGGTTCACTACTTGAAAGAAGCCCCATTCACTACAGGCTCTGTAGATACAACGGAGGGCCTCTTCGCGGAGGCGTTGGTCGTTAGAGAAAACGTTTTGGAAATCAATAACAGGAATGTTGACCTCCTGAGGTAGTGAGAAATCACTGTTTGATAACGGTCTGTGAGAAGGTGGCTTAACATAACGCTCTGGGATTGCCTGGATACCACTTGCGGCTAAAGATTGGACTCGAACCACAGGTTCTGGCCAACTCTGCAAGCAGTTCATCATTTTCTTTTTTTCTTTTTTGGGTAAGGAGAGGATAAGAGAGGTAAAAAGATGGGAATTTTATTTCTAGTGTTAGTCCTGTTGGTGTTGGTAGTGGGTGAAGGTGACGCTAATTAATTTGATTGATGTATATCAATAAAAAGAACGTGTATATTATGGGGATATGAGAGACAAATTGTGAGATAGAAGATGTTGTGTGGTTGTAGTGTGTGAAGAGAGAAGTGGGATTTCTTTGAGGTATTTATAGAAGGAGTGGACTAATTTCGGCGCCGTGATGAACTTGATTTGCTCATTGCCATATTAATAATGTAGTGGGGGTATAGACAAATTGGGTTTGAGCTCAAGAAAAATGATAAAACGAAAGAATTTCTTCATTGCAAGGCAGGCTTAATTATGTGTTAATGCCATGGTCTAAAGAAGGTATAATGCATACATATAGATTAATCACCAATAAGTGGGTTTTGTGCTACGCATGGAAAAGTTAATTTTGACTAAATATTATAGACAATTCAAAGAGGTTTTCTATCCACGTGTCTTGTGAGGGCTATATAATGTTAGTGGCAGCTGATCTTCCTGGCATCTTGTCATCTGGCATCAGCAAAGTAGCCTTGATAGCACTAGTTAGCTACCGGTATTTACCATAGACTGACCTTGTCGCCATTGCTATATGGCTTGAGTTGTTGTATTGCTGGGCAAGCTAATCCACGAAGAATAAGGACTAGTGGGGATTCAGATTCTCCCAAAACATTCATGTATTGTGTTCTCATTCTAAAAGAAGATAGAGATGTGTTAATTTTATCCAAAAATGGGAAAAAAAGGCAGCTCCAAGTGATATATAGCAAGGCCATGTTAGCAGGCATGCACCGGTTAGTTTCAGATCCTTGTCTCCAGGAAACTAGTCAAGTGCCCGACTCATCTCTTTGGGGGGCAGCATTAATAGCTTTTTTGGTATTTTATGTAAAGGACAGGCTAAACGAACAGAGACATTAAGGCTTCTTATTCATGGGGACTTGCGTGTCCTAACTCATTTCTTTATTTGGTTTTGGTTTTGGTTTGGACAGTTGATGATCCTCTGAGTGTTTAGTTTGTTTAGTTTGTAAAAGTGGTCTTGTCATGATACATTTAATTAACAACATCAAACTATCGACAACCTCTCGATGGCAGCCAACAAAAATTAAGGAAAAGAAGAAGAAGAAGCCTCATTTGTTGTTTCCATGCTTCCATATAACACCCAGAATTATAAGGGATTCTTTGCCAACACAAATAAAATAACTTTAGGTTTTTAATCAAATCCTATTACTTGTTTTCTATTTGGTAAGTTAATACATAACTATGTTATGTTAGAAAATAATATAAATCATATCTTAAAATCTTAATTAATCGTTTAAACTATTGGATTGAGATGATTCTTTTCATATGATATCAAAACCTTAATAACCAAGCAGTCACGAGTTCGAATTTTACTATTCACGTTTATTTGATAAAAATTAAATTTAAAGTAGTGTAAGTCTGTGTAAGTTTTTAACCCAAAAGAAGAGCTTTTACTTGAAGGGGTATGTTAGAGAATAATATTTATCATATCTTGAGGCCTTACCTAATATATTAAGTTATTAGATTGAGATAGTTCTATAATATATTAATATGTAACGATGATTAGTTATTAATAATAGAAAGGAAAAAAATTGGACTTAATTAATATCCATCATGAAAAAGAATTAATTAATTTGACAATATTAACAATAAATATATATAAGGGTTTACTTTAACACCTCTTAACATAAGATGTAAATAAATTCAATTTTCTGTTTTTGCGAAGAACTTAACCCATGATCTCTTGATAAAGTACCAATGAGTCAAAGGAACCCATTGGTACATATTCTTTTTTTTTTTTTTAACATTCGATATATTGTCATGGATGTTGTTTAAGGAATTTAATTAAAAAAAAATTTGGATAAGTTATAATAATATAAACTAATTTTATAACCAAATTAAATCCCTTTACTTACTAAGTTACTATTAAGAAAATTGTTGAATTAAATGCTTGGAATATTAGCGAAAGGATATTATTGGGGGAAAAAAGAACATGATTATTGTTTAATTTAA
>Ga0307509_10010825_pt1 | contig 11122 bp, 13 predicted proteins | sample 10_EM_MG_FD_202245 | JGI IMG/M metagenome (GOLD analysis project Ga0307509, IMG submission 202245) | Populus trichocarpa ectomycorrhiza microbial communities from riparian zone in the Pacific Northwest, United States - 10_EM | ecosystem: Host-associated > Plants > Roots > Unclassified | place... | reverse complement strand
GCACACACACTGCGGTTCGGTCAAGGGCTGGTGTTTATAAGTAACGTATAGTAGAGAGTAGTTAATGAATATAATTTTATGGAACAAAAAATGGAGATTTATTTCATGTGTGATACAAGTTGAAGGCTGCAGCTGGGTCATCGAATATAAAGACCGAACGCTGAGTATTCACTCTCAGCTTTATCGTCAAGGCCCGGGGCTCTCAATCCAAACCCACTACTACAGATCCCATTCTTTGCAACACAAGTGCGACCAACAGAAAATCGCTCTAGTACTTAAACCACGACATCAAAAATGTTTCGCTTTTCTGCCATGAACTTGTTCAAGAGGGCCCTCAGCCCACATCCCCGGAGTATTTTTATCGCACCTCGCACATTCCCGACAAGTGGATTCAAGGTGGTTCCTGCCTCAGAAGTTTTCCAGGAAGAGAATTGGAATGGTATACCCCCCAGTCATTCTACCCAGTCCGCATCGGCGATGTGCTACAATCCAAGTATCAAGTCCTCTATAAACTTGACTACGGAACTACTTCAACGGTATGGATGTGTCGAGACCTCAGGCAAGCAGAATACTACCCTGTTTCCTCGCCTCCGAAGCTGACTAACTGCATGCTCCCAGCCGCAATGAACTTGTCTGCATGAAATCCATGGTTTGCGACTATTACTCCGTCGAGCGTGAGATACGTGCGTACGATGCATTAACCACTGCCTCAAATGCGAGTAATTCCCCTGGGAAGAAGTACGTTCGCCACACCCTCGACCAGTTCAAGATCGACCACGCGGACCGATCCTATCATTTTCTCGTCCACGAACCCTTGGGAATATCTGTCGACTTTCTTCAAACGACGCTAAAGGGCACACTACCGTTTGGTTATTGTAGCCAGCTGGTTGAACACATGATCCAGGCTCTTGAATATCTTCATATGCACGCAAACCTCATCCACGCGGGTGAGTATTTTAGGTTTTTATCCCCCAGAGACGGCGAGTCCTGACACTTTACCGAAAAGCCATTCAAGCAAGGAATATTCTACTTCGCATTGACGACCTCAGCGTCCTCCAAGACATTGAAGAGTCCGAGCTCACCAATCCGAGCGCTAGAAAAATCAGCTCTGAGACAGCTATTTTCGAGTCGTGCCGATTGCAAGGCACTTTTGACCAGTGGTTCGGTGAAACAAGTACCCCAGTGCTCTGCGACTTTGGCGAGGCACGGGCTGGCAAGTCTTCACATACAGACCTCATTCAGCCATCTGTCTACCGTGCGCCAGAGGTCTTTTTGCATATTCCATGGAGTGAACCTGTTGACATTTGGAATCTTGGCTGTGTGGTTCGTCGGCGAAGCTTTCTGATCCACTGCTTGAATTCTGACTCTATTTTACAGACATGGTCTCTCTTTTTTGGCCGTTCCCTTTTTTCTCCAAAGGTAGCGAACAACTCAAAAAGCGCTGTTGACGTGGATCACCTTGCTCAAATGGTGGCATTGCTTGGTCCGCCTCCCCCCGAGCTTCTCGCTGATGCGGGCCCTCGTGCGCTTGAATTCTTCAACCGTGATGGATCCTCAAAGGGTCAGATCCCAGGCTACACACTCGAGTCTCTTCTCGAAGCGAATTTGGAGCGGGTTGGAGGTACCATGTCAGAGGAGGAGAAGGAAGCCTTCTTATACTTCATGCGGCGTACTTTGACATGGAGAGCGGAGGAACGAGCGTCTGCGACCGAATTGTTGAGCCTTGCTTTAGAGTTCTAACCCTGGGTCACTTTGTGATCAGTTTTGCCCACTATTCTTCCGAGAACTCTCCTTACCCTGTTTGTCCTATCTGTTCTGGTTTTCTTACGACGGAATATCCCAAATAGAAAACAACCGTCCTTGCCTCCAATCGCGTGACGTTATACCATGTGATGTGAACACAAGACCACAACGACGCGCTGGGAAAATTGAACTCGGCAACGCCATTTACGTTATTTGTAACCTTATACGTGAGGCACCAGTGAGGCACAGCGGCGCTTGTTTCTTTCCTTCCTCCTTTCATGTCGTTTCCTTGAAAATACTCTGATAACCCTCATCCATCGCAATGCACCTACTGTCGACTGTCAATCGGCTTTCTAAATCAGATGGAAATGTGCCTGTTTCGATGTTCGTGTATGGCGCTGAGAGGAGGTTCTTACGCGTTTTCGAAGATTATGTGGTATGTCCGCACTTGTACCGTGTTTGTATTGCATTTCTGACGATTTTTTTCTTCTTTGTGTTCTTTACGCCATCAATAGGAAACGACACAGAACGTTATTCGTGCGTTCGAGATCGAACTCGATGCGGATTCCAGTATCTCCCTTACCACGTCCACGTTGGATATCTGCGATGGCAGAGAAGTAGTCATCGACCCTACTGCGTATCCGGTCATGTGGACTGTGTTGGATGAGATTCACGTTTTCGTAGTTGTGGCGGATAATAGTGGAGGTACGTCGATTTATGACATTCGACGGATGCCACGATGTGTGTTGATCGGGATTGATTCTTTCTGTCTAGGCGAGATGCGGGGCCCAGGAAAGGCCGGTCCTGCTAAGCAGAATCCGAAGACATCTGCGATTTCAAGCCCCAGGCCACAACAAGTAGTGAAGGGCAGTGAACCTAGACTGATAGCACCTCAGCCTTCTATCCTACCACCACTGGACGATGCCGAGCCCCAACGCAGTACCGTCGACTCTCCGCGACTTGATAAAGGAAAGTCGAAAGCAGCGAATAGCATTGCGTCGAAAGCAGCGGATAGTATTGTTACTCAATTGAAAACCTGGCCCATGCAGTCATTGATTACTCCGTCTGATGACCACGAAAATGCCTTCCTGGGCTTAGATTCCCCTTCTGATCGTGGTCACGACAAGGAGTTGCCCTGGAATTTCAGCAAAACATCCACTCCGAATCCTCTCCGAGTAAATACCATATTGAATGGATCTGTAGGGAGTTTGTCGAAGACTGTGGAACACCCCGAGGATGGTACGATAACGATAACGTTATATCTTGTTTTTGTATCATGCTCAACGGATTTTCTAGGAAGGAAGGAAAAAGCAGAAGAACCTCGAAAGGCTGTCAATGGGAGCTCGAATCAGGAAGGTCCGTTCAATTTCATTCCATTCGCTTTTAGTTCCGTTTAACTCATTTATTTTTCCTTCCTCTCTTTCAGAACGCACTCCCCTCAAATCTGCCCTCAAACGGAGCCCCAGCCAGCGAAGCGTGCGCAAAGAAAAAGAACCGGCTTCCAAAGATGAAGGAGAGGATCCGCGCTTCGAGATCTACATTATGGGGCCCGAAGACCAAGGGGCGCAATTCAAGACTCGCGGGAGGCACCCTGTGCGCAAGGTCCTCCAAGCGGCCTGTAAAGCTTTCGAGCTCGACTATGACCGGTAACGCTTGAGTCCACTTGGGGCGTACTTTTCGAGGCTGATTTTTTTGCTTTCGAACAGCGCCCATCTCATGCTCTCCGTGACCATCGAAGACGAAGATGAGGAGGAACAGACACATGAATTTGAGTGTGGAGTGGATGATACGATGACGAGGTGTGGTGTCAATTCGGAGTCCAGATTGTTCGTGAGGATAGACCCGGACTCCGATGATGCTGAGTGAATTCCGACGAGGACAATGGGGTGGATTTGATGTTTTGGACATTTCCTTGTAATATGGAACCCATACTAGTTCGTGTACATGTTTTTGGAGTGATATATGCAATTTATGACATAGGAGTTTCTAGGTTGCTGAAATTCTGATGCTTTCGGAGCTAAAGTCGACATTCTGTTCCTCTCGCCGCCTTATTTTATTTTTTGCCTCTCCGCCCATTTCATAAGTAATCCCCTCGCCATGTCAGAGAGGGTAGGACATTCTGGCGATCGTTAACTTATGACAGTGGCCGTCGTAAATGCTTCCATTCCCAAAGTACTTACTGGTGTGCACTGCGGCCTCCTCCGTCCGCACTCTTCTTTCGTCCATTACGACTTCCTTCTCCTTTCCATAAGTAACATTGTATTGTGTACACATTCAACGACTTGTTAGATAACTTATTCTTTAAAATACCCGCAGCGACCGTCCGCCTCAAGATCTAGATTAATACTCAACCAGTAATGCAAATCCTACTGCCAACCCCAAAAGTCCTTCTGATAAACTATGTGCTACTTAGGAGGCCCATTGGCCAACATCTCCTGCCTCAGCCGCTCCACGAGTTCTTGCCGCATCGCTTTCTCTTTGTTGAAGGTCTCAAATATGCAGAATCCCGGTACTCCATGTATCCTCTCCCACATGATTGGACACTGCAAACGTTCCTGTGAGACATCCTGTACGTCGTAGAACGCCGTATAGTGCTCGACAGAATAAGCTTCTGAGGGGGAGAATGAATATGGGAGGGAGTTCTTCGAGTTCCAAAGGTTAGGTAATTGCTGGCCTCTGGCAACGTTTGAGAGTGGGACTATCGCATAAGAGCATGGACAGTCTGCGGTTTCTGTTCATGAGAAGTGGTGGGTGTATTATACCACAACGTTTGCAACATAAATGGTGCATTTGTATTCATCATCGATTTCAGCAAGGAAGCGACTCTAGTGTGTATCGTTCTCAATTTCAAGGATCATCTTTTATTCGGATTTAACTATCTGCCTACCGGTTCTGATTGGGAGTCATGCATGATCGGTACAGAAAGGGTAGTCGTGAAGCTCACAAAGGATGAACCAGGGGGGATACGAGTTTGTAGACGCAAACTCAGGGAAGGTACTAGGGGGGTATCGAACATGTTTCAAATTTCTGGTGCGCAAAAATGGTTAATGACGATCACAAGTGCGAAACGAGACCACATACCGAACTATCAAATAATTTCAGAAGACCACGAACAATCATTCAACGAGAGCCCGAACGACGGGGATAAATGGTCATAAAATTTAGGGCCCTTTTTTGCATATATCAAGTCCAACTTCAACTCAACCCCCGCTTCCTTCGCTAGTCGAGAGACGTCCTCTGTTATGTCCTTTTGTTTTCGCCTCTGGAAATGTATTTTGACGGAGTTGAGAGCTGTTGTTTCACCCCGTTTAAAAGCATTGATTCGGCTTTTAATCAAGTCAAGAACATCTTCATCCGTGAAACTCGCTATACGGTATGCTTCCAAAGATTGCAGTCTCGGTAACAGAGTCTCGGCCGAAGAATTAATCGATAGGAGATTTAAGTCGACAACGTCTGGGCGTGCCACGTATGGGTCCATAAGAGAAGAGTGACTGGATGCGAAGTTTGAAGGCGAAGGTCTACCGAAAACGATATGAGTGATCTTTTCTCCGCGTCGCAGGATCTCTTCCAGATCTTGTGATGGTAGTTCACCACTGAGTGCGAGGTTGCTAATGAGAGTTGAATTTGAGAGAAGGGGGATCACGGGCGCCGGCAACAGGATAGTGGGATTAATGCCATCATCATGACTGTGTAGAGGAGGCTGATGATACGAAAGCCTTGTCAAAGCTGGGGCCTGTATAGCTTTGAATATAACGGACATGGTATCGTGTGCACCAGAATTGTTGATGAAGAATGATTTAAGACAAGGAAGAATGATGTCGTCTCGATCCACGTGCAGTGGGTCAGCCCAGTGAAAGGAATTGACCACAAAATATCCGAAAACGAGATTGGGGCATTGCTTTAGTAGGACGAAGAAATTTCTATCGTTGAGCGAAGAAGCGAGGGTGATATGTGTGAGGCGATTCCAGACTGGCCGTAGTACAATGTCCCCAGGTAGCGTCGCACGGATAGTAATCTTGCGTAGACTTGGGGCAGCGAGCAGTTCAATCCGCGTTGCTTCTATATTATTCAAGCTGTAAAGTCGAAGTATATTCACTTTAAGCGACTTGAGGGACGGAAACATGCTTGGTTTTATATTGGCTTGTAGTTTGTTGTGAAAGTCCTCGGGCATAGATATGTCAACGTCACTCCAACGATCGGCAAATGACAGGAGGATCTTGAACATTTCGAGGCATAGTTCTTCTTCCTTCGGGTTTGGCGGATCCAAAGAGGAGCCTGGATGAGTAATAGAAATCGACAAGGGGCATGTGCCAGCTCGCGAGAGCCATCGCCGTACTACATCACATCGCCGTTGCAGGACGTCAGCGTAAAGGTGGCGGCGCTTGTTCAGGGCAGTTTGGTCTGTGATCATTCCGTATCCTTGCGAAAAACAAGGGTCTCCGGGAAGAGGTATGTGGATCTTCGACCATATCCGAGGCGAGGACAATGCGATCGCTCTCCATGAGCTGCATATTCGTGTGAGTAAGACAGGCGCTTCTGAAGATTTCATAATTGGATTTCGATGAGTTGGGAGACAGCGGAAAAAAATCTCGTGTAACACGTCTATGGGGAGTCGGCGAACGGGAGAAAGAATGGTATTGTGGACGTCGACTATCTCCTGGATACTTTGGCGCTTGATCTTCAAATTCTCGACGAGTGCGCAAAGACGCTCTATTTCTATGTCGATTTCCTGGAGTTCATTTAATGGCTCTTTGAGCGATTCTGTAAGTTCTTGGATTGTTGATTCCGAAGGAATGTCATTGTTTTGTAAGAGCGCAACAAATTCGGGCTTCAATGTCATCCCTAATAGACGAAAGGCAGTGAATAAATTTAGGTAGGAAATATTCATTGGTCTGCCAAGCACGTACCAACCTCGTTTTTTTTTTCGAATTTTGACTGGCAGGTGTGAGGAGAAGGCGTTGGTTTATCACCATCACTGTCATCAGCTGACATTTGATGAGTGTTGTGGATGACTCATCGATCTCTTTGTCCTCTCTCTCATCTCAGGTGATTCAGCCTTGATTCAGCCACCATGGATTTCATGCAAGTAGCTCGAAATATCTCCAACATAAAAAGGAAGCGAATGTTGGCAAGGAAATACAAACCAGTCAGTTCTCTCATACTCGTAAATTTCTAACCCTAAACAAACGATGTCGTCTACAAAACTCGTTGCCTTTATCCTCGGTGCAGGTACCCACATTGGTTCTGCAGTCGCCACCCAACTTCGTGAAAATGGTTACCGCGTCGCCCTTGGTAGCCGTAATCCCAGTCCAACCCCGGACGACGATGCCTATTTCACCGTAAAGGTTGATGTCCAAAGTCGGGAAAGCATCGAGGAGGCTTTTGACACAGTTGTACACAAGCTAGGACCTGTGAATGTTGTCATTTACAATGATATGTCTCTCTTTCTTTGTCGAATTAGAACTGCAAGGCTCATATTACCTATTAGCTGCTTCTGTCACTCCGCCCCAAACACACGACGACATTTTTACGATTCCAGCTGATGCCTACTATGATGCTGCGTCCATCGGCCTAAATGCGTTCACTGCAGCTCAGAAGGCCCTCCCCAGCTTCCGGAACAAGGTCCATCGCGACCATCCCAAGGCCTTCATCGTCACGGGGAACATCTTGCCATTTAGCCAATACTCCCCACCTACATTCCACACGTTGGGGCTGCAAAAGGCCTTGCAAACTAGGTTTGTTGCAACAGCAGCAAAGACATATGAATCCGAGAACTTTCAGTATGTCTTATTCACCTAAATTGCTCTATACTTACTGACTTCGCCTACCAGATTTTACTTTGCAACACTAGTTTCGCAGGAAGGGGGCATCCCAGCGCCTGACGTATTCGCCAGCAGTGCCGCAACGCATGCTCAGGTCTATTGGAGTCTTATCAATAATGACAAGCAGGAGGACTGGGATCATCGGTATGGTTTTTGTTCTGTTCGAGTTTTATATTTGCTCAACCCACCTTGTTCCTTCAGGTTCACAATCGATGGCGACAAGTTCCTTGTAGCAGCTGAGAAACTTTAGACCGTTGTGATATCTCATTTTTTGCCCCTGGAATTTATTCTACGCGTATCGTGTATGGATTTCTCCAATCATATTTCTTTGCATTGACACGATCTATGTTGAATATCCGCTTGCCAACTGCACCGAATTGAGACAAGGCCATTTCTTAATTTCAAACACACGACTCGGATGGAGAGACCTGCACTTCAAGATCTATGTCAGGCCTCAACCGCGCCGGACGCGAAAGCGATTATATTGTATCCATGGATGAACCGGGTTCCTTCAGCGCAACCAAACACTGCTACAGCATGCCTCCCAAGTCAACAATCTCCTGTCCAAGTGGCGTTCTCGGTTGTCCTGGGCCTAACGGCTTCACTTGTTTTTCACGAGGCCTTGGATTACAATAATTTTGTGGTCGGGCAATGCGATTTCTCAACGCATCAGCGTTCTAGATGTAGTCGCTGTGCCCTGTAGTCACCGGCGGCCTCCAAACAGAAAGATTGGAGGGACCGATCGTTTTTGAACTTTGGGTTCACTCCTCTTGGCGTTTTCGCCTTCCTGCGCATATAAGTACTTTTGCACACTTCGTCACTGTCAACACCTCAGCATCTCTTCAGCATCTTTTTCGCCATGTCCAGTTCATTGGATGCCGTCAATACCATTTCGCCCGAACTGATAAAATATATTTCACTCCTACTTGTTGTCCCGGAAGTCGAGGTTGCAGAAACGCAACATTTTCCTCTTCCTTATTGATGGATATCCGTATATCCTCACCTGTCTCCCGGCTCTACCACTCATTCTTCCGCTAGCACCGTTCGCATACAAGCTCTGCCCATATCGACCTCTGATGATGCTTGTTTGGTGGATATTTATCCCGATGACACTTTATGTCCTTCTTACATTCCCGTTTTCTATCGAGCCCCCTTCGAAAATACTTCCAGCAATGCGTCCAATCCTCCTCCATCCCCGTCCATTCGCCTATGACGCTGACTTATACATCCAGCTTGCCAAAGGTGATCACATCCTCACAAGGCCTGACCGCTACATGCGTCCCTCTCTCATTCCCTGCGTGCCATCGTCACAGGGATGGGAAAGACATCCAACGCAAAAACGATGAGTCAAAGCTGGGCCTGGTGACGTATAAATGCGAGAGTGGGCCACGCATGATGCCTGTCCGGGGAACCTTTGAGAATTATGTCAACTGGAAAAGCCTTCGACCCCAGATTCTACTTTGCAACCCTAGTTTCGAAGGTGGGGGTATCCCAGAACCTGCCGCATTCGGTGCTCCGGTCTTGTCAATCATATCGAGCAGGAGGACTGGTATCATCGGCATGGCTTAGTTCTCATATTTGCAATCGACGGCGACAAGTCACTTTCACTACAATTGTGATTTACGCCAATCACATTATATTTGAATCCTCGTTTGCCAACTATACTGAATATTCCCCTCTACGGCGACCGTCCTTTGTTTTGATTCTTGGTTTGAATTCTGGCGTCCCAAGCCTGACTAGTAACCTCTGACAACATCATTCGCGAGAAAGCAAGATAAACCGTAAAAAGCTATGAATGGCGTTGGGAACTTCAGTCAAGATGGTCCGTTTTCTCCATTCGGTCATTCGCTTTTAGTGCTTCATATCCCCATCAACTGAAATCGGTTTACCTTCCTTTCTTCCAGAACGCACTCACCTCCAAAATCAGGCCCAGCCATCGAGTTTTCCGTCAAGAAAAGACCCACCTCTCAACTTCAAATTCTGCAGATGAGGGCGAGGATTGGGGCTTTGAGCTCTACATCATGGGCCCTCAACTGGCCACAGGCGCCCAGGCGGTGCAATTTCAAGTTACATAGGAGCCATCTCGTTGCGCAAGATCCCTGATGTTTTTCTGAGCCTGCGTCCTGCCTTTCAAAAATCTGTTCCGAGCTGACAACGAAGTAAGTCTCAAAGTGCCACCGAAGTTCGACTTTGAATAATAATAATCCCAACCGAGATGTCATGGGAGCTCGCGGTTTCAAGTTGAAGCCCTTGCAAGCAAATTCGGTCCTTGAAAGAGTAATAAAATCAATTGGTTGATGATGTCTATAAATCCGTTAACAATGGCGCCCTAATGTAACCAAACCGACCACTACGTAAATCCCCAGAAATTGAGAAGCTCTTGTCCAAGTGGTGACTTCCACTTCGGATCACTCTTGTCTACTCCATTTCTCGCTGCATCGATAATGAGTTCCTGACCATAGTATGGGTGTTGCACTGGAACTTGACCACCCAAAAAGTTCACCCCAAGTGACCACCTGAAATGACCTTTGAAGAAAATGTCCGCCCGGTTTTGGGTGCTGGCAACAAAATCAGGGGAGAGATATTTCCCAAGTTTATGGGCTTGTGGAAAGTCTTCGAAGATAACAATACGATATTTATCCTAAAAATATTTCAATAAAACATGAGAAATAACAAAAGTGGTTGGTACCTCAACGTCGATCCCGAACTTGCTCTCAGAAAAAGGTTTGAAGAGCTCTGTGTCGATTGTGATGATGTTATCCACCGCCCTGAACTGTTCAGTGATGTCGAAGGGCTTCGCCGACTTCTCCGGATTACACTGAGCAGAAAAAGGCAACAAGAAGTGAATAGAACAGAAGTAATATGTAAAGATCTCACCTCTGAAGCCCAGGTGGGTGGTACTATCCAAGTAGTTTCTGTTTTTGCCTCGCCACATCTAGTGATGCAACATCGTTCTTGATCTCTTTTCTTCACCGCGTCTTTGAATGGCTCAAAATTATCCTAGTTTCTCAATGTAGGGTTGAATCCTCGAATAGATAGTGAAGAAAAAATGCACCTCCTCCATGGTGATTGCATTAGTGCTATCATCACATTCTGACATATTCATCTTCGTCCCTTCGGGAAAGGTGGGGAAGGCTTTAAAACGCCCAATCTGCTTTGGACTTGTCGTTTCACCGTCAACGACTTCTGAATATTAATGAGAAGATTAGCTGTAGCTCATGTCATGGATTAGATCATACCATAATTACCAGGTGGCATGAGTTCGGCCAAAGTACGAGAAAGAGGCTGTCCAACTTGAGTGGTGAAATACTTGTCGACATGAAACTTGGTAAATTTAATAGGCCAAATGAGAAACGGAGAGAAGTCATTATCGCTGTCGACTAGAGTCATCCATCGATGAAAGGTTGCGATAGTCAAATCTTCAAATCTCGCCAAGTTCAGGCCTACACAACATCAGCAACTTCACAATTTACTTATTCGCTTTTGACGCTTTTTTGACTTGTAAAAAGCTAGTTCGGGACAAATCTATAGAAATTTCTAGAATTTACATACAATTT
>Ga0307509_10010824_pt1 | contig 11122 bp, 5 predicted proteins | sample 10_EM_MG_FD_202245 | JGI IMG/M metagenome (GOLD analysis project Ga0307509, IMG submission 202245) | Populus trichocarpa ectomycorrhiza microbial communities from riparian zone in the Pacific Northwest, United States - 10_EM | ecosystem: Host-associated > Plants > Roots > Unclassified | place... | reverse complement strand
GGAGGTTATTGGGCTCAATGCCAGCTATACAATGGTATAGAGGATGTCTTTATCTGACCAGTATTGATAGAGTTGATATTGATTCTGTAGGTAGTCTCCTACTTTTAGTACCTTGGCGATCCAAATCTTCAATGGCTGATTCCTCCACAACCACTTATCCAATCCCATGAACGATTTATGGAGGTTATCGGGCTCAATGCCAGCTATACAATGGTATAAACTATGTCTTTATCTGACCAGTATTGATAGAGTTAATATTCATTCTGTGGGTAGTCTCCTACTTTTAGTACCTTGGCGATCAAAATCTTCAATGGCTGATTCCTCCACAACCACTTATTCAATCCCGCAAACGATTTATGGAGGTTATCGGGCTCAATGCCAGCTATACAATGGTATAAATTATGTCTTTATCTGACCAGTATTGATAGAGTTAATATTCATTCTGTGGGTAGTCTCCTCCTTTTAGTACCTTGGCGATCAAAGTCTTCAATGGCTGATTCCTCCACAACCACTTATCCAATCCCGCAAACGATTTATGGAGGTTATCGGGCTCAATGCCAGCTATACAACAGTATAAGGTATGTCTTTATCTGACCAGTATTGACAGAGTTGATATTTATTCTGTGGGTTGTCTCCTAATATATATCTTTGCTCTATAAGGTTACCATGTGTGGTTGCCATGCACTATATACCCACCCCACTTCTTTCTTTCTCGCTTTTTCTCCCTTCCCGCTATTTTCCTCCCCTATTCTTCCTCGCTTACCTTTGCTATCGCTTACTCTCTTCCCCTACAACTTCCACCTTCTACTACTCTTCTACAAATACCAACCATGGGAAAAGGTTTTATTCTCCTTATCTCTATCTTCTTTTATTTCTACCATCTTAATTTTTTCTTTTTGCATTTAGCAATACATACTTAGTGCTCATTTACTACATGTGGTGGGAGCTTCGCAGTATTAGCTTTATCCCTAAAGAATTAATTTTGTTTGGCTAGTTATACATATTCTATAAGCCCTTCTTTCATTTTCTTAGTTGTATTTTGCTTATAATATTTTAATATTCTAGTCAATAAAAATAAGCATGCTGGATTTCTCCAGAGTGCTGGAACCTGGGCAAATTCCAACTCGGACTTTTTGCAACTTCTTCCACAAACCTACAGAAAAGCTCCTCGCATGCAACTCTGCACCATTTTACAGAACCAATTTCCCACCCAGAGTTCTGATCCTATGAAGCCTTTCTCTGATCTTATCTCGTTTGCCACTACCTCTTGGAACCAAGAACCTTATAACACCACATTTGCCCCTCTGCTTCGTTCTATTCAAGACCTTCAAACCAACAAAAACCAGTACAAACAGAACCGAGCCCTTTTAGCCTACAATCTCTACCTCAGCCTATCTTCCAAAGCTAGAGACCAGGAGTTTTTATCCTCCCTTCCTACGATTACTCTCCAAAAACTTTCTAGACCTGAGATTTACCCTCCTCCCAATAACTGGATTTATGAAAGTGAGGAAATCCATGCACTCTGGAACGATCACCTTTTGTATGGAAGACAGCCAGATTCTAGGTTAAAAAGACACCCTCTTCTGGAATTACAGGAAGATCAATTGAAACTTGATATTACGGGAGATCATAGTGCAATTATTCAGGATGAGACAACAGGCGAGATAGTTGCTATGGTTTACAGAAACTTTATGCCTGGGAAATATCATTCAATCCTTGAATGGATTAATCAAACCATTATGGCGAGTATTGATAGGAAGAGAAGTGCCAGAGTAAGTTCATATTCAATCCTTATACAAGTAATTAATATTATACTAATTTCAAATCTATACTATAGCGAGAAGATCCAGGAAGAATTGTCCAAACTGGCTATTCTGCAGGGTCCCGAAGCTATCCTCGATTTGATTGGGCAAAGAATCTCTTATCCAAAAACTACAACACACAGGAGCAACAAGAAATCGATTACCAAGAGAGTAGTGTATTTGCACTATTTTGGAATATGGCTAGAAGGCTTATCCCTAATGAGATTAGTGAGGATATTGAAGGGTTTCTGGAAACAGGTATCAAGAGAATGGATAATAGGGGGAAACAAAGCGAGAATAATACTTATACAATCCACTATAAGGAAGAGGTGTATGAGTTTCAACAAGGGCAGCTAGCCCCTCCAGTGGGCTTCTTCGCCAGCAACTACTCCAGGTATGTAATAAAGTATAATGTTTGGTATGAAAAACTACTAACTGAAAGGTTTAGAGCAATTCATAAAGAAGGGGCACCTCATAAATATAGTCTGTTCTGGACAACCGATAGAAGCCTGGGGGATGGTTAGGGGGGCAACTTCTTTATTTCTGATTATGGAATCAGAATTCAAGGGGCAAAAAACACTATGGTGGCCTGGCAGATGAAAATGTTCCATGGTACCAGTTTAGCAAAGCTAGAGAGTATTGACTCTAACAGAGGTAGAGGACAGGTAGGTCTTAGTATAGTTTCCCCTAGCAGGCTTCTGAATATTTGGCAGAGGTATATGCCTCAAAAGATTGATGAAAATGATTTGGAGAAGGAATTAGAAGTGGGAGAGGAGGAATGGGAGTAGGATATGCAATGTAGGGTGAATGTTGGTATATGAGTTTGTCTGCAATTTGATATTATTACTGGAAAAATATATATACACTATACTCGGCCACAATATCCATATTCAAAATTAACAGCCGGCCGGAGGCCGGTCGCCACTTGTAGCATATAATATAATGAATAGCGGCATAGCAATGGAGGCAGCAACAGATGTGAGGCTGGAAGCGATAATGTGGTTGGTGCGGTGAATATTAAATTCGCTTCCAGCCCTGGAAGCGATAACCCTGTTCACGCAGTGAGCTTTAATTGGGCTTAACTTATTTTTTTGTATAAGATGGAATAACTTAAATAGTAGACCATCCATCCACCAGTACCTCGCTTCAGCTATTGCTCTCATCCTACCTAGACTCTTCTCCCTCCAAGTTGCCTACCCCTCCTAGCCTTAACTGGAATGTCCACACCTCAGAAATCCAACTTATCCATTGCTCCTTTTGGATATACTAAGGGGGGAATGCCACGCAAATGACCTTTGACCAATAAGAAAGAAGGTCTCTGTCCTGTTAAGGACTGTCAGCATAACTTTAGACACCGGTATTTATTTATTTTTATTTTAAATATATTTTTATACTAACAAGATATTATAATAGTCCCAATCCTAAACAAGCAATTTGGCAGCATTTGGGGTATTATCTGAATCTCATGTGTGCAGAACTGCCCTCCTCCTCCTTCAGGCAAGCACATGTCCAAATGCCTCAACAAATGAAAGCAGAATTAGCTAGCAAGAGACTTACAGGTATTTTACCCTCTTTTATTTTATATTATTTACTGTAACTAAAAGTTAAATAAAATAGAGACTGAAAAGCAGGAGAGGCAGAAGGAAAGTAAAAAGAAATCGGTGGAAAAACATCCAGCAAAGAGAACACTGTCTTTAAAAAAATCAAATTTGAGAAAGAAAGCAAAAAAGGAGTCGAAGAAGGAAGTTGAGGAAGTAACAGAACTAGCAGTGGAGGAATTAGTTCAAAAGTAGCTTCAGATGTAATAGATTATATAAATTCAACAATCATTTCTATTGCAGGAAATGATTTTGCTATTGACTGGCTGAACTTGATTATTGCTTTTAGCTTCGCATCTTTGAGTATTTTTAGTTATTAAGTTGGTTACTATAAGTGTATTTTTGATACTGGTATTGAACATCTATTCTTATAGACCGCTGTACTCAGAGAGTACGGTAGGCACTATTGAGATAATCTTCAATTTTGAATTCATTCTCTTCTTTCCTCCCCTTGTCTTTCACTAGAATTTCTTCTATCTATGTAGCTTATATGCAATATTGCTGCTATCCAAAAAAATAATAATTCTGGATTGGCTCTCTGAGGTTAGAAGCTCTCTATCTGGCTTATAAGGAGCTGGCAAGAAATCTTCTGTATACAATAAAAGCAGTATCACAAGTTACACTACTTTAACTTTAGTAGGTAATTGCTGGTAACTAGCGAGTGACATTATATTGGTAAAACAATAAGGCAATATGTCAATAGAGCTATCAGGTTATGGAAAGAAAATTGCACTCCAGTAGTTGATTCGTACTAAGGCAGAGGATAGTGAATTATGTTGACAAAATTAACTGACTAGCAAAGATCGATAGCAATACAGCTCTCCTGATCACAGCGGACTTTCAAGACCATCTGCGAACATTTTTCTAGCTCAATTTCTACAATGTATTCTACTGTATATTTAGATTCTTAACCAGTAATTTATTTTTAATTTGCAAGATTGTGTAGTTGAAGGGAGAGTTCTGTTGTCATAGTCAAAATTCTCTCTGATTTCCTGGTCGTCGGTTAATTTTGTCCGGGGATAATGCTATGCCATTTTAAGCTTTGCTCTCTCGCGCTCCTTTCTGTGTAGATTTTTTCATCAGGTATTTTATCCTTTTTGATTATTGCACAGGTTGATTAATAAGATACCAGTGTGTCCAGGACGGTTGATAGGACATTTTAGTAGGGCTGGTTGCCTATTTGGGAGGCTCTCAGAAGCTAGTGAGAGGAAGGCTTGGTGGAGAGCCAATTTGTATAAAGACTTTTTCTCTTAGATTCTTTAGCTAGCATCGTACAACCACACCACTCTTTGTGCTGGTCAGTTCGATCATCACTTCGCCTCTATTGGGCCTAGCTCTCTCCATGATTTGCGTTCATCTTATTATCTACAATATTACATAGTACAATGGGCAGGTATAAAGTTTTCGCATACACTAAATACTACAAGAGAATAAGTGAAAAAATATCAATTTCAGTGAACACTATCAAGTCACAAAATACAATGTTTCCCTATGTTGCGAGCTCCTGGCGTAGCGAGAACTGACCACTTATTGGAATACCCCTCATCACCACAATTGCTTTAAACTGTTGTTAAAAGCATTTTGTAAGCCAGTGCTCATCTTTCAGGATGCTTGCAGCCTAGGGAAATATTGTAATAATAAAAATATGAATTGGGAAAAGGAAAAGAAAGACATTAGAAGTGAAAAGAGGTTTCATAAATTCATTCTCAGTCATAGCCCCAGCTCCATCCCTCATAAATCATCTGCCAAGTCCAAGTGGAGCGGTCCTCGCATGCTAATATCAAGTATGACCACCGGCCACCACCTGTATCACTTGAACCCTGCAAGGTATTGATGCAGTTAGAGAGAAAATTTCTTCAGTGGTAATGTAACGACCCTACAATAGGTAGCTACAATGACTACGACCTTAGCCCAAATGGTATACCGAGGGGTAACCAGAGGTGGTATGGTCTCGTATACAGATAGCAGGTTAACCCAGGACAAAGTCTAGGGAATATTTGAGTAGCCTTGGGCATGCTATTAGGCAGGGTAACCTTTCGGGAGAACATTCGCATAAGGTCAGGAGAATTATGGGAATGTTACAGGGACCGCCAAGATGACTTTTGTGGTCGACTGGAGGACTTCCGGAGCAGTTAATGGCATAAGAGGGCAAAGTTACCCTACCTTGGGAATTTGGTCAGTATGCCAGTAATGGGGGCAGCCTATAGAGTGGTGAACTCTAAGGTTATGACCGCACCAAACACGCAAAGTAGAAGATAAAGATGAGGTAAATAATTCAAAAGAATCAAACGGTAAAACTTAATATCGTTAGGCTGAAAGCTTTACTGAATAAGTTCTCTCGAGGAAAGTGGGTTATCGAAGTAGAATGCTAAACGCTTAAACTTAAGTAGATATCAGATTTAAGCCATTGACATTCACCAGTACTCCGACCTTGTGCGAGTACCCTGCCCTGCTCAGGGTTTGTCCGAGGTCTACCCTCTATCAGAAAGTATCCTGCTGGAAGTGTCGGACCAACTCGGGTACACTTAACTCAGTCAATGGGATGTGAGTTTCTGCAATGCATCTCCAATACAACCGCAGGTGGAAAAACTCTTCCTATTGAAGTCATACTAGTGGCTAACTGTTATGACAACAACTAGAGTTAATACGTAGGTGGTAGACTCACTGCCCTAGTGGTAGTTTCGTCTATACAAGCTAGGTAGTCTATCATTTAATCTACGTGACTATCCAATGTGATAAATTGACATGCAAGCTCCCCAGGTGAGATGTAGCCGATGGTTGGCTAAATGGGCGCTACCCATAGCCAGCCTCTCGGGACATACTCTACCGTGATAAGATTCATACCGCTAGAGTCCAATAACAACTGATAGTAATGCTACAAATCAAGGGGAGAAGGTTCCGGCTGGTTATTGACGTATTCGTCCCGGAAGCACCCTGGCCTCCGTGGACTACCTAAGTACCACTAGGAAGACTACCCTACTACCAGTAGGCTATGATTGACTCCTAGGTGCCTGGGAGACCATTTATGGGAAACCCCCATTTTGGCGGTTACCCATACTCCCCTTATATATCCTGCGAACGACATTCAGTCGGACGGATGGCGACGACTTTAGGGTGTTACGGCAGCTGCTCCAATGACCTCTTTTAACTAGCAAATGAGCAACTACACAGCCGTCTACCTATGAAGCGCCGTCCCAATGCTGGGGCCAGAGGGGGGGGTTAGCTAAACCCGCCGAAGTTCAATGGTATGTTCGGACCACCCTTACACAGGCGTGGGGCCTCCCCACCGGGACGAGTGTGCGCCCAAGACCATCTAAGAGCCCATAGAATGTGAGGCAATCTACCTCTAAGTTCTCGGATGACTTTGCTGGTGAAGGTAGGGTAACTTGGATACCTCAGTAGGGGAACTGGGGTCCAGGAGCATAATGACCAAATTCCCAAGGTAGGGTAACTCTACCCTCATATGCCTTTAACCGCTCAGGATGTCCTCCAGTCGACCACAGAAGTCGTCTCGGAGGTTCGTGTAACATTCCCTAACTCTCATGACCTTATGCGACTGTTCTCCCGAAAGGTTACCCAGCCTATTAGAGTACCTCAAGGTTACTCAACTATTCCCTGAGCCTTATCCTAGGTTTACCAGCTATGTATATACTAAGTATACGAGACCATAACACCTCTGGTTACCACTTGGTATACCATTTGGGCTAATGTGATAGTGATTCTAGCTACCTATCATAGGGTCGTTACAATGCCCATGGACCCAAGTTACCCGACTGAGGAGTCCAAGTTACCCTACCTTCACCGGCAAAGTCATCCTAGAACTTAGAGGTCGATTGCCTTACATTCTATTGGCTCTTAGATGTTCATGGGTGCACACGCATCTGCGTAAGGAGGCCCCACACCTGAGTAATGGTGGCCCGAACATGCTATTGAACTTGGGCAGGTTTTGCTAACACCTCCCTCTGGCCCCATCATTGGGACCGTGCGTCATAGGCAGAAGGCTGCATAGTTGCTCGTTTGCTAGAAAAAAGAGGTTATTGGAGCGGCTGCCGTTTTACCATATAAGTCGTCACTGTCCGTCCAACTGAATGTCGTTTGCAGGATATATAAGGGGAGTATGGAAAAGCGCCAAAATGGGGGTCGCCCACAAATGGTCTCTCTGGCACCTAGGAAGCCTATCTTAGCCTACAGGTAGTAGGGTAGTCTTCCTAGTGGTTGTTGGGTAGTCCCAGGTGGCCAGGGTGCTTTCGGGACAAATACCTCAGTAACCAGCCGGGATGTAACGACCCAACGATAGGTAGCTACAATAACTACCACCTTAGCCCAAATGGTATACCAAGAGGTAGTCAAAGGTGGTATGGTCTGGTATAATAGTATACAAGAATGCTGGTTCGCCTAAACGCAAGGCAGAGGGAACAGTGGAGTGGCCTTAGGCACTGTATTAGGCAGGGTAACCTTTCGGGAGAACATTCGCATAAGACCAAGAGAATTATGAGAATGTTACACGGATTCCCGAGACGACTTCGGTGGTCGATTAGAGGACTTCCTGAGTGGTTAAACGCATAAGAGGGCAAAGTTACCCTATCTTGGGAATTTGGTCATTATGCCCATGGACCCCAGTTACCCTACTGAGGTGTCCAAGTTACCCTACCTTCACCAGGAAAGTCATCCTAGAACTTAGAGGTCGATTGCCTCACCTTCTATGGGCTCTTAGATGTTCTTGGGCGCACACGCATCTGTGCGGGGAGGCCCCACCCCTGTGTGAGGGTGACCCGAACATGCTATTAAACTTGGGCAGGTTTTGCTAACACTCCCCTCTGGTCCCAGCGTTGGGACGGCGCGTCATAGGCAGACGGCTGTGTAGTTGCTCGTTTGCTGGTTAAAAGAGGTCTTTGGAGCAGCGGCCGTAACACCATATAAGTTGTTGCTGTCCGTCTGACCGAATCTCGTTCGCAGGATATATAAGGGGAGTATGGGTAACCACCAAAATGGGGGTTGCCCATAAATGGTCTCTCCGGCACCTAGGAGTCTATCATAGCCTACGGGTAGTAGGGTAGTTTGCCTAGTGGTACTTAGGGAGTCCATAGAGGCCAGGGTGCTTTCGGGACAATTACCTCAGTAACCAGCTGGGACCTTCTCCCCTTGATTTGTAGCATTACTATGGGTTGTTATTGGACTCTAGATGTATGAGTCTTATCACCGTAGAGTATGTCCTGAGAGGCTGGGTATGGGTAGCGCCCATTTAGCCAACCATCGGCTACATCGTACCAGGGGAGCTTGCATGTCAATTTATCAACTTGGATAGTCGCATAGATTAAATGATGGACTGCATAGCTTGTATAGACGAAACTACTACTGGTCCAGTGAGTCCACCATCTAGGTATTGATTCCGGTTGTTGTCATAACAGTTAGCCACTGGTATGACTTCGAGAGGAAGAGTTTTTCTACTTGCGGTTGTATTGGAGATGCATTGCAGAAACTCATATCCTATTTACGGAGTTAAGTGTACCCGAGTTGGTCCGATACTTCCGGCATGATAAATCCTGATGGAGGGCAGACCTCGGTCAGACCCTGAGCAGGACAGGGCGCTCGCACAAGGTCAGAAGTAGTGGTGAATGTCAAAGGCTTAAATCTGATATCTACTTAAGTTTAAGCATTTCGCATTCTACTTTGATAACCAACCTTTCCTCGAGAGAACTAAATTGAGTGAAGCTTCGAGCTTAACTATAGTAAGTTTTATCCTTGATTCTTCTGAATTCTTTTACCTGATCTTTATCTTGTACTTTGTGTGTTTAGTGCTGTCCCAACCTTAGTGTTCACCTCTCTACAGGGTGCCCCCGTTACACAGGACTTCTCCCCTTGATTTCTAGCATTACTATGGGTTGTCAATGGACTCTAGAGGTATGAGTCTTATCACGGTAGAGTATGTCCCGAGAGGTTGGCTATGGGTAGCGTCCATTTAGCTAACCTTCGGCTACATCTCACCGGGGGAGCTTTCAACCCAATTTATCACATTGGATAGTCGCGTAGATTAAATGATGGACTACATAGCTTGTATAGATGAAACCACCACTGGGCCAGTGAGTCCACCACCTAGGTATTGACTCCGGTTGTTGTCATAATAGTTAACCACTGATATGACTTCGATCGGAAGAGTTTTTCCACCTGCAGTTGTATTGGAGATGCAATGCAGAAACTCATATCCTATTGACGGAGTTAAGTGTACACGAGTTGGTCTTACACCGCCGGAAGGATAATCCCTGATGGAGGGTAGAACTTGGACCAGCCATGTGCAGGACAGGGTACTGGCTCAAGGTCAGAGTAGTTGTGAATGTCAAAGGCTTAAATCTGATATCTACTTAACTTTAAGCGTTTGGCATTCTACTTCGACAACCAACCTTTCCTCGAGAGAACTAAATTGAGTGAAGCTTCGAGCTTAACTATATTAAGTTTTACCGTTGAATCTTCTCAATTATTTTACCTCATCTTTATCTTCTACTTTGAGTGTTTGGTGCGGTCCCAACCTTAGAGTTCACCTCTCTATACGGTGCTCCCGTTACATGTAATAGCATCTCACTCTTCCTGGATGGCTTGCCAGAGAAGGATATTTGTGGTAGGGCACAGTGAGTGGTCATGAATACTGTTCTTCATAAGTCGCCATACATGCTCAATTGGATTAAGGTTAGGGGAAGTAGCTGGCCATTTAAAGAAGTAGCCCATTATACTCAACTCAGTCAATAGCCTGGTAGTAACTTTAGGCTGGTGTACAGAAGCGCCATCTTGCTGAAGATAGACATAGTCAAGTCTTTCTGCGCTAAGCTGACACCAGAAAGGGTAAAGGCACGGGGTAATGATATATTGACAATATTTAGCCCCAGTAACCGATTTACCCTATCGGTAATTTTCCTAAATAACTATCGCCACCTTAATCCCACTACAAATACTACCCCATCTCCTGATTGTTTGAAGCTTACCGAATTTTGGAAGAATACAGTCCTCAAAATCCTCTTGATTCACAGTTTGTGTCACCCAGCTGTTGCCTGAAAACCCTCCCAATTAAATGCGCACTCATTGGTCCAAATAACCTTCACCCAGTCTCCTGGTACCCAGTCAATGTAGGTATAGGCAAAGTGGAGTTGTGCAACCTTCTGTCTTAAGGTGAGCTATGGCTTGACCCTTGCACTATGAACATGATAACCCAAACAGGTGAAAAAGCGATGTAGGGTACGCTTATGGACATGAATGTCTGGTTGCTCGGCAATGGTATAAAGGGATTTGCGACTATTTTCAGCCGACTAGGTGGCATGGACTAGGAGGTGTAACGACCCTACGATAGGTAGCTACAATCACTATCACCTTAGCCCAAATGGTATACCTAGAGGTAACAAGAGGTGGTATAGTCTCGTATACTTGATACAAATAGCTGGTAAACCTAGGATAAGGCCTAGGGAATAGAAGAGTAGCCTTGAGGTACTCTACTAGGCAGGGTAACCTTTCGGGAGCACATTTGCATAAAGTCAAGAGATTTATGGGAATGTTACACGGGCCTCCGAGACGACTTCTGTGGTCGCCTGGAGGACTTCCTGAGCGGTTAAGGGCATAAGAGGGCAAAGTTACCCTACCTTGGGAATTTGGTCATTATGCCCATGGGTCCCAGTTACCCTACTGAGGAACCCAAGTTACCCTACCTTCACCGGCAAAGTCATCCTAGAACTTAGAGGT
>Ga0307509_10010823_pt1 | contig 11123 bp, 7 predicted proteins | sample 10_EM_MG_FD_202245 | JGI IMG/M metagenome (GOLD analysis project Ga0307509, IMG submission 202245) | Populus trichocarpa ectomycorrhiza microbial communities from riparian zone in the Pacific Northwest, United States - 10_EM | ecosystem: Host-associated > Plants > Roots > Unclassified | place... | reverse complement strand
ATGTTCAAGATCTCGAAGCATTTCTCGACGAAGACCACGCCGCAGAACGAACCGATTCCTGGATCATCGCAGGTCGCCAACAACGCGGGCGGCTTCACGTGGGCGCTCGACGACTGGGCGCGCCTCGATCGCTTTCTTGTCCTCGGTAGCGAGGGCGGAACCTTCTATGTCGGCGAGCGGGCCCTCACTCGCGACAACGCCGGCTGCGTCATGCGCTGCATCGCCGCCGACGGCATTCGTACCATCAACCGGATCGTTGCTATTTCAGATACGGGACGTGCGCCCAAGAACGATCCGGCCATCTTTTCTCTCGCGATGGCGGCCAAGCTCGGCGACGAGCCGACCCGCCGTGCCGCCTACGCAGCCCTCCCGAAGGTCTGCCGGATCGGCACGCACCTGATGCACTTCGCCGAGTACGCGCAGGCGTTCGGCGGCTGGGGACGAGGCATGCGCCGGGCAATCGGCGCGTGGTTCAACACCAAGCCGGCGCACGACCTCGCGTTCCAGCTCGCGAAGTACCAGGCTCGCGATGGTTGGTCGAATCGCGACCTGCTGCGTCTCGCGCACCCGCGCGCGGCGTCGCCGGCGCACGACCATCTCTTCTCGTGGGTCGTGAAGGGGGAGCTGACCGCAGACGCGGCAGCAGACCCGTCCCTGGCACTCGTCGTCGCGATGATCGAGCTCCGCTCGATGACCGATGCGAAGAGTGTCGCGGCCAAGATCCGCGAGGCACGTCTCCCGCGCGAGTGCGTCCCGACCGAGTGGCTGAAGAGCCCCGAGGTCTGGGAAGCGTTGCTCGACGCCATGCCGATGACCGCCCTGATCCGCAACCTGTCCACGATGACTCGCGTTGGCTTGGTCACCCAGACCTCGCTAGCAGCCAACGCGATCAACGCCCGGTTGCTCGACAGTGCGCAACTCGCCAAGGCGCGCGTGCATCCGCTCGCGGTGCTGTCGGCCCTCTCGACCTACAAGGCGGGCAAGGGCAAGGGCGGCACGTGGGAGCCGGTGGCGAAGCTCGTGGACGCGCTCGACGGCGCGTTCTACGCGAGCTTCGGCGCCGTCGAGGCCACGGGCAAGCGCATGCTGCTCGCCCTCGATGTTTCGGGTTCGATGAGTTGTGGAACGATCGCCGGCGCGAACCTGACGCCGCGGGTCGCGAGTGCCGCCATGGCGCTCGTCACCGCAGCGACAGAGCGCGACCACGCGTTCGTTGGCTTCTCGACGACACTGACTCCGCTCGCCATCTCGCCGCGCCAGCGGCTGGATGACGTGGAGAAGGTGATCACGGGATTGCCGTTCTCGGGCACCGACTGCGCTCAGCCCATGATCTGGGCGCAGAAGCACCGCGTCGATGTGGACACGTTCGTGATCTACACCGACAACGAGACCTGGGCGGGAAGCGTGCACCCGGCTCAGGCTCTGCGGGCTTATCGTGACGCACGGGGCATTCCGGCCAAGCTGGTCGTGGTCGGAATGACGTCGACGGGGTTCAGCATTGCTGACCCCGACGACGCCGGTATGCTCGACGTTGTCGGATTCGACACGTCGACGCCGCCGGTCATCGCCGACTTCGCTCGCGCTTAGTGCACTACGCAGCTGAGCGAAGGCGCGGCCCTTTCCGACCGCACTTGCCGGTGGGCAACCACCGGCATCTGAGATCGCAGCTCCGGTGGCGGAGCGGCTGGCTGTTAACCAGAGGGTGTTGGTTCGACTCCAACCGATCTCGCGAAGGTTTTGTGGGCCGAACGGTGGTTGATTATCGAACTATATCGGTCCTAAGTAGTGCTCGGCGAAACCGAGACACTTGCTCACTGCCCATACGTGGGTCAGAGCGACTGGTGGCGGCGAAGCGATTCGCCATCACCTTCTCGACCGCCACAACCTTGCCCGCGTTTCTCTTCTCTCTCTCGGCGGCGTACAAACTGGTAAAGGGCTCGAGCTCAGACCTCGAGAATTGGTGGTTCGAATCCACTCGCCGTCACCGCAGTGATCTCCGGTGAGACACCGATCGCACGCCTTAGAACCGCGCGCGATCCGTTCGTTTGGCGCGAACGAATGTGGGGTTCGACTCCCTCCACTGCGACGAACAGGGTCGTTCAACGACAGGACGCCAGATCGCGGGCAACCGCGGTTCGCCTTGGCAAAACCTCTTCCGCTTCGGCGGGCCGAAGCTCGAGGCTTATCATTGGCTCTGGAGATGCCGGTTAAAGTCCGTGCCCCTGCTCACTTACGCCGACGTCTGGTGACGATCCTGGACTCCAAATTCGGGACGGCAGCGTTCGATTCGTTGTCGGCGTTGCTGACCAGGCTCGAACCAGGTTCGAGCTCGGGCCCTCGCGAAGCGAGGTCGATGTGATCGTTTTGCCCAGCGTTGCTGGGCCGCCGTGTGACTCCAGAGTCGCTGGGTAGTACCCGGCCCTAAGGCACGGCTCTTTCCCTGGATGTGGCTCAACAGAAGAGCGCGCGCTTCGGGAGCGTGAGGTTGCTGGTGCAAGTCCAGCCATTCAGACGGGTCGCCCGCACCTATCGCGGGCCGTTTAACAGAGGAGACACGTATCGTGCATTCCACACGCACCCTGCTGCTGACGCAGGGCTACGAGCCGATCCAGATCATCTCGTGGCAGCGTGCGATCACGCTGCTGGCACTCGACAAGGTCGACGTCATCGAGCAGTACGACGACGAGATCCGCGCGGTCTCGATCGCGATGCAGGTCCCGGCCGTCGTCCGGCTGCGCAAGGCGTTTCCGCGCAAGGCCAAGCCGGTCAAGTTCTCGCGCGTCAACATCTACGCGCGTGACGGCCACCGCTGCCAGTACTGCGGTGTTCGCTGCACACCGGCCGACCTGACGTACGACCACGTGATCCCGCGCTCGAAGGGCGGTCTCACGAGCTGGGAGAACATCGTGTCTGCCTGCTACCTGTGCAACCGCAAGAAGGCGAACCGGACCCCGGTCGAGGCAGGCATGAAGCTGCTGTCGACGCCGGCTCGCCCGACCTGGATGCCCGCGATCCAGATCCGCGTGAGCACGCACAGCGTGCCGGACGCGTGGCGCGACTACGTCTACTGGACCTCCGAGATCGACAACCCGGAGGGTGGCGCCGACTGAGCACGAGCGAGCGACGGCAAGCGCTCGCGCGTGCTCTCCCGGTCCGCGGACCTCCTCATCATCGTTCTCGTCGTTGGCCCTGGATACGTCTAGTGACGTTCACTCGCTGTCTACGAGTTCCAGGCGGGTGCGATCCCCGTCAGGGCCGCCAACGTTGACGTTGACCTGAACCTGAACCTGAACTCCCGACGTCTTCGGATCCGAAACCGTCGCGGTCGTCCAGCTCGCGTCTTCGGTTGCCGTCCGAGAATCGTCGGGAGTTTCTCCGGCGGCGCCATCCGGCACCGACGACGTTTTCAGTTCACGTTCAAGTTCAGGTCAACGTCAACGTTTTGTCCGCGTCGTCCAATAGCAGGATCACGGTCTCTCGAACCGAGAATACGGGTGCAACTCCCGTCGCGGATTCCATGGTGGTCGAAGCCGAAGTCGTCGAGGCACCAGGCTGTGAACCTGGACGAAGTGGGTGCGAGTCCCATCGATCACCCCAACGGGCAAGCCGTAAGAACGGAGCACTGTCTTGCAAACAGAGCGTCGTGGGAGCGTTACCCATCTTGTCCACCAAGCCTTCGCAAGCTGCCTTCGCACGCGGATCGTGGCCCGGGTCTCCGAAGCCCGGCGAGCTGGTTCGAGTCCAGCCGGAGGTACTACTGCACGGTGCGCGCGAGCGCGACGCCGATCACCGACCGCGCACCGTGCTCGAGCAACGCCTCGCTCGCCGCCGCGAACGTCGAGCCGGTCGTGACCACGTCATCGATCAGCACGATCTCTCGACCCTCGACGCGCCGGGCGTACCGGTCGCGCACGACGAAGACGCCGCGCAGGTTCGCGCGCCGCTCGGCCGCCGACAGCGAGCTCTGGGCCGGCGCCCCACGCGTGCGCGCCAGGGCCGGCACCGGCGGTGGGATCTTCGCGGCCGCGCACGCGTGCAGCGCGAGCAACCACGCGTGGTCGTAGCCGCGCCCGAACCGCCGCCGCCAGTGCAGCGGCACCGGCACCACGACGCCACCATCGCTCGCCGCCGCCGCAACCAGCGGCGCCCACAGCGGCGCGACCGACCGCGCGATCTGGTTCGCGCCCGTGAACTTCAACCTCCGGATCGCGGATGCGAGCGGACCGCCGAACCGCCAGGGCGAGACGATCCGCTCGAGCGGCAGCGGCGTGCGCAGACAGCGCGCGCAGGTCATCGGAATCCCACCGGTCGGCTCGGCACAGCGCGGACACGCGGCGCCGAGCTCGACCAGCCCGGCGGCGCAGGCCTCGCAGAACGGCGTGCCGTCGTTCGAGCAGGCGGCGCATCGGGGTCGAAACAGCCAGTCGAGGACGGACATGCCGGCTCTATCGGTCGGACCGTGCGCGGGTTGTGCAGCAAATACCCTGTCACGCCCGGGGCGGGTCGCGCGTTATGCCCACGTGCCCCCCACGTCGGTTCGCCAGCGCGGTCAGGTCCTTCCGATCGTCATCGTCGTCGTCGTCGTGCTGTTCACGATGGCGAACGCCGCGGCCAACATGATTCCGTTCCACCGACCCACGGTGGCCGAGCTCCAGGCCGAGGAGCAACGCGGGATCGCCGCGGATCGCCGTGCCCGGATCGGCGAGCTCCAGGCGGCCGGCGATCGCTGCCGGCCCGTGGTCGCGCACGAGCTCGTGAAGCTGCTCGTCCTCGATGGCCAGGTCGAGCTGGCGCACCGCTACGCCGACGACTACGAGCCGCGCTGCGGTACCGACCCGGTGGTCCGCGGCTGGGGCAATGCCCCCAAGCCGCGTCGCACGCGTGGTAGCTAACGGGCAGTGATCGATCGCTGCTACGTCTACGAGGCCAGCTTCATCGATCCCGCGGCGCGCGCCGAGATCCTCGCGTGGCTCGCGACCCTCCACCCGTTGTGGGAGCAGCGCTACTCGACGCGCCGTCCGCCACCCGCGGGCAAGGAGCAGCGCCAGTTGTTGCGGCCGGTCTACTGGCTCGGCAACTGGCAGTTCGCGTGCCTTGGCTACTACGAGCCGCCGCGGCGGACCCACGATGTCGCGGTCGAGGCCGAGCCGTTCCCGCCGGTGCTCGCGCGGCTCGTCGCGAAGATCGAGAAACGCGTCCACACCACGTTCCCACCGAGCACCGTGCCCCGGCGCTGGCACCTCAACACGTGCCTCGTGAACTTCTACGGGAGCCGGCTCGAGGGCGGCAAGCAGGTCGACGCCGCGCGCGTCGGCGAGCATCGCGACTTCGAGCCCGGGCCCGTCGCGTCGCTGTCGCTCGGCGAGCGCGCGCGGTTCCAGTTCGTCCGTCGCGGCCAGTACGACGCGCCGCCCGTACGCACCGAGTGGCTCGACGACAACTCGCTGCAGATCTTCGGCGGGCCGCGCTGGAAAGATGACCTGCTTCATCGCGTCCAGCGGGTCGAGGCCAAGCACGATGTCGAGCTGCCCCCGAAGATCGACGGCTTCCGGACTCGCCGCGTGAACTTCACGTTCCGCTACGTCCCCGACGAGCACGTCACGCCGTTCGCTCGGCTCCCGCCGCGCGCGCGCGACGACGTCCGCGAATACGTCCAGACGCTCGCCGCGCGTTCGAAGTTCTTCGCCGCGGCGCTGCGCTAAGGCAAGCGCTCGACGATCTCGAGGTCGACCGCGTCGCCGCCGCCGGTGCCGGTCTTCGCCTCCAGCCGATCCGCGGCGATGCCGTACTGGACGAGCCAGTCGACGACGATCTGCGCGCGTCCTTTCGCATGACCCGTGATCCGCAGCTTCGTCAGCTCGGTGTGGGCGCGCAGCGTCGCACCGAGCTGCCCCATCGCGTTGAAGCTCTCCGGCGCGAGCTTGCCGCCGGCGAACTGGAGCCGCTCGGCGAGCTTCACGCGGTCCTTCTCGATCGTCACGAGGGCGGCGCCGGCGTCGGGGCAGCCGTCTTCGTCGTCGACGCCGTTGATCGTCTCGGCCTGGTTCGGACAGCGATCGCTGCGATCTGGAATCCCGTCCTTGTCGTTGTCGAGATCGGGGCAGCCGTCGTCGTCCTCGAAGCCATCCTTGTCCTCGGCCTCGTTCGGGCACTTGTCCTTCGCGTCGGGGATTCCATCGCCGTCGTTGTCGAGGTCCGGACAGCCGTCGTCGTCCTGGAACCCATCCTTGTCCTCGGGCTCGTCGGGACAGCGATCGACGTCGTTCGGGATCCCGTCGTGATCTGCGTCGCCGGCCTTCGGCTTCGCCGCGATCGGCTTCTCGGCGCTCGGTGCGAACGTCACGGCGAGGATGCCGCGCACCGCCGGCGTGCCGGGTGCCGAGGTCAGGCCGCGGCCGAGCGCGAAGCCGACGTTGACCCGCCGCTCCATCTGGTAGTGGACGCCGACGAGGCCCTCGATCGCATCATAGATCCGCGCGGGCCCCATCGCGTCGGTGCCGGTCGGTGCGTCGCGGAGCCCGTTCGGGATCAGCTCGCCGAAGATCTCGGCGTCGAGCGAGAGGTCGGAGCGCACGCGATAGCTCGCACCCGCGCCCCACAGCATGCCATTGCCCTGATCGATGTCGTGATAGAGGATCGTCGAGCGCAACACGACACCCGCCTCGACGGAGAACGCCAGCTTCTTCGCGAAGCCCGGCGGCGCGAACGACACGAGCGCGAGCGCATCGAGCTGCGGCTTGCTGCTACCCGCGAACTCGTCGTCCGTCGCCGTCGGCAGACCGAGCGCGACCGAGGTGCCGACCGCGAAGTCCGCGTCGGGGCGGTGGCTGCGGAGGATCGTCGCCTTCGCGTGAACGAACAGATCGCCGATCGCGGTGCCCGCCGCCGCGGGCTCGCCGAACATCGTCGGCGAGCTCAGGTTCTCGCCGCTCTGGACATAGAGAGGGCAGCGCAGGCCGATCTCGAAGTGATCGCCGAACGCGAACGCGCCGCCGAGCTCGAACGTCATCCGATCCGCGATCGTGACGTTGTCGTTCGGTGTCGTCCGTAGCACGAGCGGATCGTTCGCGTAGCTGACCAGCGCCGACGCGGCCCAGTCACCCTCGCGACCGACCTGTGCGCTCTGCAGCTGGAACCAGGACGCCGAGGTCGCCGGCGTCGGATCGAAGATCGCGAGATCGAGATCGCGCGGCTCGGCCTGCGCGCTCGCCGACACGAGCACGAGCGCCGCCGCGAGCCGCCGGCGCCGGAACACGAGCATCGCGATCGCGACCACCATCGCACCACCCGCGCCACCACCTGCCGAGCATCCCCCGCCGCCGACCGCGTCGACGAACACGCCTTCGCCGCGAAGGGTCACCATCGCCGCTGGATCGTTGTCCTGATCGAGGAGGAGCACCGCGGTCGCGTCGAACACGCCGGGGCGCGGCGGCGTGAACGCGACGTCGAACGTCAACGTCTCGCCGGCGTGGAGTGTCGTGCCGCGGTCGACCGACACGTCGAACGCGTCGTCGGGATCGAGGAGGTCGAGCGAGTGGATCGTGAACTCGTGATCCGGATCGTGGTTGACGATCTCGAGCAGCGCGCCGCGCGTGCCGTCGGAGACCTTCGCCGTCGTGCCGACCCCGGCGTACTGGAGGTCGATCATCTCCGGGCCCATCGTCACGTCGCGCGCTTTGCCACTGCCGGCGAGCACCGCGGTGATCACCGGATTCGCCGGGTCGCTCGTGTGGACGGTGAATGTCGCGGGGATCGCGGCACCGACCGCGTCGGGCGCGAACCGCACCTTGTACGCGAACATCGTCCCGCCCGGCATGTCGACCGCGTCGGCGTTCGCGATGCTCCACACCGGCGCGCCGGTGACGACCGCGTCCGAGAGTCCGAGCACGGCCTCGCCGGTGTTCGCGATCGTGACCGCGATCTGCGGCGCCGCGCCGCCGGGGTGGACGAACGTGTCGGGCACCGGCCCGACGCCGACGAGCGATGCGTGGCGATCGATGCCGTGACCGGTCAGCGCGATCGTGACGTTGCCCGTCGACGGTCCGTCGATCTGCAGCGTGATCGATGCGCGATCCTGATCGACGATCGAACGCTCGGCGTTCGGCGTGTAGGTCACGGTCGACTGGATCGTCTGACCCGGGGCGAGCGGCGCACCACCGAACGGCGTCATCGTGAACCGCGCCGCGTCGGTTCCGCCCAGCAGTGCGGCATGCGGCGTCACCGTGGCGTTGCCGATGTTCTTCAGCTTCACGATCGAGGTCGCGGTGTGGATCACCGGATCGAGATCGACGCCGCCGAAATCGAGGACGCCACTCGCCGGCACGATCTCGAACAACCCGCTGCTCGCGGTGCAGATCAGCGTCGGCAGCTGGCTCGGATCGCCGCCGGTGCTGTCGTGGAGATGCATCTGGGCGACGTGCGTCCCGGTCGCGGTCGTCGGCGGCGTGCACCGCACCGGGATCACCCGCGCCGGACCGCCGAGGTCGATCGGCGGCGTGAACGAGCACGAGGTGGACGCAGGGCAGCTCCCACCGAACGTGAACCAGCCAGCCGGATCGTCGATGTCGGCGGACGTGATCTGCGGCGCGTCGACGTTGAGCGACGACACCGTGAGGTACTTCACCGACGACGTCCCGATGTCGACCGGGCCGAAATCGAGGGACGCGTTGGCCGCCTCCGCGCGCGCACCGGCCAAGCCGGCCAACACGATCGTGATCACGAACCAGCGCATCGCAACGATACTCAGAATAACGCGGATCCCCCTGCAACAACGCGGCCGTGGCACGATCGCCGCGATGACCGATGATGGCAACGCGCCGACCATCCCCGACACTGCGGCGCCGACGCACGGTGCGCGGATCAGCCACGGCCCGACGCGCTCGCCCGACGACGATCGCTACATCTTGCGTCACCTCCTCGGCAGCGGGGGCATGGGCGAGGTCTGGCTCGCGCACGACGTCCGGATCGATCGCGACATCGCGATCAAGATGATGAGGAGCACCGGCGACCAGGATGCGGCCGCGCGGTTCTTGCGCGAGGCGCGGGTCCAGGGTCGGCTCGAGCACCCGAGCGTCGTCCCTGTCCACGATCTCGGCGGCGAAGGCGTCGCGCCGTACTTCGCGATGAAGCGGCTCACCGGCACGACGCTGCACGACGTGATCGCCGCACGCGACGACGAGACCTGGACCCGGCGCAAGCTGCTCGCGCGCTTCGCCGACGTCTGCCTCGCGATCGAGTTCGCGCACAAGCGCGGCGTGATCCACCGCGATCTCAAGCCGGCGAACATCATGCTCGGCGACTTCGGCGAGACCTACGTCCTCGACTGGGGCCTCGCGCGGATCGCCGACGACGATCGCCCCTCGCCCGGCGGCGGTGCCCCGATCTCGGCGATCGAGACCCGCGACCTCCGCAGCGACTCCGGCGGCGGTGGCCAGACCCAGGCCGGCGCGTTACTCGGCACCCCCGGCTACATGTCGCCCGAGCAGATGCGCGGTGAACCGATCGACTCGCGCACCGACGTCTACGCGCTCGGCCTGATCCTGTTCGAGATCCTCACGGGCACGAACGCGATCGCGCGCGACAAACCGTTCGAGATCACGCTCGCGACGCTCGAGTTCCATCCCGCCGAATCCAGACCCGAGCTCGACATCGCGCCCGAGCTGGACGCGTTGTGCGCGCGTGCGACCTCGGCGGAGCGCGACCTCCGGCCGGCGAGCGCGCGCGAGCTCGCAGACGCGATCCAGAGCTACCTCGACGGCGATCGCGACGTGCTGCGCCGCAAGCAGCTCGCCGCGGAGCACACCGCGAAGGGCTTGCAGGCGTTCGCGCGCGCGATGATGGGCGAGGGCCGGGCGCGCGAGTTGGCACGTGGCGAGGCGATGCGCGAGGCCGGGCGCGCGATCGCGCTCGATCCACAAAACGCGGAGGCGCAGAGCGTGATCGCGCGCCTCATGCTCGACGTGCCGAACCCGTTGCCGGAGGCCGCGCGCAAGGATCTCGAGGAGGACAACAACCGCGCGACCCGGTTGGTCCTCCGCCGTGGCGCGCGCGCCTACCTCTTGAATGCCGGACTGCTGGTCCTGATCAAGCTCGCCGGCGTGACCCAGACCTGGCCGCTCGTCGTGCTCGCGGTGTTCACGCTGCTCCCGTACGTGTTCTGCACGCTCGCGGCGCGCCGCCCCGATCCGCTGACCCCGCTGTGGACGCTCCTGATCGCCGGCGGTCACTTCCTGTTGCTGATGGCGGTCGGCACCGTCGCGGGCAGCCTCTTGTTCCTGCCGGTGTTCGCGTTCGGGTCGCTACCGATCATGTTGATGCTGCCGAAGTTCAACCGGCCGAAATTGACGCTCGTGTTTCACATCCTCGCGATCTCGATCCCGGGCGCGCTGGAGCTGTGCGGCGTGCTGCCGCGGAGCTTCTGGACGGACGGCGACGCGCTGAAGATCCGGCCGTGGGCCGCCGACCTGTCACCGGGGCTGATCGTCGTGCTGCTCTACGTCGTGATCATCATGCAGATGGTCGTGATCATGCGCGTGTTCACGACGCAGCGGCGCAGCCAGGATCGCGCCTACGAGCAGATCCACGCCCAGCGCTGGCAGCTCGAGCGCATGGTGAAGGCCGAGTGATATGGTCGGCTGCATGATGCAGAAGACCCCCAGCGGGTTGAACTACGAGGATACGCAGGTCGGTCATGGCGCGAGCCCGAATCGCGGCCAGCGGTGCGTGATGCACTACACCGGCTGGCTCTACACCAACGGCCAGAAGGGCAACAAGTTCGACAGCTCCGTCGATCGCGGCGAGCCGTTCGAGTTCCAGATCGGCGTCGGCCAGGTCATCAAGGGCTGGGACGAAGGCGTCGCGTCGATGAAGGTCGGCGGCAAGCGCACGCTCGTGATCCCACCGGAGCTCGGCTACGGCGCGAAGGGCGTGGGCGGCGGCCTCATCCCCGGCAACTCGACGCTGCTGTTCGAGGTCGAGTTGCTCGATCTCGGCTAGCGTAACGCCGTGCTCAGTTGAGGTGGTCCGGTGTCGGCGTGGCCCGCCGCAGCTGCGCGCCTGCGCATTCGCGGCTGCTCGCTGCTTCGGGTTCGAGACCCTCGCGCCGTCGCTGGTGCTCGCCGGCT
>Ga0307509_10010821_pt1 | contig 11124 bp, 8 predicted proteins | sample 10_EM_MG_FD_202245 | JGI IMG/M metagenome (GOLD analysis project Ga0307509, IMG submission 202245) | Populus trichocarpa ectomycorrhiza microbial communities from riparian zone in the Pacific Northwest, United States - 10_EM | ecosystem: Host-associated > Plants > Roots > Unclassified | place... | reverse complement strand
TTTTACATATCTCTTAAAATTTCATCTTCTTTGTGTTTTTGTGTTCAAGATCTTTCATTCTCATTGTATTGTCCACCAAGCGGGGGGGTGCCAAGACTTTCCACCCGGTAGTTTGTAACAGTGAGCAAGGATTTATCCCATGGACCGATGAGACATGCAGATTCACCGCCTTCCTAACATGGTAGGCAGAGGCGGAACCCTTGGCGCTTGAGGTTGATAGAACAACTCACGTGATATCAGAATTTAGTTCTTCTGAAATGCGCATAGAGTACAGTCTCACAAAGGGTTGCGAGAGTCGTAGTGTGGGAACGGGTACTCGAGTACATGCTTGAACTTAAGTCAAGGCTTAGCCTAACAGAGAAACTTCAATACCAAGAGCAAACAAGAAAACTATCAAAGAAATTTAAAAGCGAGGTTGACAATGGGAGATTTCATGCCGGGTGGCCAAGAGCGCCGCCACTCTCGCAACTCGAGAATCTCCGCGACCCTTTGGGAGACTGTAGAAGATACAGAAGAAAGTAATTATATAAGACTAGGAGACCGTATGAAAATCCAGAAAACACCGATTCCGCTTGCAAAGTGGTATCTCACATAGTGAGCACCAAATTCCCGTATCGCTAACCTTCATTTGTTGTAGTACTGAGACCCGATTCCGTGCCGGAGGAGGATTTTTCGGATTTCCATGGGTTTTCTTATAGCGGCAGTACCAACACTGCTGTTTTTTGTTGGCTTGGAAGATCTGCTGATGGTTACCAGTAGTGCGAAAAGAAAATGGAGGCAATGGGGTTTTGGAGGTAACATAAGATCTTGGGTCGGGCTTTAGTGGTGAGTTGAGTGGATGTAGTTGAGAAGTAGCCGTAGTAACAAGCTCCAAAGCAAGTTCACACCGGAAGACCTTGTAAACCTTCTTTGGGTTAGTAAGACGAGTAATTATGTACATATTGGTAATTGTAGTATCAAGTATCCAGAACCATAAGGGTAGCCAATTGCATCTGCTACTCTGATGGCAGGGGTAGTTGCTTCGCAGCTGGTCGGCAATGTCTACTCCACCCATGTACTTGTTATAGTCGTTAACAAGAGTGGGAATTGGGAGGAGCTTCTCGTTTTCGTGGTGTTCGAAGGGCTTCCGAGCAGCACTTGCATTACTACTTGTTTTTTTGGGCTTCTTCCGCTTGCTGTAGGAGAGCTGATGAAGGTTGTGAATTGTAGTTAAAAACAATACAGTATTGTTGTCCTGCCATAGGGCAGCGCAGACTCCATTTACCACTATACCAGAGAGGTGATTCCACTCCAGTAGCCGGGATGTTACCTCCTTGCCAATCGCAAAGGCAGGAGGAAAGTCATGCCGCTTGGCTCGTGTAGTTCCTGCAGCTCCGATTCCATGATCTCGTAGGTGTTGGAATAAAGGAATGGTCGTAAAATAATTATCCATATAGATATTAAACTGGTGGGAATGGAAGGGAAGGGAAAACACAAGACGGCATACTGCCTGGGTAGTTGGAGAAAAACCACGGGACAGTCTTTTCTTTTCTTCCTTGGAGAGGACTCTACCACTTGAGTTGAATAAAGCAAGCGCTCGGTCTTCTGTAAGCTGAGTGAACGAGTCTGTTTTGTGGGTAAACTCGCTAACCTCATTGCCAGTATGGCCCGAATAAAACAAAAAAAGGTATGTATACCCTTGATCACATAAGGCATAGATCTTATACCCTTGATCTATTGGCTTTCCATGTAATTTGATAGTATGAGCTGACCGGCCTTTACAAAGTACCATCATCTCATCGAAAGAGAGATTGGAGGATGGGAGGACGAAAGACGGGTAGCACTATCGAAGATGGGAGGCTAATGGTTCCATCTTCTTCCACCAATTCGCCTGATTGTAGGTTTTATTGGGAGGCGATATATGAAAGTAGCGTTTAATTTGGAGATACCGATTACATGACAGAAAGTGCATTATAGGGTCCTGTCTCTCCCGCTTCCAGTGGTCTTCCAATGCTGGCTCCGGATGAACACCCATCCATATCTGAAGTCCGATAAAGATTTTCATTTCCGGTATACTAACCGGACACCATGGCCGAAGACATGACCCTATTCATATTGGTACTTATTCATTTTTAAAGTAATCGGAACATGAGTTACCTGACTGAAGAGATGGACTACTACTACTACTTCCAGACAATTAGGTACCTGTGAAGGCATTGGTTATACCATAACTGGATCACTCACATTTTCTCATCCGGGTTAGGCAAGGCTTCATTACCAAGCTGGCTCGTGACTTGAGATTCATAGATGAGGGGATCAGTCAGGAGTCTAGTAGGCTGGCTATCTGGGAGGCAAATTAACTTGCTGATCGGAGTTGAATCCTGATTTTGTCCCCCAGGTGGTTCTGCTATGAGTGTACGCAAATCGTCTGCTAACGCTTTCACAAGCATCGTTAGTACGTCTTATATATTTGGTATACGGGAGCTGTACCTGCTTGCTTGCTCAAGAGAGACCGATGAGGAGTATTGTCTTGAGCAATATACTCCGAGCTCTGTGCCCAGGCAGAGGGCATACCATCACTCATCTCTGCCAAAGATAATGAACGCCTATTCTCGCCCACTCTTTTAAGCTCTGCATACCGATTGGTATTAACCACCATTTGGGCTAATAGGTCATTGCTGAAAAAGAGATTGAAGAGCTCTAAAGGCTTTGGGTTAGCTGCAATTGATGCAGGAAGAATAGGTGTTGTTGAATGCTCAGGAAACGGACTTTCGTAGTCCTCAAATTCTGGCGGATCAGGAAGACTTTCTAGGATTTTTAAATCCTCTGCACTTCTCTTTTTTGATTTCTCTTCTCTCTTTTTCGCATCATTTCTCTTTTCTTCTCCCGCTCTCCCCACCGCTTTAGTCTTTTTGGCCTGCCCAAGTAGACCCAAGAGAAGATAAGCTATATCAGCAAAAAAAGCGTTTGCTTCAGACGGATAGGCATTGCGTCCAGAGGCAGGAAATCCGCCTGGAGCATCCTGTCCGCCCAGCGCACCCTCAGAGGGCCCCAGCAGAATGGTTGCATCCTAGTCAGTTGGGTGCAATACAACTCGCATCCTGTCCGCCCAGTGCACCCGGATGGGCCATTTCACACCCTAATCTCCCAAAGAACACCAAGGTAAGCGACCAGTAGGGGTTTGCATTGGGGATCTCTCCCTGCCCCTGATCGCCTCTACTTACAACTGACTACTTCATCACTAGACAAAGGCTGTTCAGACGAAAAAGGAGCTTAACATAGGATGACTAACCATCTATTGTCCCGGTAATGACCCAAAACATACTCCTTATTTAATCACCACTAACAAGGCCCGGGCTCGCATAAGGCGTCTAAGTTCTTTCACACCTCGCATCAGGCTTCGTGATTGAATCAGTGGAACTATGGAATAATATCAACCTTGGGAGAGGGGCATGCTCTTTCGTCCAGGTTGACACTATTCATGACCGCTAAGCAAGCTGATTCCAATGAGACCCTTCCTGACTCTAGCGGACATCCGCTAGTGCCCAGTGAGGTATCTGCCTTTGTCTGCCTGCTGACCACTATAGCTATGCGGACTCTTCGAAACCTACACCATTCGATTCCCCTCTACCTGCGGATTCCAACGCAACCTGTCCCGACGCTGTCCGACCACTGGTTGAATGGGTATACATACTTTGGTACTGTAGTTCTCCGGGTAAGGGCCTTCAAATTGTTGGATACTGTGTGCTACAGGCATGCGGATACTTCAGGGCCTATACCTTTCGATTCCCCTCGGCGAGCGGACTCCAATGAGACCCTTCCCGACCCTGGTGGACATCTGCCCGCTGAGGTATCCCCCTTTTTCTCCCTGCGGAACTCTACAGCCATGCGGACTCTTCCAAACCTACACCATTCGATTCCCCTCTACCTGCGGATTCCAACGCACCCTGTCCGACGCTATCTGACCACTGGTTGCAGGGTTATCCATTCTTTTGTACATGAGTTCCCCGGGTAAGTACCTTCAAATTGTTGGCTACTGAGTGCTACAGGCATGTGGACACTTCGAGACCTATACTGTTTGATTCCGCTCGCCGAGCGGACTCCAATGTGACCCTTCCCGACTCTGGCACACATCCGCCCGCTGAGATATCTGCCTTTTCCTTCCTGCTGACCTCTATGGCCATGCGGACGCTTCGAGACCTATACCTTTCGATTTCCGAGGGCGAGCGGACTCCAATGAGACCCTCCCCGACTCTGGTGGACATCTGCCCACTGAGATATCAGCCCTTTTCATCCTGCTGACCCCTATAGCGATGCGGACGCTTCGAAGCCTATACCATGCGATTCCCCTCGACCAGCGGATTCCAACCAACCCTGTCCCGATGATGTTCGACCGCTGGCTGTAGAGTTATCCAAACATTTGTACATGTGTTCCCCGGGCAAGTACTTTCAAATTGTTGGCTACTGAGTGCTACAGTCATGCAGAAGCTGCGAGACCTATACCATTCGATTCCCCACGGTGAGCGGACTCCAATGAGCCCTTTCCCGACTCTGCCGGACATCTGTCCCCTGAGATATCTGCCTTTTACATCCTGCTGCCCTGTATAGCCATGCGGACTCGTCGAAACCTATACCATTCGATTCCCCTCGACCGGAAGATTCCAACCCACCCTGTCCTGATGCTGTCCGACCACTGGCTGAATGGCTATGCACACTGTTGTACTTGAGTTTCCCGGCCAAGTACTTTCAAACTGTTAGCTACTGGGTGCTACAGGCATGCGGACGCTTCGGGTCCTATACCATTTGATTCCCCTCGGCGAGCGGACTCCAATAAGACACTTCCCGACTCTGGCGGGCATCTACCCACTGAGGTATCTCCCTTTTTCTCCCTGCTGACATCTATAGCCCTGCGCACACCGCGAAACATACACTATTCGATTCCCCTCGACCGGCGGATTCCAACGCACCCTGTCCCGATGCTGTCTGACCCCTGGTTGAAGGGTTATCCAACCATTTGTACTTGAGTTCCCCGGGCAAGTCCTTTCTAATTGTTGGCTACTGAGGGCTACAGGCATGCGGACACTTCGAGACCTATACCATTTAATTCCCCTCGCCGAGCGGAATTCAACGCACTCTGTCCGGACACTGTCCGACCGCTGGTTTAATGGTTATCTATACTTTTGTACTTTAGTTCTCTGGGCAAGTATTTCATATTGTTAGCTACTGAGTACTACTGTTTTCTAGACTAGCTTTCATAAATATATTCCTGTTTTAGTACCTATATGACTCAAATAAGTAAACATGAGTAATACTACTAGTAGATGGATCTTTCCGGACAATTTGGATATTCTCCCGAGTTTTCACTAAGTGATTCAAAGTCCTCGAAGGTAGAGTTGTTGACTTACGAGGTATCCGATGATAGCCAGTTCCACCTGAGTACTTCCACTATTCTACTATCCTATCGGGTTGCGTTTGGAGAACCATTCTGCGTCAGGAGAACATTTCCGTGTCCGGTACCTTCTGAGTCCTTGGTTCCGTCTGGTGCGTCCGGGCGGCATGGACACCTGTCCCCAAGCACCCAATAAGAGACCGCACACCCAGGACGCGGGTTTACGTTCTATGCACCGGGACCGCCGGATGCACAGGAAGCACAGGGCGTGTCCGGGTGTAACCTTTTTTTTTGCTGATGCTACTGTGATTCCTATAGTGTCGGAGGTTGAAAACCAGGCTTAAGCAACTTACAAATTGTTTTTCAGGTAGGCTATCTGCACCAGGACATGTGCCTAATTCATTTGACCAAACGACGGTATTTATTTCGTGCTCACACAGTATCGGCTTGCTCTTCTGTCCAAAATCCATTCTTAGCGTTACCTACTCCTACCACGATCGCATCAAGTGAGGTTACATCAATTTCTTACTAATATCTTCTACCCTTGTTGACTTTAACTACATTAGGAAGGCGGTGAATCTACATGTCTCATCGGTCCATGGGATAACTTATATTTCTTTTATCTCCCTACCCTTTCCCTTTTTCCTTCACTTATCTCTTATCTTACAGGAACTTTTATCTTTTCCCTTCTGTGTGTGTTCGCACTTATACTCCGCTACTCCGGATTACCTTGAACCCTGCTGAACGGTACAAAATCTGCAGCACCTCCGGTTAAGGGATAGCTAACACGGTAGGATTCCGAGCTAACTAGGCCAAGGATATTCGAGACAATAGATTAATAGTCAGGAAGGCTGGTAGGTAATTGTTTGGTAAAGGTAAAGTAATAATGCGTAGTTGAATATCAAAGAGTTAGAATATAACTCGCTAACTTGTTAACTTGATATATTGTTAAGCTCTCGTCTCCCTTGCTTGATGATTTTTCAACCACTGGGGGAGAGGCCTACTATTTATACTAATGTTCATTGTACTGTGACTTCTTTAGTTAAGAAGTAACTTCTTAACAATTCAGTTCGTCAGAACAAAGTGCGAACTGTTAGGTGGTAGCTTCGGCCTGAGGTATTCCGACACCTAGGACCTGGATCATTTTGAATTAGAGAACTCGTTAAGAAGACACGAGTAATGTAGGCGGGATACAATAGAGGAACTTTGGTATAGATCATCAAAGTATTGGTAGTAATCAAGTAAAACTTATTATATTAATAAGATCTCTTCTCCATGCTTGTCGTGTCTAATAGCAGCGAAGATGCTTCAATATTTATATTCCGCGTCTGAGCAATCGCGGTATACATGCTATCTCTATACTAACTAAGTATCTTGCTAATCTTTCTGCGAACACTCGTAGACCCTGAAAGCTTCCTACCACACCTTCTGGCTCCCATGGTCAACTTATCGGTTTGTGCTCCCGTTATTCCTGATGGTGTGGAGACCATGTCAGGTGTCAGCTCATCCATTTATCCGTTGACAGCAATGATTATGAATTATCTTGCCCCCATACTTTACGAAGGTAGGCTACCTCGCCAGACAGAAGATGGCCATTCTTCTTTGGTTGGCTCCGTGGAGAATTCAACCTGCGACAGCATGTCATATTCTTGTCTTCTGGCATTACTGTTACGGGGTAGCTAACACAGTAGGATTCCGAGCTAACTAGGCCAAGGATATTCAAGACAATAGATTAATAGTCAGGAAGGCTCGTAGATAATTGTTTGGTAAAGGTAAAGTAATAAAGTGTAGTTAAATATCAAAGAGTTAAAATAGAACTCGCTAACTTGTTATATTGTTAAGGTCTCTTCTCCGTTGCTTCATGATTCTTTAACCACCGGGGGAGAGGCCTACTATTTATACTAATGTTCATGCTACTTCGACTGCTTTAGTTAAAAAGTATCTTCTTAAGAATTCAGTTTGTCAGAACAAAGTATGAACATTGTTTGACCTTGAAATCTTGCCCAGCTCAACTTAGAGAATCTCCCAAACTGCTATTTCATCTGAGGGTGCCCCTACTCCACCAGTAGACAGTTTTCGATCTCTTCGTCATGATAGACTATATATGAATATGCGGTCCAAATGCCTACATACCAATAGTAATATGGGATATGAAGTGATCAGATCCGATATCCAGCTATCAAAGCATTATGCAGCAATATGCATATGCAACTAGAAATGAGAGGAGTAGTATTCTCTAAACATCGTTCCAATCAGTTAGGCATATCTTGAAACGTGCTCTCATCTAGTGGTCCGAGTCGTCTTCCAAATCCCTCTAGAAAGCTAATAACTTCGGGAGCATAGGTTCGGATATATGGTGATCGTATGGAGCCATATACGTCTCACTTAAATATTTGGTAAGCTATTCCCGCTAGGGTAATAATTACATGACTTGTCCTCTGGATCACACCTATGGGTTTTTTCCCTCAGACTCCATCCTTTGCCAACCCATCCTTTCTGGAGTCACTCACACCAGTTACTGGGCATAGTTACCTCCTTCATACCCTACATGTCTTTGTAGGTAAGAGGGGTCTAACTTGTATGCAAAACGTCCCATTACTTTTAACCCACTCTTCTGACGGTCTGTCTTGAAGTGTCGGTAACTTTATGCGCGGTTGTCCGATTCACCTGCTTTCACTTGCATCTGGTGCCCGGAGGTTTCCCCCCATATATCCTGTGAACGGGACCCGGTTGGACTGATGGCCGCGATGTATATGGTGTTATAAGCTGTGTTTCAATGATAGTGGTCTTTGGTGTTGGGACGCAACTACCCAGGCAGCCAGTGATGATGCGCTGTCCCAACGCCAGGGCTGGAGGGGGCTGTTATTTTTATTCTTCGAAGTTCATGCACATTAAGGTAGGGTAACTCTGTCCCAGAAATCCTTATGGGGAGTCCGTGCGCCTAACATGAACACCGTTTGACCCTGAAATCTTGCCTAGCTCAACTTAGAGAATCTTGTAAACTGCTATTTCATCTGAGGGTGTCCCCACTCCACTAGTAGACAGTCTTCGATCTCTTCGTCAGGATAGACTATATATGAATATGAGTCCAAATACCTTCATACCAATAGTAACATGAAATATGGAGTGATCAGTTCCGATATCTAGCCATCAAAGCATCTTGCAGCGAATGCATATGATACTAGAAAATGAGAGGAGTAGTGTTCTTTAAACATTGTTCCAATCAGTTCAACATATCTTGAAACATGGTTTCATCCACTGGTCCGAGTCATGTTCCAAATACCGTAAAAACTCAAATAGAAGAGAAATGTGCTAGGATGTTAAAGTTGCCTCTCCTAGCAAGGCGCCTCGTATATTCCTTTTGTTATGTTTCAATGGGGGGCTGAGTCTGCGGTGTTTTCCCCTCGCGTAGCTGAGAAGGGAAATTCCAACGTCCTAGCACATTTCTCATCTATTTGAGTTTTTACGGTACCTCTAAGAGGCTCATAACATCAGGAACCTGGGTTCGGATATATGATCATCTTATGAAGCGATATACCTTGCTCTTAAAGATTAGGTAAGCTATTCCTGCTAGGGTAATAGCTATGGAGTTCAGGAGATTGGGGTATTATGTTTCTGTATACTTATGGTACTCCTAAAGTTGGAAATGAGAGGTTCTCCAGGTTTGTCAGCCAGCGCGTGGGGAATTATAGGGTTATCTATACTCATTTAAGTATTACCCCCTCCCCCTTCTACCCTAGTATAGCCCATTACAATAATAGCTCCTAATATAATGGTTGTATAAAAAATCAGCTGATTCTGTACTGAGATTACCTCCTGTGGCTCTGGGATACTACCATATCTCCTCGGAGTATGGTTCATGCCATTCAAAATATACACGAGGCTGTAAAATTAGTATTACGTGTGGCTATGCTAGTTTTAATGCCAAGCCAAATATTGAATCTGTATTTGAGGTAAAGGGTTTGAATAACAATAAGATTATCATACAAAAACAACAGGATTGTAATAATCACTAGTGTAGAAGCGATGTAAAAATGTTTAAAAATACAATAAACTTAAACTATATAAGTATTCTAGTCTAGCTCTATTGTATCAGGGACTCACCGATGACTTTTATATTTGTGCTTTATTGACCTACAGTGTGACTTAGAATACGGCTTTTTTTGGTTGATAGCATTTTAAGACTTAGTTTATTTTAAATGTAATTTGAAAATGGGAGTATTGAGAAATGAAAGTAGTCGACAGGTAGTCGTTGGGGAACGCTGGTCACTGGCAGCTCATTACATAGTTACAATATACGAAGGTTACAGAGAGTTTTATTAGAGCTTATTCAGTTTACAAGAGGTTCAGGTTTAATTTAAGATATTTTGTATTAATAATTATTTTTTGGCCCTAAAAGCCTACTTTCTAAGTGTAAAATATTGAATTACTAAGCATATCAACTGTGGCTAACATAACATAATTTCCTTTGTTCCACCAAAAGTTCAACATTTGAAATTAGATAGGCTCTCCCAATATTAACATAATGGGGCAAAAAAAACCTCACAAATGGTCTCCATCCTCTTCTCTCTACTTCTGAGGATTTTTTGCCTAATAACGTGATTGGCTGTAGAGCCTTTCTATTTTAAAAAGGGGTGAAAATCTAGTGTATGTTTGGAATGGCATGAACTATACTAGATTTCCCGTAGCGATAGCAACATTAGAGCTAGGGACGTATAGATCTTCTCTAGTATCTTCAATAGGGGGGAACATAGGGCATAAAACTGGCAAGAGATTATGCTTATCTCTGCGTACTTGCGATACTTCCTCCCTGTTGGGATTGCTTCGTGTGTCCCACGGGAGATTGATGTTTTTTAAGTGAAGTGCCTAGTTAGCCTGTGAATCGTGATCCGCAATTATGTTAGGGATTGAGGGGCAGAACAGATAAGGGGCCAAGCCTGGTCCAGTTAGAGATCTTTGAGTCTCTTGCTTGTGACTGGTAATTTTTGCCCCTCCCCCATCCCACATTTCCCCTTTTTCATTTCTCCCCCTACCCTGCGCCTCCTACCCTGCCCCTTCTACCCTGCTCCTCCTACCCTGCTCCCCCTACCTTTCTCCCCCTACCCTGCTCCTCCTACCCTGCTCCTCCTACCTTCCTCCTCCCCATTTAGGCACATACACTTGCACGCATTTGTTTGACTGACTGATTCATATCAACCTTTCCTCTTGAGACAAACAGTCCTTCAAACTCCCTTTTTCTTTTACCATAGTAAATCTTTAATTACTACTCAAGCGCCCTTTGTTCCTCCTTCACGTAAAGGTAGGATCCCTGTTTACCCCCAGCCTTGAATAGTGTTGCCTACTAACTATGTATTAATTATCTAGATGGTACATCTGCAAAAATAATACCTTGCGTCCTGTGCGCCCTGTGCGTCTGACGCCCGGGACGTCGGAATGCTAATCGCGAATCAGGACGTAACGTCGGATCGACGTCGCGTCCTGACTTTGCGTCACCTAGCGACATCCGTCCTGACGCCATCCGGACACGGACCCCTACGTCCTGTGCGTCCTGACTGCGTCTGGTGCTCCTCTATTACTTCCTGACTCCCCCTGATCTACCACTCTTCCGTTCCTACTGCGTCGGGTCCTGCGCTATTGCGTTCTGACTGCGTCGGATCTATGACTCTTCCGCCCTGATGCCGGTTCCTTCTCAGCGAACGTCAGGGCTTCACTCATCTTCAGATCTCGCGTCCTAATGTTTTCACACCCTGCCGACC
>Ga0307509_10010820_pt1 | contig 11125 bp, 7 predicted proteins | sample 10_EM_MG_FD_202245 | JGI IMG/M metagenome (GOLD analysis project Ga0307509, IMG submission 202245) | Populus trichocarpa ectomycorrhiza microbial communities from riparian zone in the Pacific Northwest, United States - 10_EM | ecosystem: Host-associated > Plants > Roots > Unclassified | place... | reverse complement strand
GTCGAGAAGTTCGCGTTCAACTATGTGCCCGAGGACGTCGAGATCTTCTTCCGCGAGGCGCTGATCTGTTACTCGCACAACCAGTTCCAGGCGTTCGCCTCCATGTGCCGGCGCACGGCCGCGGTGACCTTCGCCGATCTCGGCAATTCCACCAAGCTGCGGTTGTTCGATTCTTTGTCGGATGTCCGCGAGATGGCGGAGATCGACGAGACCACCTTCGCGGTGGTGATGCGCATCATCTTCGCGGGCGGCGCCGAGCCGCTGCTCGACCTGCCCGTGATCGACACCTATCAATCGGCGGTGTTGCTGGAAGTGATGAAGGACTTTCTCTACCAGGCTTACGTGCGCAAAGGCCGGCTGCAGCACGCGATGAAGGTGCGCAAGTTCTTCGTGCAGGAAGCGCAGGCGCGCCGCGTGGGGCGCGAGGACTGATCGACCGGCTGTCCCGGGTCAGGGCAACGCGGAGTTGAACCCGGAAGCCGCCCGGTTTCCCGAAGCCAGCTCAACGCCCTGCTCCGCGCCAAACATCTGATCCGCGAGCGCCGCCGGGTCGGCGTCACCCGCGACGCCCACTTCATAGTAGCGATCGACGCGCGGCCGCAGTCGCAGCGCCTGGTGCCGCCAGTACATCACGTTGCCGACCCGCTGATCATCCGTGAAGCGCCGATGCAACTCGCGCTTCAGCTCGAAGTAGCGCTCGATCTCGTGCCGCGTGAAGCGGCGCGAGATCAATGCGACGCGCTGCTCGTCGGCCACGAGATCGCCCGCGAGCAGGAAGCTGGGCGTACCGATTCCGAGCCAGCCCAGCGCGACCTGCACGGACGGATTGCGCGTCGTCGGCACCGCGGACAGCGGTGCGCCGCCCGCGGCCTCGAGCGCGCGCGCCACGAATTCGACGCAGTAGAACTTCGCGGGGTCGTTTGCGTCGTACTGGCCGTCGAACGGCGTGTGCTCGCGCTCGCGGGCCCGCGCGAACTCCGCGAGTGTCGCGCGATCGACGCCGGGCCGCGGCGAGTAGATAGCCACGATGCCGCCGCGCAGCAGGAACGATTCGAGCCGCACGCGCTGCACGCCGCCGCCGATGCCGTCGTTCGGGTTGCGCCACGGCAGGGGCAGGATCAACCCCATGGATTCGTAGACGTACGGCTCGCCGTCCTCGACCACGATGATGCCGGCGTGAATGAAGGGCGCGAAGCGCTGGGCGGTGAACGACAGGAACAGGCTCATCGCGCCCGGATGTTCGTTGACGATGATCTGACCCGTCTCGACGGGCAAGCCGCGCCACGTGGATGCCGCCGACGCCGGCGTCACGACGAATGCGCGTTGCTGCGCGGGATCGAAGCTCGCGCAGCCGGTCTGCGCCAGGATCAGCGCGAGTGCGGCGACGCGTTGGATGCGCATGACACGGGACTCCCGAAGTTGTCAGGCTGGCCCGCCGCCGGGCACTCGAGCTCATGCTCGACTGCCGGCGGCAGGTTGATGCAACCACTCGCGATGGCGATCAGGACGGCCACCGGGAGCAGCCGCAGACAACGGCGCAGCGCAATCATGCGCGTCAGCCGCCGCCCGGAGGCGTCGGTGTTTCCGACGGCGCACGGTAACCATGGCCGCCACCCTTGCAGATCAATTCTTCGGTGGCGCACATGGCGCCGAGCACCGCGAGTGCGACCATGGCGGCCGTCCAGCCCGGATGCTGCCGCCAGAGTTCGGCGCTCGAACCGGTGGATTCCTTGCTGGAATCATCACTCGAACCCGAATCGAATGCGTTGAGACCTGCCAGGGCGAAGGTTTTTTTGCCGCCGAGCGCATACCGCGCATCGAGCAACGCCACCGGGCGGGCGGCAGTGAACGGCGAGGCTGCTTGAAATTTCAGCCCGAACGCCAGCGGCGTCCGGTTCTGCCGCTGGGTACTGCCGAACGACTTCGCGAAATACAACATCACCGCTTTCTCACTCGTCGGCGCCGTCGGCGGATCCGCGGACGCAACACCTGTGGCGAAGGCAAACAGCGCCACCAGGACCAAACTCCTCATCTTCATGTTCGATCTCCCGTTGTTCTAGTTAGTGAGTTCATCAGCAGCCCGGCACGCCCGCCGCCGGGAAAGGCCCGAAGACGCGACACATGAAGACGATGTCGTTGTTGGATTCGTCCGATTCGTAAAGCGTGCCGCGCACCGGCTGCGCCACGGTCGGCGGATCGACCATGCCGACGGCCGTCACATCGACGTCATGCTGTGAGTTGTCGACGCTGAACGCCCCGACGAACAGGCCCTGCCTGGCGTTCACGGGCAGCGAGGGCACGCCCGCCGGACCGACGGAAACCGTCGTCGAAGATAGTGGGTTGCCCGGATCTGTCAGCGTCACGTCGAAGAATACGGTCGTCGCCCCGGAGGTCAGCGTGCCGATGTTTTCTATGTACGCCGTGAGCTCGAGCGAGTTGCCGTTGAGAAAGAAGCTCACCCGGTCGAGGTGCAGGTCGGGCATTTTCAACGTCGGGTGAGACACCACGACCGTCTTTTCGACCTTGAGTCCGCTGGCACTCGTCAGGCTGCAGTTGCCGCGCCAGATCTTCCACTTCTCGTCCCAGGTGAAGTCGCAGGCGCCCGCGGCAGCCGCGGTTCCGAGCAGCGCGAGCGCAACGGCCACGCGCGTCATCCATCGTCGTCGGTTCATGGGTCTCTCCCTTTGTTCTAGGTCTGCTCCTTGAACGAGTGACCCGGGAGATGAGGCTCAACGTCGCTGGCGGGCTCCGCTGACTTCGAAGGCGGCCCAATAGAACGGATGCCGCGAGACGAACTTGCGCTGCGCTCTCGCCAGCGCCTCGTCCGGATTCACGGCGGGCCAGTTGCGGTAGAACTCGAGCATGAGCTCGGCGGTGGAGCGGTCGGAAACCTTCCACAACGACGAGACCACTGCATCCGCGCCGTTGGCCTGGAATGCGCGTGTCAGTCCGATGAGACCCTCGCCGTCGTTGTCGGCGGAAGCGGAAGTGCTGCAGGAAGACAACGTGACCAGCGACGCCGCGAGCGGCGGCAGCTCGAACACCTCGCGCGCGCTCAGGCGTCCGTCATCGGCCGGACCCCCGCCGGCCACGGGACCGGCGAGCAGTAGAAAGGAGTCGAGTGGTGAATGCTCGTCGAGCACGCCATGGCTCGCAAAATGCAGCGCGGGCGCCCGGGGAGCCACCTCGCGCACCTTGGCTTCGGTCGCCGCCGCTCCGAGATACAGCTCGGCCGTGGCGCCCATGAGCCGGCCGATGTCCTCGACCTCCTGGCGCGCCCAGGGCAACGGACGTACGAGTTCATCGCGCAGCGCATCGCCGCGCGCCGTGCTCGTGGCCAGGTTCGCATCCGCCTGCAGTTGCGGATCGCCAAACGCTGCGAGCCCGCGGCGAAACGCCCGTCCGCGTTCACGACGTTGCAGCTGTCCGAACACCGACGCCGAAACCACCGTGGTGAGCACGCGCGACTCGACCAGGTAGTGAGGTGGCGCACCGGGCCGCTCGATGAGCGCGCCGAAGGGCAGTCGATGCAGAGGGCCGTCGGGCACCACGACCCAGTTCGGGAAACGCGCGAGTTGCGCCGCGACCGGGGCGAGCAGCAGCTGGTAGAGATCGTTCGATTCACGCTCGAGCGCCGCGCGCGCATCTGCGGCGTCAGTCGGCGTCGACAGCAGGAACGCGAGGCGGTCGACGCGCTCTCGCAGCTCGGCGGACTTGATCGGTGAGCGGGCGTGATGCACCGGTTCGCCACTACCGCCCGGCGCAATGACGAAGATCTCCACGGCATCGGGCAGGATCGCGAAACTGACCAGCGCCGTGGCCCGCGGCAACACCGCCCGCACCTGCGCGACGCTTGCGGGCTGGGACTGTTCGAGCTCGGCCACCCGCGGCGCCCGTTCGCGAATGCGCGCCGCCAGCAGATCATCGCGCGCGTGCAGCGACTCGAGATCGGCGAGCAGCCGCGCCACCTTCTCGCCCTCCTCGGCCGGTTTCTCGATGCCCTGCAATTGCTGGTAGCTGGCATCGATCGACGCACGCAGCGTGTCGCGTTCGGCGCGCAGATCAGCTGGAATCAGCGCATCGAGAACCCGACCTTCACCGGCCAGGGCCGCACGCAACACCCGTCCGCGGAATCTTTCCAGGGTTTCGAAAGCCTCGGGCACGCGCTGCCTGCGTAACAGCAGCTCGACGTAATCCTTGTAGAAGGAGCTGTAGTAAGCCGAATAGGAACTGCGCACCTCGTCGGAACCGCCGAGGTGAGACTGCTGCGCCTCGAGCACGTCGATGGCGCGCCGGAAGAAGTCCATCGCGGACGCGACGTCGCCTTGCTCGCGCGCGATGGTGCCGAGTGAATGCAGCGCTTCCGCGCGCGCATGACTGGCCGGCGCGAGACGATCGTAGATCGCGAGCGAGCGGACCAGATCCGCGCGCGCCGGCTCGAGTTGCGCCAGCTGGATGCGCGCATCCGCGCGGCTGGTCAGGGTGTTCGCCAATCCGATGCCGAGAAGTCCGATGTCTTCGCGAATCGCGATCGCCTCGGAGTAGTTTGCTGCCGCGCGCACCCAGTCCTCTAGCCGCCCATAGTTGAGCCCGAGACCGTTGTACGTGTAAGCGACGTCGAGACGCCGGCCGCCCGCCGCGAGCTGCGCCGCGAGCACGCGTTCGAGCGCGGCGTTCGCCTCGCGCGGCCGGCCACCCAGTCCTTGGGCGAGTGCCAGGTTGGTGAGGGCACGCAGGGTTTCAGGACTGTCCCGGGAAGTGGCCTCGAAAATGTCGAGCGCGCGCCGGTAGCTGCGTTCCGCCGCGATGTAGTCGCGGCGCAGGTGATGCACGGTGCCGAGATTCATCAACAGCCCCGCCACCAGGACCGACCCTGGCGCTTCTCGTGCCGCGATGTCGTAGGCGTGCGCGAAGCGTCGTTCGGCGCCGGCGAGATCGCCCTGGCGCCAGATCACCACGCCGATGTTGCTCTCGAGCAGCGCTTCCTGCGCGCTGCCCGGAACGAGTTTCCCGGCACTGGCATAGCCGCGCTCGTAGAGTTTGCGGGCTCCCTCGAGGTCGTCCCGGAAATAGAGGTAGCGGCCGCGCACGCGACGCATTTCGATGTCGATGAGCGCAGGCACGCCCACCGTCGTCGCCAATGCTTCGGCCGCATTCAGCCAGGTTTCGGTCGCAGGCAGATCGCGTCGCTCCATCGTGATGATTCCGCGCGCCAACGGCGCGCGCAGACGCAACGGAGAAGCGGGCCAGTTCTTGCGCAACGACTCGTCGACCAGGACGAACTGCGCGTCGGCGGCCGCCAGGTCGCGTCGCAACAGCAACGCGTCGGCGACACCGAGGGCTGCCTTCAATGCCGCGATATCGTTGGCATCGCCGCGATTTCGATACGCCAGTGCTTCACGCCAGGCCGCTTCGGCGGCGACGCCGTCCCATCGCAACAAGGCGGCCTGTCCCCGCTCCTCGGCAACCTGTGCCGCGAGCACGAAATCCGGCGTCCGCTGCCGCGGCGAGGGCTGAAATTCGCCGGCGCTCAACGGGTGCAGACCCCAGTGTTGCGCGGGGCCGATCAGCAGGGTGCTGCGCTTGCCACCTCGTTCGATGACGAGACGCGCAGAGTCCACGTATTCATGGCGCGTACGCAACTCGAGCAGGTCTCGTATCGAATGCAACGCACCTTCCGGCCCGGAGACGATGCGATCGTCAGCCTCGAACACCGACAAGGGCACGTCGATGGCCATCCTGCCGTTGGCCACCTGGATCTCCGCGCCGTGGGCGACCACCGAGAAAACCGCCAACGCCAACACTTGCAGGAGGTGGCGTCGCCGCATGGTTCAAGTTCCCGCGTCGATCCGGAAGGAGAACGGCCCGAGCTGCGTGTCGAGCGCAGGACCGCGGGCGCGCACGACCCAGAAATACGTGCCCGGCACGAAATGGATCGCGGGCAGCGTCAGCGCCACCTGCGTCGATCCGCTCGCGCTCAAGGTTCCCAGCACGGTGCCCTGCGCATCCCGCAGCATGACTTCATAAGTGCTCGCACCGGCAACCGCGCTCCACTCGAGTTTTGCCGGCGCCCGCGCCAGGATGCTGCCATTGGCCGGCGAAATCTCCAGCGCCGGGCCATTGCCGCGCAGTGTGTCGTCCGGAAGCACTGTCGATCGATTCGGGAACAACATCCACACACTGACCAGGACGAGGCTGGCTGCAACCGCCAGCGGCGCGAGCCAGCCCCGCAATCGCCGGCGCGCACGGATCTGGGCGCCGACGCGATCGGCCGCGGCGAGGATGGCGGTGTCATGCGCCTCGCTCGCGCGCCCGCGCGGCAGCGCGGCGCGAATCGCCTCGTCTTCCGCGGATGGATCCGGAATCGTCATTCGCTCAGGTCTCCTCGACGCCCTGGCGCGCCAGCGCCTGGCGCAATTTCGCGAGCGCATATTTCTTGCGGCTCATCACCGTATCGCGCGGAGCATCGACCATGACCGAGATCGTGTCGATATCGATACCCACGGACCACAGCGCCACCACGTCGCGTTGCTCATGAGGCAGCTCACGCAAGGCGGCATCGAGCATGGGCCCGATCTGCATCGTCGCCGTGGCATCGTCCGGGGACTCGCGCTCGTCGGGCAGCGCGCCCTCGACCTTTGCGTCGAGCCGCGCGACGCGCGCTTCGTGCGCGCGCACGAAACGATCCATGTAGTGGTTGCGGGCCAGCGTGAACAGGAACGTCCTGAACGACGCGGACTCGCTTGGTCGATAAGCCCCCTTGCGTCCTACTTCGAGCAATTTCAGCCAGGCCTGCTGAGATACGTCCTCCGCCACTTCGACCCGGCCAGCGAGTCGCCGCAGGTAGGCCAGTAACGGCTCCTTGTGTCGCGAGAACAAAGTGCGGAATGCGGAAACGTCTCCCGTTCCCTGAAACCGAAGCATGAGCGACTTGTCTTCGTCCGGGTCACCGGGCATTGAACGATCAACGGGCGCTGGCGGGTGTGTCGTCACGTCCGCGCCCCCGGGATCGACCTATCCCACCCAGCGACGCGCGTTCTGGAACATCCGGAACCAGCCGGAATATTCGCCGGCGCCATCCGGACGCCAGGAGTTCAACGCGTAGCGGAACGAACGCTCCGGGTGCGGCATCGTCAAGGTGACGCGGCCATCCGCATTCGTGATGCCGGCGATGCCGAACGGCGAGCCGTTGGGATTCGCCGGGTAGGTAGTCGCGACCTGGCGATTACCTTCGACGTAGCGCGCGATCACGAGACCACTGGCGCTGAACGCACGCGCGGCCTCGTCGCTCGCGAATTCCGCGCGGCCTTCCCCGTGCGCTATGGCAATCGGCAGCATCGAGCCGTCCATGCCGGCCAGGAAGACGGACGGCGAGCGCTCGATCGAGGTCAGAGAAAAACGTCCTTCGAACTGCTCACCGCGGTTGCGCACGAAGCGCGGCCAGTTCGCCGCCCCCGGCACGATCTCCTTGAGCGCCGCGAACATCTGGCAGCCGTTGCAGACGCCGAGCGAAAACGTATCGCCGCGCGCGAAGAAGCGCTCGAACTCGTCGCGAGTACGCGCGTGGTACAGGATCGATTTCGCCCAGCCCTCGCCGGCGCCGAGCACGTCGCCATACGAGAAGCCACCGCAGGCGACGAGGCCGCGGAAATCCGCGAGCTTCACCCGGCCGGAGAGCAGGTCCGTCATGTGGACGTCGTGCGGCTCGAAACCGACGCGCTCGAACACCGCGCCCATCTCGATCTGGCTGTTGACGCCCTGCTCGCGCAGGATCGCGACCTTCGGACGCGCCGTATTCACCATGGCAGCAACCAGGGGCGCGACGATGTCTTCGTTCGGATCGAAAGTCAGCGCGACGTTGAGTCCAGGCGCGCCCGTGTCGCAGGCAGCCGCGAATTCCTCGCGGGCGCAGGCCGGTTCGTCGCGGCGCTCGCGCATTCGGTAGGAGGTCTCGGACCACGCGCGGCGCAGGTCTTCCCATTTCTCATCGAGCTTCGCGCCACCGGCTTCGATGCGCACGCGCATCTCGCGGATCGGCGCACCAATGGCATGTGTCTCCACGCCCAGTCCGTGCTTCGCGAGGATGGCCTGTGCCGCCGCTGCGTCGCTCGCCTTCACCTGGATCACGATGCCCAGTTCTTCGGAGAACAGCGCACCAGCGGCGCCCTGAGCACCGCCGGGTAGTTTGACGTCGAGACCGCAGTGGCCGGCGAACGCCATTTCGACCAGCGTGGCGAACACGCCGCCGTCGGAACGGTCGTGATAGGCAAGCACCAGGTTCTGCGCGCGCAGCCCGCCCAAGGCGGCCGTCAATGCAACGAGCCGCTGCGGATCGTCGAGATCTGGCGGCACGCTGCCCAGTTCACCGTGAACCTGCGCGAGGCAAGAGCCCCCCAGACGGTTCTTGCCGCTGCCGAGATCCACGAGCAGCAGCGTGGTGGCACCGAGGTCGGTGCGCAGCTGCGGCGTCCAGGTCTTGCGCACGTCACCGACCGGCGCGAATGCCGACACGATGAGCGAAACGGGCGCGACCACGGACTTCTTCGCCGCGTTTTCCGTCCAGGTGGTTTTCATGGACAAGGAGTCCTTGCCCACCGGGATCGCGATGCCGAGCGCCGGGCACAGCTCTTCGCCGATCGCGTGCACCGTCGCATACAGCGCGGCGTCCTCGCCGGGCTCGCCGCAGGCCGCCATCCAGTTGGCCGACAGTTTCACGTCCGACAAACTACCGATGTCGGCCGCGAGGATGTTCGTGAGCGACTCGCCGACCGCGAGACGCCCGGAGGCTGGCGCATCCAGCACGGCGACCGGCGTGCGCTCGCCCATCGCCATCGCTTCGCCCGTGTGCCCGAAATAGTCGGAGATCGTGACCGCGACGTCGGCGACGGGAACCTGCCAGGGCCCGACCATCTGGTCGCGGCTGATCATGCCGCCGACGGTGCGGTCGCCGATCGAGATGAGGAAGGTCTTGTCTGCAATCGCCGGAAAGCGCAGCAGCCGGTACGCTGCATCACGCAGGTCGATCTTGTCAGCGGCGAACGGCGCCGTGGGCGGCACCGCGCGCTTGACGTCGCGCAACATCTTCGGCGCCTTGCCTAGCAATACTTCGAGCGGCAGGTCCACGGGGCGAGTGCCGTTCTTCTTGTCTTCCAGCACCAGCACGCCGGTGCCGTCGATCTCGCCGATCACCGCGTAAGGCGCGCGTTCACGCTCGCAGATGGCGGCGAAGTCGCCTAGCTTCCGGGCGTCGACGCACAGCACGTAACGCTCCTGCGACTCGTTGCACCACAGCTCCATCGGCGACATGCCCGGCTCGTCGTTCGGGATGGCGGCGAGATCGATCACCGCGCCACGGCCCGGCGTATGCGCCACGGCCTCGGGCACGGCGTTCGACAAGCCGCCTGCGCCGACGTCGTGAACGAGCAGGATCGGATTCTCATTCCAGCGCGCACTGCAGCGGTCGATGACTTCCTGCGCGCGGCGCTGGATCTCCGGGTTGCCGCGCTGCACGGAGGCAAAATCGAGGTCGGCGCTCGAAGCGCCGCTGTTCACCGACGACGCGGCACCGCCGCCGAGGCCGATCAACATCGCGGGACCACCGAGCACGATGAGTTTCGCGCCCACCGGGATCTCACTCTTCTCGACGTGCTTGCGGCGCACGTTGCCGAGTCCGCCCGCGATCATGATGGGCTTGTGGTAGCCGCGAATTCGGCCCGCCGTATCACCCGCACCGGCCTGCTCGAAGGTGCGGAAATAGCCGCAGATGTTCGGCCGGCCGAATTCGTTGTTGAATGCGGCGCCACCGATCGGGCCGTCGTTCATGATGTCGAGCGCCGACACGATGCGCCCGGGTTTGCCGATCGCGTTCGTTTCCCACGGCTGTTCGAAGTCGGGGATGCGCAGGTGCGACACGGAAAAGCCGGTGAGGCCCGCCTTCGGCTTCGCACCGCGGCCGGTCGCGCCTTCGTCGCGGATCTCGCCGCCGGATCCGGTCGCCGCACCCGGAAACGGCGAGATCGCCGTCGGATGGTTGTGCGTCTCCACCTTCATCAGGATGTCGATGGGCTCGTCGATCGCGCCGTAGACGCCGTTCTCGGGATTCGGGAAGTAGCGCTTGCCCAGCGGACCTTCGATGACCGACGCATTGTCGCGATATGCGGAGAGCACACCCTTGGGATTCTTCACGTGCGTGTTGCGGATCATCGCGAACAACGACTTCGGCTGCTTCTCGCCGTCGATCACCCAGTCCGCGTTGAAGATCTTGTGCCGGCAGTGCTCGGAGTTCGCCTGCGCGAACATCATCAGCTCGACGTCGGTGGGATCGCGCTTCAGCGCCGCGAAGTTCGTCACCAGGTAGTCGATCTCGTCGTCGGACAGCGCGAGACCGAGATCGGAGTTGGCCTTCACCAACGCGTCGCGCCCGGTCGCGAGCGACACGGTACGCAAGGCTCGCGCCGGCTCACGCGTGAAGAGGCGGTTCGCCTCGGCGCGATCGAACAGGACGGTTTCGGTCATGCGATCGAACAGCGGCGTGGCGAGCGAGCGCAGTTCGTCCCGACTCAGCGTGCGCGCGGGAACGAGAGTCCAGACGATCCCGCGCTCGATGCGGCGCACCGCGTCGAGACCGCACACGTGCGCAATGTCGCTGGCCTTGCTGGACCAGGGCGAGATCGTGCCGAAGCGCGGCACGACAACGAGCTCGGAGCCGGCGACCGGTGCGGCACCGGCGGCCTCCCGGGGACCGTACGTCAGCAGGCGCTCGAGCAGCGCGCGTTCCGGCGCCGTGAGTGCGCGTTCGAGGTCGACGAAGTGGACGTAGCGGGCGGTGATGACGCCCAGGCCCGGATGCCGGGCTTCGAGCGCGGGGCGCAGTTTGGCGATGCGGAAATCGGAGACTGCGGGGGCGCCGGGGAGCTCGATCATTGGAGGCCGCGGATTCTACAGAATGCGGCGGCGACCTGAAAACCTACTTCTTGGACCCCGGCTCGTTCGCGGGCTGGTACATCCCCAGCGGGAATTGCGCTACGTTGGCGCCGCCTTCGAGCGCGCTGATCTTGGCCTGGCCCTGCTTCTTCACTTCATCGATGCGCAGGATGGAGTGCATCGGAAGCATGGTGCACTTGAC
>Ga0307509_10010819_pt1 | contig 11125 bp, 9 predicted proteins | sample 10_EM_MG_FD_202245 | JGI IMG/M metagenome (GOLD analysis project Ga0307509, IMG submission 202245) | Populus trichocarpa ectomycorrhiza microbial communities from riparian zone in the Pacific Northwest, United States - 10_EM | ecosystem: Host-associated > Plants > Roots > Unclassified | place... | reverse complement strand
AGCACCAGCACCAGCACCAGCACCAGCACCAGCACCAGCACCAGCACCGAAGGAGACCCGGACCGATGGGCACGCCCCAACCCTCGGCAGACCCGACCACCCGCCCGACAGCGGAACGCAAGGTCGCTCTGGTCACCGGCGCCGCCCGTGGCATCGGCGCCGCGATCGCCGCCGAACTACACCGACGCGGCCTGCGGGTGGCCCTGCTGGACCAGGACGACACCGGCGCCCGGGCCCTGGCCAAGTCCCTTGATCCCGACGGGGATTCCGCCACGGCGGTGCACGCCGACGTCAGCGACCCCGAGGAAGCAGAGCGCGCGGTGCGGGCGGTGTCCTCGGCGTGGCGCAGCCCCGATGTGCTGGTCAACAACGCGGCGCGGACGGCGCCCGGCTCGGTGTGGGACGTCGACCTCGACGAGTGGGACGCGCTCATGGCCACCAATCTGCGCAGCGTCCTCGTCCTCACCCGCCTCTGCGCACCGGCGATGCGGGAGCGCGGGTGGGGCCGTGTCATCAACCTCGCGTCACTCGCGGGGCAGCAGGGCGGACTGGTCGCCGGTCCGCACTACGCGGCGGCGAAAGCGGGGGTGCTGGTGCTGACCAAGGTCTTCGCGCAGGAGCTCGCTCCGCACGGTGTCACCGTCAACGCCGTGGCTCCCGCGGCCGTACAGACGCCCGTGATGGACGATCTCCCGGCCGAGGCCTTGCAACGTGCCGCCGACCGGATTCCCGTGGGCCGGTTCGGGCGGCCGGAGGAGGTGGCCGGGCTCGTGGGGCACCTGGCGGGGGAAGACACCGGGTACATCACCGGCGCGACCCTCGACGTCAACGGCGGATTGTTCATGCGATGACGGCAAGGGCGCGGCGTAAGGTGCGGAGGTCGGAAGGGACATGCACATGGACGGGGACGGATCTCCGCGGTCGGGAGCCGCTGAGCAGCTGATCGGGCGCGATCACGACCTGGGACTGGTCCGGGGTTTCGTCGACGAGGCCATGGTCTCCGGCGGGGCTCTGCTGTTGTCCGGTGACGCCGGCGTCGGCAAGACGGTGTTGCTGGACGCCGCGGCCGGACAGGCGCGCGGCGCGGGCGCGCGGGTCGTGCGGGCCGCCGGTGTGGAGTTCGAGAGCACCATCAGTTTCGCGGGTCTCCACCAGGTCCTTCAGCCGCTGCTGGCCGGGCTCGACCGGCTGACCGACCCGTACCGCACCGCCCTGAGCGTCGCGCTGGGCCTGGACCGGGGCGCGCCGTCCGATCAGCTGCTGGTGTCGAACGCCGCGCTGACCCTGCTCGTCCAGGCCGCCGCGGACCACCCGTTGCTGGTGATCGTCGACGACCTCCCGTGGCTGGACCGTGCCAGCGCCGTGGTGCTGGGCTTCGTCGCCCGCCGCCTGGTCGGCAGCCGGGTCGGCTTCCTCGGCGCCTACCGGTCGGGGGAAGGAAGCTTCTTCGAGCGCGGCGGAGTACCCCATCACCACGTACAGCCTCTCGATACGACGGCTGCGGCGGTGCTGATCGAGGCTCGCTCCCCGTCCCTGGCCCCGCGTGTACGCGAGCGCCTGCTGACGGAGGCGCAGGGCAACCCGCTGGCCCTGCTGGAGCTGCCCGTCGCGCTCACCGGCCCGCAGCGCTCCGGCGCCGCGGTGCCCGAACTGCTGCCGCTGAGCCACCGCCTCCAGGCCGTGTTCGCGTCCCGGGTCGAGACCCTGCCCGCCTCCACCCGGCTGCTCCTGCTGTACGCGGTCCTGGACGGCACCAGTGATCTGCGGGTCCTCGCGGCGGCCACGCCTCAGGGCACCGGCATGGAAGACCTGGCGCACGCGGAGCGGGCCGGACTCGTGGACGCGACCACCGGACGGCTGGCGTTCCGCCATCCCCTGACGCGCTCCGCCGTCGTGGAACTCGCCACCAGCGAGCAGCGCCGCGAGGTGCATCGGGCCCTCGCGGAGTACTGGGCCGACCGCCCCGAGCGACGCGCCTGGCATCTCGCCCATGCCACCGTCGAGCCCACCGAGGACGTCGCGAGCCTCCTGGAGGCGGTGGCGCGCGACACCGTGCGGCGCGGTGACGCGGGCGGCGCCATCGCCGCGCTGCTGCGTGCCGCCGAGCTGAGTCCGCGCGGTTACGAACGCAGTCGCCGGATCGCCGAGGCGGCCTATCTCGGCGCGGATCTGACCGGCGATCTGCGCGATGTGCCCCGGCTGCTCGAAGAGGCCCGCCTGGCCGACGGCGGCCGGGCGGGGCCGTTGGTCGCCGCCGTCGCGGCGGCACACCACATCCTCCTCAGCGGTGAGGGCGACCTGGACACCGCCCACCGGCTGCTCGTCGGCGCGATCGACATGCAGCACCAGCCGTACGACGCCACCGATCCCACGATGATCGACGCGCTGTACACCCTCGCCTGGCTGTGCCAGAGCAGCCAGCGCGCGGAACTCTGGAAGCCGCTGCACCGGGCGCTCGGCCTGCTGAAACCGGAGATCCCGGACCAACTCGCCCTGACCGTCGGCACGATGGCCGACCCGGCGCGTACGGCGCCGCCCGCGCTCGGGAAGCTCGACGAGGCCATCGCCTCCCTGGACCAGGAGGCCGACCCGGTCCGCGTCATCCGGCTCGCCATGACGTCCCTCTACGTGGACCGGTTGCCGGCGTGCCGGACGGCCCTGCGACGGGTACTGCGCGACGGGCGGGACAACAGCTCGCTCACCGTGGAGATCCAGGGGCTGGTTTACCTGGGCCGGGACCATTTCGCGGCGGGCGAGTGGGACGAGCTGCAGGCACAGGCCGCACAGGGCCGGGATCTGGGGGACGCGCACAGCTACCAGCTGCTGTCGACGGAGTTCCTCTACCAACGTGCACTGGTCGCCGCAGCACGCGGCGACGAGACCACCACCCGGGCCCTCACGGACGAGATGACCCTGTGGGCGACACCGCGCGGTGTCGGCTCCTATCTGTCCTGCGCCTCGCACGCGAGGGCGCTCGCCGCGCTGGGCCAGGGCCGGTTCGAGGACGCCTACCGGCACGCGTGCGCCATCAGCCGCGCGGGCGAGCTGGCCTCGCACGTCCCGCCGGCCCTGTTCGTCGTCATGGATCTCGTCGAGTCCGCGGTCAGAACGGGCCGGGCCTCGGAGGCGACCGCTCATGCCGCGGCGGCACACGAGGCGGGCGTCGCCGCGATCTCGCCGCGGCTCGCCCTGCTCGTGAAGGCGTCGGCGGCGATCGCCGCCGACGACCACGAAGCGCTCGGCCTCTTCGAGGAGGCGCTCGCCGTCCCCGGCACCGACCGCTGGCCCTTCGAGCTGGCCCGGGTCCGCCTGGCCTACGGCGAACGCCTCCGCCGGCTGAAGTCCACCACGCAGGCGCGCACCCAACTCGCCGACGCCATCGACACGTTCGAGCGCCTCGGCGCCCGCCCCTGGACCGCCCGGGCGGGCAACGAGCTGCGGGCGACCGGCCTGTCCGTCACCGCCACCGGGGCCACCGGCCAGGCGTCACTGACTCCCCAGCAACGGGAGATCGCCCTCCTCGCGGCGGCCGGTCTCACCAACAAGCAGATCGCCGAACGCCTCTTCCTCTCCCCCCGCACCGTCGCCGCCCACCTGCACCAGCTCTTCCCCAAACTGGGCGTGGCCTCCCGCGCCGCGCTGCGCGACGCGCTGGCGGACCTGCCGCCCGACTAGAGCGGCAGGGGTGCTCAGAAGATGCCCTGCCCCGGGACCAGGATCCCCTTCGGGTCGTACGTCTTCCGTGCCTGGGCGAACCGGTTCCAGACCGGCCCGAAGTGCCGCTTCCAGTCGGCGTGTTGGAAGGGGATCGAGCCGACCGGGTACTGGGTGCCACCGGCCGCCCGGACCGTCTCGTACGCGGACCTGTTGGCGGCCAGCAGTCGTCCTACGGTCGCGGTGTCCTCGGGCGGCGCGGCCCGGAGGACCGCGAACAGGTAGGGCATCGGGTCGTCGGGCATCCGCAGCAGTGGCGTGTGGAGGTGCTCCCGCAGCAGGGGATACAGGAGGACGACGCCGGGTCCGAGGTCGGCCGGGGTGAGTGCGTCCAGCAGGGTGCCGGCCACCTCCGCCGTTCTACGGCCCGGCATGACCACGTTGAGCCAGGGGTGGGCGTAGGCCCACAAGCCGGCTTCCTTGAGGGCGGCGACGGAGGCGGCGAGCCGGTCGAGGAAGTCGTAGTAACCGAGGTCGGTGATCTGCGCGCCGGACGTGACGTGGCGCAGCCCCCGCAGGAGAGCCGCGTCGTCGGGGGTGTCCCCCACCGGCGGCCCATAGGCGACGGCCTCGATGGCGAACTGGTTGAAGGCCCCGGCGGTGTCCGCGCCGACCTGGCCCTCCAGGTAGGCGAAACGCCCCTCGGTGGCGAGGAGTTGCTGGTCGTCGAGGAAGGTCTGGAGGTCGTCGTACGGCAGGAGGTAGTGCCGTACGGTCTCCGGGGCCGGGACGAGGCGCAGGGTGGCGCCGACGATCACCGCGCACTGGCCCAGGCCGGCGAGCACGGCGTGGAAGAGGTCGGGGTGGCGGGTCGGGGAACAGCGGAGCAACTCCCCTGCTCCGGTGACGACTTCGAGTTCCAGGACGTTGTCGACCTGGGCGCCCTGCTGGTGGCTCTGGCCGCCCAGGCCGCCGACGGAGAGGGTGCCGCCGACGGAGAGTTCGAGGTAGTCGGTGAAGACGGGCGGGGTGAGGCCATGGGCGATGGCCGCCTTGGCGACGTCGCTCCACTTGGCGCCCGCGCCGACCGTGACGTGTGAACTCCCCGTCCGTACCGGGCCGATGGAGGCGAGCGGCCCGGTCTCGATGATCAGACCGCCCTCGACCTGCGCCTGTCCGTTCGTCCCGTGGCCCTGTCCGCGCGGCGCCACACGGAGTCCGTGCCGATTGCAGAACCGGACCATCGCGACGACGTCCCGCACGGAACCGGGCCGCAGCACCGCGGCCGGACGCCGGTGCACGATGTGCCCGAAGTCGTCGGCGTCGGCGCTGAGCGAGGCGTCGTCGGTGTTGAGCGTCCCGTCCAGATGGGGGACGCCGCTGAGCGGTCGGCCGGTGTCGGTCACCGCCCAGCTGCGCGTGAAGGGATCGAAGCCGATCACCACGGCTGAACCTGCGACCAGGCCGCGCAGAGCGGCGCGTCGAGACGGGGTGCGGGGCATGTGGTCCTCCTGAGACCGTCCGGCTGAAACGATCAACGACCACTCAGTCTAGGCATGTTGGGGTCCGGAGAAGGGTTCCGTCCCGGCGAGTTCCCCGCCCGGTTCGGCACGTGCCGCGCCGACCCGATCCGGCTAGTCGTCACCCTGGCTGCTCTGGTTCTGGCCCCACCGCCGCTTCTTGTCGGAGCTGCGCAGGAGTTCGCTCGCGGAGAGGGTCACGGTCGCCACGACACGGGCCCAGCGGGGCCCGCCGCGCTCGGCCCAGAACACACACGCGCACCCGCCGATGAGGAGCGCCAAGAGGACTAGCAGCACTGCACCGATCATGTTTCCCACCCCTGTCGCATACAGTCCCGTGACACGTACGTTCCTGATGATCTTCTCAGGTACGGGGCGAGCCGGGCCACCCCTCCCGCATCCACGCGCGCGTGCCGAACGAGGCACATGCCCGTGAGGCCACCGCGGCTGCGCCACTCAACGCCTCGGCGAAACCTTCCGAGGTCGGGCGGCCTCCCACGAGGTGATACGCGAGAGCCCCGTGCAGAACATCACCCGCACCCACCGTGTCCGCCACCTCCACCGACGGCACGTCCACCGTGCCCTCGCCGCCCGGGCCCGCCCAGACGACGGGGTCCGCTCCCCCGCTCACCGCCGCCCAGGCGACCCCGCGTTCCCGCAGGAAACGCAGCGTGTCCGCCGGTGTGCTCGTGCCGGGTGGGCGGAAGTCCGCCGAACAGACGGCGACGTCGATGAACGGCAGCAGGTCCTCGGTGCCGGGCTTCCAACTCCCGCCGTCGAAAAGGGTCTTACGGCGGAGGGCACGTGCGGAGCGGGCCGCCGCCAGGGCCAGTTCCCTGTGATGCCCGTCGAACTCGACGATGTCGCAGGCCGCCACCAGCGCGTCGAGGTCGTCGGGCGGGGTGAGTCGGTGTGCCGTCGCGTTGGTCGAGGCGACGGCGCGTTCTCCGGTGGACGCGGTCACCAGGACGGAGGAGACGGCGGGCGGCCGCGTCGAGTGAGCGGCCAGGTCGGTGACGGTCACGCCCAGCGCGTTCAGGTCGGCCGTCACCCCAACTCCCAACGGATGGGTGCCAATCGCTGTCAGGAGCGTGGCCGCGCCGCCCAAGTAGCCGAAGGCGACAGCCGCGTTGGCCGCCGGGCCGCCCGCCGCGACGACCTGCTCCCGGGCCGTGAGTTTCTCGTTCGAGCCCGGTGCGTGGTCCACGAGCTGGATGACGTCCAGGGTGCACAGACCGACGAACAGTCCTGTGGGGCGTCCGCTCTCCACCGACAACCTCCTCGCGCCATTTACTAACAATTGATTGAGCAGTCCAGGCTGATAAATCTAGTGTTAGTACCCATGAAGGTGGACCGTCCGAACGACACTGCCCGGCTCGCGACCGAACTACGACTCGCGGTGGGCCGGGTGACACGGCGCCTGCGTCAGGCGCACGCCGTGGGGGACGTGTCGCTCTCCGGCGTCTCGGTCCTGGCCCGGCTCGCCCGCGACGGCTCCGAATCGCCGACGTCCCTCGCCGAGGCGGAACGGGTACGCCCGCAGGCCATGGCGAGCACCCTCGCGCTGCTCGAACAGCGCGGGCTGGTCCGCCGTAGCCCCGATGCCGTGGACAGGCGGCGGAGCATCCTGGCGATCACGGACGAGGGACGCTCTGTGCTGGCCGAGCGGCGCTCCGCGTCGGTCCACCGGCTCGGGGCCGTCCTCGACGAGTTCACCGCCCAGGAGCGCGCGACCCTCGCCGCGGCCCTGCCCCTTCTCGACCGGCTGGCGGAGCGACTGTGACCGAGCGCGCGCACATACCCGGCGAAGGACAGGGGAACGGGGGCGGTCGGCCGTCGCTGCTCAGCGCCGTGCGCTCGGGACGTCGTAAGGACACTCCTCCCGGGCCGAACTACAAGTGGGTCGCGCTGTCGAACACCACGCTCGGCGTGCTCATCGCGACGATGGACGCGTCGATCGTGATCATCTCGCTGCCGGCGATCTTCCGCGGTATCGGGCTCGATCCGCTCGCGCCGGGCAACATCGGCTATCTGCTCTGGATGATCCTGGGCTATCTGCTGGTCTCGGCGGTGCTGGTCGTGGTGCTCGGCCGGCTCGGTGACATGTTCGGCCGGGTGAAGATCTACAACATCGGCTTCCTGATCTTCGCGTGCGCGTCCGTGGCGCTGTCCCTCGATCCGTTCCGCGCGGGGGCGGGGGCGATGTGGCTGATCCTGTGGCGCGTGGTGCAGGCCTTCGGCGGTTCCATGCTCACCGCCAACTCGGCCGCGATCCTCACCGACGCCTTCCCCGCCCGGCAGCGCGGAATGGCGCTCGGCATCAACCAGATCACCGCCCTCGCGGGCCAGTTCCTCGGCCTTCTCGCCGGCGGGCTGCTGGCCGTCGTCGACTGGCGCGCGGTGTTCTGGGTGAGCGTACCCATCAGCATCACCGGCACGATCTGGTCGTACCTGAGCCTGCGCGAGACCTCGGCGGGCCGCCCCGGCCGCATCGACTGGCTCGGCAACCTCACCTTCGCGGCCGGCGCCGGCATCCTCCTCGCGGGCATCACCTACGGCATCCAGCCCTACGGCGGCAGCGCCACCGGCTGGGGAAACCCATGGGTCCTCAGCGGCCTGATCGGCGGCGTCGTACTCCTGCTGATCTTCTGCTACGTCGAGACGCACATCGCCGAACCGATGTTCAACCTCGCCCTGTTCAAGGTGCGCGCCTTCGCCGCGGGCAATCTGGCCGCGCTGCTCACCGCGATCGCGCGGGGCGGGCTGCAGTTCATGCTGATCATCTGGCTGCAGGGCATCTGGCTGCCGTTGCACGGCTACGACTACGACTACACCCCGCTGTGGGCGGGCATCTTCATGCTGCCGCTCACCGTCGGTTTCCTCGTCGCCGGTCCCGTGTCCGGCTATCTGTCGGACCGGTTCGGCGCGCGGATGTTCTCGACGGTCGGACTGGTCGTCGTGGCGCTTTCCTTCCTCGGTCTGCTCGCGCTGCCCATCGACTTCGACTACGGCATGTTCGCGGCGCTGCTGCTGCTCAACGGCCTGGGCCAGGGCATGTTCTCCGCGCCGAACACCTCGTCCATCATGGGCAGCGTGCCGAGCGAGTACCGGGGCGTCGCCTCGGGCATGCGCTCCACGTTCCAGAACTCGGGCACGGCGCTGTCCATCGGCGTGTTCTTCTCCCTGATGGTGTCCGGGCTCGCGTCCTCGCTGCCCAGGACGCTGAGCCAGGGACTCCAGGCGCACGGCGTACCGACCGGAGCGGCCGAGCAGGCGGCGTCGCTGCCTCCGGTGAGCACGCTGTTCGCCACGTTCCTCGGCAACAACCCGATCCAGCACCTGCTCGCGTCCAACGGGACCCTCGACCACGTCACCGCGGCCCAGCGTGCCGCCCTGACCGGCCACACCTTCTTCCCCCGGCTGGTCTCGGGCCCGTTCCACCACGGCCTGACCATCGTCTTCAGTGTCGCCGCGGGCATGGCCCTGGTCTCCGCGGTCGCCTCGGCCCTGCGCGGCGGCCACCAGCCCGACCCGGAACCCGAACCGTCACCGGCGGATCGGCCGTCTGCCCCGGCGGAGACGCCCGAGACGTCACAGGCGGGGCCGAACGGGCCGTCGTAGGGCCCGAGTTGATGGCACGCGACCGGTGAGGGCGAAGTCGTCGATCCCTCCAAGCCCGGCGGCCTCGGGCCGGACCCAGCCCGCGTCCGCTCATGATCACGCGTTCAGCACCCGTCACTCCGCGTGAGGCGGATTGACATGGACGCTTTGTCGATTCGACAGTGTCGGGCGTGACCTCCTCTCCTGTTCGGCCCGACGGGCATCCGCTGCGCGTGCTGTGCGAATCCGTGCTGTCGCGGCTCGATGAGCTCAGCGACGTCGTCACCGACGACATCAGGCGCGAGCTCCCCTCCTACGCGGCGCTGCCGCTGGCCGAGCAGCGCGCCACCGTGCACAGTCGGCTGCATGCCCTCTTGCGGGGTCTCGCCCTCGATGTGGAACCGACGGCCGAACAACTGCAGGAGTTCCAGGCCGAGTCACGCAGGAGGGCGTACTACGGTCTGCCCGTCCAGGACGCGCTCGCGACCTTCCACATCGGCGCCCGTCGGCTGTGGGACGAACTGCGTGCCGCGGCGCGAGGTACGGCGGCCGAGGACACCGCCATCGAGCTGGTCGCACCACTGTGGATGTGGGTCCAGTCGGCGAGCGGCGTCGTCGCGGACGCCTTCGCGGACGAGGCCGGGTCACGGTACGGGCGCGAGGCCGGTCTGCGGCAACGCTTCCTCGAACTGCTCCGCACCGGCGGGGCGCCCCGCGAGCACACCGCCGAGATCGCCCGTGAACTGGGATTCGACCCGGACGGTGGCTTCCGCGCCCTGTGCACGCCGGCTGCCCCGTGGGCCGCGAAAGGACACCTCGGCCTGCTGCAACGTGCGGCACGGCAGCTTGCCGGAAGTGTCTCCTGCGGCCTGAGCGGGCAGTTGATGGTCGCGATCACCCAGCGGGTCGATCCGGCCGACCTGGCCACCCGCGTGATCAACCTGTCCGGCGACGACGCGCGCGTGGGCGTCGGACTCGACCGGTCCGGGCTCGCGGGCGCGGAGATGAGCATCGCCGACGCGGAGCGCGCCCTCACCGTCGCGTCACAGGGCGGCCGCGCCACGTCGTTCGAGGACGTGTGGCTCCAGGCGAGCCTCGTCGACAGCCGGGAGCGGCTGCACCCCCTCTTCGCCGAAGTCCGCCAAGTCGCGGGCGAGCAACCCCTGTTGGCGGAGACGGTGACCGTCTTCGCCGACTCCGGGTCATCGCTGGCGCATTCCGCCACCGCCCTCGGGATCCACCCCAACACGGTGGCCTACCGGCTCGGCCAGTGGCACAAGCTCACCGGCGCCGATCCGCGCACCTTCGCCGGACTCCTCCGCTCGGTCGTCGGCATCACCGGCTGACGGCGGCTGTGGAATCCACAGAGATCTGCCCGATCACTCCATGATCACGCCGAAGACTGCCGTCCGGGCCCTTCCTACACTCCGTAATTGCCGACTGCTCACCGCAGAAATTCCAGAGCAATGAACGGAACAGGAATGACTGAGAAGGACCCGAGTTCCTACGTGATGGGGAATACCTCCGAGGAGGCGGACAGGCTTGGCATACAGGCTTCGCTGTACGACAGGCACACCGAATACCTCTTGCGGACGGCGGGCCTGAAGGAGGGAATGCGCGTTCTCGACGTCGGCTGCGGCACGGGCGAGGTATCGCTGGCCGCCGCGCGTGTTGTCGGCCCGAGCGGCCGCGTTCTCGGTGTGGACATGGACCCGGGGGTGCTGGAGCGTGCCCGTGAGAATGCGGCCGCGTCGTCCTTCGGGAATGTCACCTTCGAGCAGGGCATGCTCCCCGATCTCGAAATATCCGAGCCTTTTGACGCCCTTGTGGGACGGCTGATCCTGATTCATCTCGACGATCCGGTGGCAACGGTGAAAGGCCTGACACGGCTGGTGCGTCCCGGTGGCGTGGTCACGTTCCAGGACTTCAATATTTCGCGGACCCGCGCCGTACCCGCGGTACCGCTGGTGACGGAGTCCGTGGGATGGATCAGTGCGGCGCTCCGCGCAGGCCGCCGCGACCCCGAAATGGGTGAGCAACTGGCCGAAGTCCTCCGACTTTCGGGGCTGTCCGATCCGAGCGTGGCGGTCGCCGCGCCCACGGGCGGTCCCGACTCGGCGGCGGTGACTCTCATCGCCGAGTCGGCGCGCAGCCTCCTACCGGTGATGGAGCGCGGCGGAATCGCCACCGCCCAGGAGGTCGACATCGACACACTGCGGGCTCGCATGGCGCGCGCGTGCATGGAGGTGCAGGCCACGGTGTACGTCCCGGAACTCGTGGCCGCATGGGCAGAGGTGCGATAACACCCCTTCCTGCGGGGCGCGTTGGACCCTGCCGGGCGTAAGGCGGCG
>Ga0307509_10010818_pt1 | contig 11125 bp, 8 predicted proteins | sample 10_EM_MG_FD_202245 | JGI IMG/M metagenome (GOLD analysis project Ga0307509, IMG submission 202245) | Populus trichocarpa ectomycorrhiza microbial communities from riparian zone in the Pacific Northwest, United States - 10_EM | ecosystem: Host-associated > Plants > Roots > Unclassified | place... | reverse complement strand
TTCATTACTCTCCCTATTATTTAGGAGAATATTATTAACAAAGAAGGAAGTTTCCTTATCAACAAAGGATGCTAGGGGGGCTTGCCAGATATAATTTCCTAAGCTAGGAAGGATTAATTAATTATTTTCCTAGTCTAGAAAAGAAACTAAATTGGCAGGTATAAAAGAGGGAGGTTTTCTACATTAATTGTCCATGTAAAACAAGGAAACCAAACACAACAAGGCAAGAAGATTTCAGAATTAATTTCACATTCAGATCAGATTTCTTAGTTTAAATGGGACTTTTTAAGGGTGACAAATCTAATTCTAACATATCTAGGATATTAATTTTGGATTTTTATTATTTTCTTCTTAGTCTCTGGTTTATTATTACTTATTTGAATCAATTTTGCAAGTGGACTCAAATCAGCCCATATATAGGGATCTATTAGGGTTATTTGAAGCATTATATAAGTGTTTTGTATGCTGAAAAGAAGGTGGCCATGGATTATGAAATAAACTTATGTTTTGCGTGATGCAACACATTATCTTTGCTGGGACAAAGATCAAATCTGACTTATCAAGGTATAACTAACCATGTGGCGTCATTCGATTCAATTCCGATAGTGTTGGTGCCTTAGGACAGGTTTTCATTGTGTCACACTTCTCAAACCTAATTTTCGACTTTCTTAGAGAAATATCATCTTTGTTGGGGGTTGCTTGACCACGTGATCAAGAGGTTCGCATCAGAAGTCATTAATGATATGAAAAGGGTCACACATGACTAGGAAGACTCTTCTATAAGGTTAAAATCAATGCACAATTCAAGAAATCAAAATTAGTATAAGAAAACTTTAAAGTGATCTAATTAAGAATTAGTTATTAACTAGAAAAACTTCTCCACCTCCTCAATCCCCTATAATCGACCCTGACCTTTATAAAAAAACAGATCACTTGCATAGAAAATGAGAACATAAGAGGATTTTATTGTTGTAATTTTTTTTTTTGAAGTTACGACACATGAATTATATGCAAGCTTAATTTTTAATTTTAAAAGGCTAATGCTCTTGGTTATTAGATTACCATAAGGATTCATGTTTAAAATTATTTTATATCCGATTGTGATACATATTTATCTTATATTTTTCTATGATTAAACTTGATGATTGATGATCAAAATTCTATATGATGCACAATATGTATTTTTTATTTTAAATCTATTATTGGTTGATTATTTTATGTCAGATGCATGACTAATTAACTGAAGTAGTAAGAGTATATAATTTTTGAACTCATGTTTGATTATTTGTTATTTGAACAACATAATTATTTTTTATATTAACTCTATGTACGTGTTTAATTATCATAAATTAATTGCACATATCTTAATCTTAATGCTATCACATAATTAAATATTGTATGCTTAATGAAAGTTATTATATGATTAGGTTTAATTGATATATGGGTGCTAGGTTAACTAAAAAGTAAAGATAAGTAGAAAAACTTGTTTTGCATTGTTGATTTCTTCATGATCATAAATTATATTAGAAAACATGTTTTGGTTGACTTATTCATGATTATAAATTAAATGATTAATGTTTAATTATCCTTAAGGAACACCTTCTTACAATTAAAATTAAAATTTTATCTTTATATGTTTTACATTATGTCGATTATGCTGTTTACTTTTCAAAATTGATTTCTTTTGTTTTCTTAGTTTTTTAAGTTGTTTTTAGTTAGTTTAATTTATAAACAAAACCCTATTTTTAATTACTTATTGTTAAATTATATATTAGTTAATTTAGTCAAACTAGTATGTTTAATAGTTTTGTTATGTTTGATAATAACTAGCTTAGATTAGTTTAATTCTTTTAGTGAATTCAAACCATATAAATTTAATTTAAAGTTAAATAACTTATTTTGATTAGGTAATTAAGTTTTAAACACTTTAATTTTTTAGGACAACACCTTTACTAACTATAATACAAATCATTAATTTTAAAAGTGAAAGTTTGCACAACTTCAACACTCAGTTAACCCTCAAATACTTAAGTGATGCGAACCTCTTGATCATGTGGTTAAGCAACCCCCAACAAAGTAGATAACAACCCGGAAAACTAAAAATCAAGTTTGATAGAACTTTAACTCAGAGGTAACCATGTACCTAAAAACCAAAGGTATTGGAAAAAGACTTTGACATAAAGATAACATTGTATCTAAAAACCCTAAGTATGTAAATGATCCACGAAGCCAGTTAATCTTTTATAAGTCAATGTACGATCTTTGTCCTTACAAAAAAAGGTTGTTTTGTCATAAACAAACAAAAGGAAGACACACGTTTATTCTCCAACTTACTACTTAAATTTACAGCTAAAAAAACATAATATACTCTTCTCTAACTAACCCTAATGGATCCTTTTTTATTTGCAAGCTAATGAGTCTAAACTAGTAATCAACTAACATAAGTTTAATAATGAAATAAACTCCTAAAACAATGTCTAAGTGGCCAGAACAAACCCAAATTAAAATTAATTATTAAAAATTATATAATAAATAAAATAGGATAATAAAAACAAAGTCTTCATGTTAAAATTCCTCCATGTAGCATGAATCTCTAATTTTTGAATATTTTTGCAGATTTTCAATCTTGACTTCAAACACACCGTTCTCTTTTGTCTGGATGAATTGTTGAGCTTACCATATATGGTTGGAAGGCTTGAGATGTCTAGTTTCTAGACCAGTTTGAATCACATAACAATTCCACTTATATCTAAATATATGTCCCAAACAGTACACAAAGGTCTAGTTTGGCATATTTGATAAGATTTGTCTAGTAACTTTGACCCTCTAAAATAATATGTTCTCGAACTCCATTTGACCTATAAATTTACCAAATTATAATTCCATGTCTCTAGTATCTTCCTATAAAATTTTAGCTCATTACAATGTACAATTTGAGAGATATACATGATCTTACAAAACTAATCAGCGGATATTTTAAAGCCAAATTTCGAACCTAACTTGGTTCATATCATCCTCCCCTTCTTTAAAAAGACTTGACCTCAAATCTATATCATGGAAAACATCTTTTAAGGTAAAAAAATCTATATCAAGAAAAAGAATAGCATCATCATCAAAACCAAAAACCTTGTTAGCAAAGAAGGTCCCTCTGATATACAAGCTCTCTTTTTTTAACCATTTTCTCCTTTTTCAATTTTAGTTGCTCCTCATATATTTACTTAGGTGTCAAAGATACAAAAGTTATAAGTATTTCATTCATCTCAAATGAATACCTATTTGTCATTCTATGATGCATAACTCTCCTATCATACAACCATGGTCTACCAAGCAACAAGTGACTAGCTTGCATTGGCACAACATTACATAACACCTCATCACAATATTTATTAATAGAAAAAACAATCAAAACTTGTTTATTCACTTTCACTTCACCACCATTATTCAACCATTATAATTTATAAGGTATAGGATGTTTGGTAGTATGTAAGTTCAACTTTCTCACCAATTTAATAACAGCTACATTAATGCAACTACCACCATCTATAATTAAGCTACATAACTTATTATGAACATGACATCTCGTATGGAATTTATTCTCCTTCTGACCTTTGAATCATCCATCTTGACATGCATATTTAGTGCTCTCCTCACCACAAGTGTCTTTCCCTCAATCAGATTCCCAACACAAACATCATTGATATCCTCCAATGATAGCATCTTTTCCTTTTCTTCCTCCCCGTCAGTCTCAACCTCATTATTAGCTTTCATAATCATAATGTTTTTTTTACACTATAAAGCAACATGACCAAAACCCAGACAACAAAAGCATTTAATGTCATGATTACGAAAAGTAGGAGTAACATTGTTACCTTTAACAATGACTGAGGTGTCTTTCTTTTCTCTAGGGTATTCGACCTTGCCCTACTCATTCTGCTATGATGGACCACCCTTAGTGTTAGCCTTCCAATTGGGTTTTCAAGGTCTCAAAGGGCTTAATAGTTGGCTTTGTCGATTGGTACCTTTCTGTTTAAGTTGTTTCTCCACCTTCACGACCATATGTACCATCTCCTCCAACTCCATATAATGATGTAACTTCACAATACGAGCTATATCATGATTAAGGCCATTCACGAATCTAATTATAGTAGCCTCTTTATCCTCCTCAACATTAGCTCAAATCATAGCAAGTTTCATCTCTTTAAAGTACTCATTAACACTCTTTGCACCTTGACTTATACTCTACAACCTTTTATATAATTCTTTATAATAATGGGTAGGCACAAATCTCCTCCTTATAAGGGATTTCATCTCATCTCAAGTATCAACTTGCCTCTTATAATTCCTCCTGCAGTTTGTCACTAACTAATCCCACCACACAATAACATAGTCAGTAAAAGTAATCATAGCAAACTTGACTTTCTTAGGTTCCAGATAATTATGACACTAAAAAATCCACTCACCTCTTCTCATATTCTAAATAAACTTCAGGATCATTCTTCCCCTGAAAAGACGGTATTTTCAACTTAATTATACTCAAATCTCCACCTAACTTGGCATTATGGTCCTAGTACCTATAATTACCTCTCTGGCCAAAATTATCACCATATCTTTCCCTTACATACTGACAATTTTGTTGTTATCTAAAATGCTCCCCATGTCCCATAAACACATCTTCAAAATCAACATCATTCATGTCCACATTATCAGCCACAAACTCATCCATATTAGTGTTAACTTGTTTAATAGCCCCTCTAACATTAAATTCTCTTCACTCAGACCTAATTTGAACCCTAACATGATCATTAACATGTTGCTTTTCCAACCTATCTCTAAATTTATTGGTGATTCATCAGTTGATTCATAATACATAACTGAGTTGTAATTTTATTGTCTCCTCTCTGTGGTGCCATATTGTTACTTGTCTTCCACATCTTTGAATCTGAAAATTTTGTTAGTTGACAAGAAATATATATTCCTCACTCACTCCCTTATGTGTTTATACTCCTCTCATGTTTCACCCAAATATGCTCGTTACACCTTTTTCCTCTTGTCTCACCTTTCTTTGACTCTAGTAGAATTGAAATCAACACTAAACATAACAGCCATAAAAGTGTATCCAAGTATGTGTATATGACTCAAGAAGTAAGAAAAATATGAAAAGAAGTAAAGACAAAACTACGATTACAATTTCACGAGTAACAAGCAAATTTGTACAAAAAATAGATGTTTTTTAAGATGTGAAAGAAAAAAAGATGCAAAGGTTATATAAAAAAACTTAAATGACACCTAAATATATTAATTATGATGTTATTATACTATCATAATTGAAAAATAACAGCAGCACAACAAGTTTGAATTACTGACGCAAATTAGACCCATTATGACAAGTTTTAATCCTGACCTTGGTTACTATAGCAAACGGACTCCAAATGAGTTTAAAATATATATTGGGTGCGATTAGGATTCTTGGACCTAGTACATAAAATTTGGTGTATTGGTTTGGTCCAAATTCTCCCTTATTTATGTACTGTGATAGATTCGACAAAAGTGATTTTTAGACTTTTTTTTACTCTTTATAGTACTGATATATTTTGAGATAGCAATAAAATAAAACAAAACCCTTTTTTTAAAGAACCTTAGACATAAATTACTAAGCTCTAGACATAAAATAATGAAAAACCGAATAAAAGACAGCTAAACCTAAGGAAGCCAAAACTAACAAGAAGAAAATAAAGGATATAACCTAATTTTTAGAGCCTAGCTCTAATATCAATAGATGTGAACATCTTGATCACGTGGTCAAGCAACCCCAAATGAAGTAGATAACAACTCAAAAAGCTGAAAATCAGGTTTGATAGAACCTTGAACCAAAGGTAACCTTGTATCTAAGAACCAAAGTATTGGAAAAAGACTTGGATCCAGAGATAAAGTATCTAAGAACCCTAAGTATATGAATGACGCCATAAAGCCAGTTAATTTTTTATAAGTCAGTGTACGATCTCTTTTCCTCAAAAGAAAGGTTGTTTTGCTTCAAAAAAATAAAAGGAAAACTCATGTTTATTCTTTAATTTTTGCATATTTGTATTCCTAACTTCAAACATGTCGTTCTCTCTCATCTGGATGATTTATGAAGCCTACGATATATGGTTGGAAATCTTGAGATGTCTAGTTTCCATACCAACTTGAATTGGAAGAATACCCCCACATTTAGCTCCATGTATGTCCCAAACAGTACACAAAGGTCTAAGTTGGTAGATTTGACAAGATTTATCTAGTAACTTGGACCCTCTGAAATAATATGTTCTTAAACTCCATTTGGCCTGGCAATTTACCAAAAATATAGTTTTATATGTCTAGTATCTCTTTGTAAAATTTTAGCTTGTTCTGATGTATAGTTTGAGAGATATGTCTGATCTCACAAACCTGATCAGCAGACATTTTAACAAATTCGAACTTGACTTGGTTCGTAGCTTAAGTTAGTAAATGTAGAAGAGAAAAATAATGCATAGGAAGAGAAAATAATATAAGCAATTACATTGTTGAATGGTTAATGGTGAAAAGATAATGTATGAATAAAAGTTTCTATGTATAACATAAAAAGATATTGCTTTTAGTATGTCTTTAGGACCAATCTTCTAACTTGGTTATTAAGTGTATTTTTAGACTTGTTCACCTGAACTTACCTCATGGAGAAGGAAAATATTTTTTAGAACATTGAGTCATTAGTTGATATGTCATGCTTGCTATTGGTGAAGATGTTTGGTGGTCACCATTGGTTGATGTGAAAACCCGATAAATTATAATTTGAGTAAAATAAATAAAATATCGAATAGATTAAATAAAAGGATTTAAAGTATAGTAAATGGATACAATAGAGTAAAAGATAAGATGTTATGGTGTAAATTAAGTAAAAAGAAGAGTTGAGAGACAAAAATAGAATTAAGAAGTAATGAGGGCCAATGTGTAAATAGTTAAAAGTTAGACTATAAATGCTTCATATTTTTTCTCTTTTGGCCGTGAGTTTGAAACAAAGAGAGGGGGAGGAATTGTGTGATTTTTCTACTCAAATTCTTGTTGGTTTCACCAATTAAAGTGAGTGATTAGGGTGATTAACTTAGTTAAACATCAAGAGGGGGTGATTTTAAGGTGGTGAGTGCTTTGGAGGAAGAATTTCAAGCTAGGGTTTGAAGAGGGAGGAGAAGAAAAACTTGATTTTTCTTGCATTCTTTCCTTGAATCCTTATCAAAGTGAGGTAAATAACATGCTCCAATTGATTAATTCCTCTAATTTTATGTTTGATGAAGGATTATGCAAAATTATGATTATGTGAAGTTGTGGATGTATGTTATAAATTATGGGAATAATGCAAATTGTGATTTAGCCATGTTAGAAAGCATGAATTATGGTTGGGTAAGTGTTTAATTTTAAATAAAAGAAACAATCCCCCCCCCCCCATTTTAATTGAACTTTTGGCCAAAAGAGGAATAACTTAGGGGATTTGAGGTTTTAATTCAATTTTTTGAAAAATATGGGAAGATATAGGTTTATAAGTGTTATTATATGAAAGGATTAAGAATTTTTCAAAGAGAAAAGAAAAATCTTCACTTTCTTCCTTAGGTTATTTTCGGCTAAAAGGAGAAGAAAATTAGAAAATGAAGTTTCATAATATTATTGAGAAATCTTGCCAAATTGAAGAAAATTGATGTTGATAGGTTAAATTGAATAAGGACTTTTGTGAAAAATAAATAAGTAATTGGTTTTAGAATTTTACCGGTTCAAATGAATGAACAATGACAAAGTAAATTGTGTTGGTGCAGAGGAGGCTACAGGACCTAATCAGCAACAAGTGACCTCTTCACGCGCACAGACACCAGGTAGGTGTTCGACACCTTGGAGTAGTTAAATAGTTTAATTTTTATTATTGTAGGAAAAAAAATTTGTAGATTGTAATTTTAGTGTAAAATTCAAAAAAAAAAGAAAAGAATGGTAGACAAAAATAATGCCCTAATGAATGGGCAAGCCACGAAAAATTATTTCCTAGTTACTGGAAATAATGCCTTGTTGAATGGGCAAGCCGTGAAAATGATTTCCTAGTTACTGGAAATAATGCCATGTTGAATGGGCAAGCCGTGAGAAAATTATTTCCTGGTCATTGGAAATGATGCCCCATTGAATGGGCGAGTCGAGAAGATTATCTCCTGGCTACTGGAAATAAATATGTAATTGGAAGAACTAATATTTTGTTGTAATACGCTTTTATAACTAAGAATTATAATGTTTAATGACACGATAAAAAGATTGATGTCTTATCCCAAGTGCAGAAGTGTCGAAGTAATAAATAACCCGGCAAGACCGGGGTCGAACCACAGGGAGGTGAACTATATAAATTACAAATAATATATAATAAAACAAAGAGTTTATGAGAATTTTATGGGATATTGATGTAAGGATTAAACAAGGATAAAACAATTATCAAGGTTAGATGATCTACTAATGGTATTTCAAATAAGTATAGTATAAACTCTTTTTATTACTCAACTGGAAACCACACACAAAGGAGGTTCCAATCGGATTATAAATTGTTAACATGATTACATTAGTTATCTTATTCGAATAATGCTAATACTTGTAAATGTTGTCAGGTATTCATGATGTTAATTTATGTTAACAACAAATCAAGTTCCTTTCATAACACAGGTGTCGGTTATACCATACAGTTGGTTATGAAAGGATGAAGTATTTGTTGTACCAAGGGTTATACAACATAAATCTAGATTAACCATTTAACAAGCAAAGTATTAAGAGTGAATAAAATAACAAATACAAAACATGTTAGTATTAAATATTAAAGTCCATGTTGAGTTTACACTATACTTATTCTTACACCATTAATGTAACCTTTTCACATTGACATAATAAACTTAACTAAACATAATGAAAGAGAGAAACATAAATAAACAAGATAAGAACATAAATAAGATATAAGTTAACTAAGTAGAGGAAAGGAAATGAAAAGCATAAACAAGAGATTAATGAAAGCAAAACTTAAGCATTACAAAAATATAAAGAAAGAGAGCAAGAACATGATCTTGATCTGAGAACCAAGATGCTTAAATGCATGGCAAATGCCTCCTTTTATAGGCCAAAATTTGGAACTATTGATTTGATGACTAATTGTTGAGTAGGTGGCCACCTCTTGACTTGGTAACCATCCTTATCTTCTTGTCTGCAGAAAAAGTCATTGCTAACATCAGAATTTGAACAGATAGTCTTCATGAACATTCTGGGGAATTGTCTCAGCTTTCCAACAAAATAAGAATGAGGTCATTTTGACTTCTAGAACTCGAGATATGGGCTGAACACTGAATAGTGTCTGGGCTGCAGGACATATTCCGACTTCTCTATTCTTGCTACAATTTGAACTTGAAAACGGTCCTTTTGAATCTTGGACTCTTCATGAAAGTTTTAGGCCTATGTCTTAGCTTTCTATCCATATAAACTAGACCTAAATTAAAGTTCTACAACTCCAGTTATGATCCAATAACCGAATGGTGTTCTAATTTGAATTCAACCAACATCTCTTTTCTAAGCTTAGCGCTCTCTTTATCTTCTCAATTTCAGTTGTTAAACTCATCAATCAATCCATTGATTTATATGATAGGCTTGCATTTAAAATGAACATTTACCATAAATTAAAGGTATCTTATATTATCAGACTGGTTATTATAAAACATGGTCTAGTTAAGGAGTTATTGATACTTCAAGTGAAAAATAATGATATAAAACCTTGATAAAAATGCACTTTTATGTACTAATCATTTAACTTATTATCTTGGGTATGATGTAATTTATGGTGTCGATATTATTAAGTTGAATTATGGTTGGTTGTATGTATATTTTGAGCACAAATATTTTTTTTTATAAAAAAAAAACTATGCATGTTATGAATTTATTAGCTCTTAACAAATTGTTCTATAGAAAATAGAAATGAGATATTGATATATGCTTAAGTTTTGAAAGTCCAAATGATAGGACGAATATTGTGATTGATGTTACAGGTTGAGAAATGATTTAGTCGATAACTTGGTATCGAAAGAATACAAATGAAACTCTACCGAAATGACTGGAGAAGGATTTGAGAAAGGGCAAGGAGAGGATCCATTAGAGGATACTACTTCTCATATGCCACCAGAGCCTCAGCAGTCGAGTCTGGGAGAGTCGATTGGACTCATTCGTGACACTGATTTGAGACAAACTAAGGTTACAACTCGTTGGTTCAAACTAGCAGAGACAGGGAGTCACGCCTTCAGCTGCGGCTCTGACACTTACCGCGGTTCCTACACTACATGTTGACCCTTTATTCATAGCTTAGATAGTGAGAGCAGTAATTGAGGCAATGTTTGGTGCCTCGACCCCGACAATCCCAATAACTCCAGTAGTACAAACAGCTCTAGTGGCTACGATAAAAGCTGATGGTGTGGTCACATTAGTGCGGATTGTCAAAAGTATGAGAGAACTTGGGTATGAGCCTTTTTTGGGTGAACCAGACGCCGAGATAGCAGGAAGATGGCTTCGCACAATTGAAGATACCATGGATCAGATAAAGGTAACAAAGGGCATGCGAGTGAACTATGCCGCTCATTTGCTTTTTGATAGGGCACGATCTTGGTGGGATACAGTGAGATCGAGGACACCCGCAGGATCCTAGACTTGGGTTGAGTTTAAAGCGCAATTTGAACATCAGTTTTACTCCTCCTATCATTGAAAAATTAAGCAGCAGGAGTTTTTGGCCCTGAGGCAAGAAGACATGTTTCTACTTCATATGAGAGGAGGTTCCATGTCCTCTCTATGTTTGCCTCACATTATGTCCCTAGTGAGCAACATAGGGTGGAAAGGTTGAGAGATGGATTGCGGCAAGAGCTGAGACAAGGGTTGATTGCATTTAAGTTCGAGACGACTAGAGACCTTGTTGAAGCAGCAGAGGCCCTAAAAGCTTGTATGAAAGAGGGCCAACATGGTCTAGGTAAATGAAAGGACACAAAGTACACCCATAACAAACCCCCTTTCTCAAAAAAAGGAAAAGGACAGTACATTCAGTTTAAAAAGGTGGGAGGTACATTAGTTG
>Ga0307509_10010817_pt1 | contig 11125 bp, 7 predicted proteins | sample 10_EM_MG_FD_202245 | JGI IMG/M metagenome (GOLD analysis project Ga0307509, IMG submission 202245) | Populus trichocarpa ectomycorrhiza microbial communities from riparian zone in the Pacific Northwest, United States - 10_EM | ecosystem: Host-associated > Plants > Roots > Unclassified | place... | reverse complement strand
AAAGAAAAACAAACCCACTCCCCCAAATCAAACAACCTATAAACTAAACCGTAGTAAAACCCCACCGGGCCCAGCTCCCGAAGGAATAGGGACTCCTGCTTATCGGGTCTCGGGGACACACAAAGGGAAGGTAACTCCCGGGGGCTAAATAACCCAGCCAGCCGAGGTTCAGGAAGAGCGACCGAGTTCGAGAGGATGCCGCCTAAAGAAGGAAGGCTCGTGGCAGTCGGAGGAAGATCCGGTCGGCTATTTCGGGAAACAGGACCAAAATCAAATGAAGGTTTAAACATGCTCCCCTAGTCCGAGGACATCAGAAGGAAGCAGAGGTCTGAAGGTGGGCGTAGAGCCACGAGCAGTAGGGTGCCATCCGATTCAAACGTTGGGGAAAGGGAGGGCGGAAGGCTAACCGACACGAGAAGTACGAGGAAGGCCGACGGAAGCGGAGTCACGATGTTTCGTAAAAAAAACCGACCGTACCAGCAGAGCACAAAGGAGACACTGCAATACCAGAGAGCAGTGCCACCGGTGGCAACTACTTTACCGATCGACCGAGACTAAAGACCGACCGTTGACGGGTGAGGGGTTGCCGACCGTGGGGGGCTGCCTAAGCCAGCCCGGAGAGGAGGGGGTGAAGGCGAACTCAACCAACCCCTAGGCCCAAGCTTGCCAGGCCTGACCATCAGAAGGGAAAGGAAGAGGGAGGGGAGACGGCTTCACTCAGACAGAGGCAATGTGGCGTGTCTGAGGAGAGGGGGGGTGGATGGAAGTCACGATGATTTCTCGTGGTGTTGAGATTTCAATCGCCGGAGGTGTAGTGGAGACGGAGGATGCTAACTACTGTGACCGAGTCTCCTCCTTATATAGACTCTTCACACGAACAACCCTAACCCTGGTGACTCATAACTTGAGTGACACGGTCCCATGACACATAACCAGTCATGCCCGAAATCCATCAGATGACTCCCATGAGTCACTGCGTAACATGCCGTAAACCAATCATACAACATAAAACATGTCAGGTGCGCAAAGCGCGTCACCTGCGTGGAACGCGTCACTCATAATGTGAGTCACGCACAAAAGTCATTACATCATTATGACTCACTATCGTGAGTCATAGAAACATCAACCAAACATAATATAACGATGACATTCAAGTGCGAGTCATGTGAGAACTATGAGTCAACTGACTGCATAGCGTGAAACATAAACATACCTTATGACGAATAACTATTAGTCATGTTAAATCTGCCTTGCTTAGTCACCATTTGTGACATCACCCAATCTGTCCTCCCAGTATAATCAAAGTCGTATATTGTGCGGGCAGCTCAAAAAGGAAACCTCGCTGTACAATGGATATTATATGTGCCTTTGCAAAATTTGATTTCTAAGATACGCTTTTGTGAATAGAAAATTTATGAAAAACATAGCCAAAGGTTTGAGGGTTTAATTATCCTTATAATGGGTATTTATAATTGGAGTTTACGTAGGCAACAATAAATAAATAATAGAATTATATATCATAATAAGTTAACTGAGAACTAAGGTTTAATAAAAAGAGTGTTTTTCATACATATTGTGTACAAATAACTAATCAAATGCAATAAAACTAAGCTTTTATAATATCCAGCTATGTTTACTAACCTAATCAAGTGTGTCTGTTCTAACACTATTTCTTCTTTCTCACCAAAAATACAACTTTTTAAATGCTTAAGGCTCAACAACTACAAACTTAATTGCTAAAAAAAAAAAAAACCATTTATTTTATATTCTTCTTTATCTTTTCTTTTAGAAATTGGCTTTTTTTTTTTAGATATTATGGTTGTAGTTGGTTAAGCCTTCAGGATTTGAAAAATACAAAATTTGAGGTTCCCTTTTTGAACTGCATGTATCATCTTACACTTGGTTTTGCATTACTTGCTTTTCCTGACTATTAGTAGTAGAAAAGAAGCAGACGAAAAGACTATGAAAAAGAATACATTTGGGTTACAAGCTAAAGAGTTTAATGAGATATTCGTGTTTATAATACATTCTCGTCCAAAAGGTTCTGGCAAATGCCAAAGTACAATTACATGTCTTGATATCAATCAAAGTTCCACTACTGTAGATTGATTACCAAGAAAGGAATGAAGGGCAACTTTGGACAACTGGAGTAGCCTTGGGCACTCTATTAGGCAGGGTAACCTTTCAGGAGAACGTTTGCATAAAGTCAAGAGAAATATGGAAACGTTACACAGATCTCCAAGAGGAGGCCTCACCCCTGAGCAAGAGTAGCCCGAACATGCTATTGAACTTGGGCGGGTTTTACTAACACCCCCCTCTGGCCCAGGTATTGGGACAGCGCGTCATAGGCAGACGGCTACATAGTTGCTCGGTTGCTAGTAAAAAGAGATCATTGGAGCAGCTGCCATAACACGATATATGTCGTCGCCGTCTGTCCGACTGAATGTCATTCGCAGGATATATAAGGGGAGTATGGGTAACCGCCAATATGGGGGTCACCTATATATGGTCTGTCTGGCACCTAGGAATCTATTTTCGCCGATGGGTAGTAGGGTAGTCTTCCTAGTGGTACTTAGGTAGTCCAAGGAGGCCAGGGTGCTTTCGGAACAAATACCTCCATAACCAGCCAGGACCTTCTTCCCTTTATTTTTAGCATTACTATGTGTTGTCAATTGACTCTAGAGGTATGAGTCTTATCACAGTAGGGTATGTTCCGTGAGGCTGGCTATGGGTAGCGCCCATGTAGCCAACCATCGGCTACATCTCACCGGGGGAGCTTGCATGTCACTTTATGACATTAGATAGTCACGTAGATTAAATGATGGAATGCATAGCTTGTATAGACGAAACTACCACAGTGCCAGTAAGTCCACCACCTAGGTATTGATTCCAGTTGTTGACATAACAGTTAGCCACTGGTGTGACTTGGATAGGAAGAGTTTTTCCACCTGGGGTTGTATTGGAGATGGATTACAGAAACTCATATCCTATTGATGGAGTTAAGTGTACCCGAGTTGGTCTGATACTTCCGGCAGGATAATTCCTGATAGAGGGTAGACCTCTGACAATCCCTGAGCAGGACAGGGTACTCACACAAGGTCAGAGTAGTGGTGAATGTCAAAGGCTTATATCTGATCTCTACTTAAGTTTAAGTATTTGCCATTCTACTTTGACAACCAACTTTTCCTTGAGAGAACAAATTGAGTAAAGCTTCGAGCTTAACGATATTAAGTTTTACTGTTTGATTCTTTTGATTATTTACCTCATCTTTATCTTCTACTTTGAGTGTTTGGTGTGGTCACAACCTTAGAGTCCACCTCTCTATTGGGTGCCCCCATTACATTTACTATTAAGCCACCAAGAAGTACTTTACAATCAGCAAGAACTATTTAGACGGAAGTTCTTAAGACTTTGATACATTGAATATAGATTAATAACTTCTACTGTCCTAATAATAGTGACAGTGTAACAGATCTTTTAGTATATAATCATATTTTATTATCATACCAACTAATAAAGATATTTCTGAAATATTTTATAAGCATTTCTTTTAGAATAAATTTTATTTTCAACTTATATTCTGCTATATTTATCTTGTAATGCACCAAACAGAGTCTTTTTCTATTATCAATGGTGATTTTTTATTAGATAATCTTTTAAAATTGCAAGATTATCTTACTCTTTATAATAACGTTTAAGGTACTTTCTTTTTCTTATTGATGATTTTGCTTTGTATTGTTTGAATCTAATAGGAAGTACAAGGATATTCATTGACTCTGAATAGTTGTATTACCTAAACACAAATAGTTAACCTAACTTTAATTTAGTCAAGAAATATCTTTACTTTATATATAGATAGCTCTGGAATTCTTGGTTCTAATAAACCCTAATTATCATAATATAAGGCTTCTGCAAACCAATATACTAATAGCTATTTCATAAAATACTCTGTATTTACAGTCTCTATCATGTTTTATAAAGTATTATATATTTATATAAATTACACAGGATATATAAAAATAGACTTTCTTTATTGTTCTTATTTGAATAAATGAATATCTTAAAGTATAAGCACTTCAAGTTACTTAAGTAATCACCTGAATTGTTGACAAACAAACTCTGGCTACTTCTTGAAAGAATTTTAAATTAGTTATATATTTATATTTCTGATGACACTAACCATTACTAATTAAGTCAACTATTCTGATGTGTAATCCACAATCCAGTTTTTTGATTTAATTTTGAGGCTTCTACATAATATTAATTCAAATATAGTATTCTCCTGTGAAATAATATTTGCAAGTTCAAGTAGTATCTTATTTGTACAAGGTTAAATTTTGATACCTGATGGTATAGATAGGACTATTAATAGAAGCTATTGAAGGAAGTGAGAGAGAAATTGCAATATTTGAGTAAGTTGATATAGTAGAAAGACAAATAAGTTAGTTAGTGTTTAAGAAGAAACTTGAATAGTTGAATAGTAAACTAAGTCCTTAGGCATTGTTTTCCAGTATAGTCAAGAAATTATGGATTTATTTTCTATCTTAAAAATTGAACAGACGTAGGATTTTTGCTGTATTTTCATTCTCACTTCACCAAAGAAATTCTAGATATGAATATTTCCAAGTTCATTTATTCAGGTTTGTATAGTAAGAATATAAAAGAGCAAGAAATGGTAAAGTGAAAGAAACTACTACTTGGGTAAATAGAGAAAAGAATAGGTAAGATTTCTTGGGTTTTAATTGATTTGTGTAACTAAATGAGTAAAGCACAGTTACAAAATCATAATTTGATAACATAAATTCTTTGTTTTAACTGAACATCACTTAAGATTCACAAATCATAAGAGTTTCAACTATAGCAGGTTGGTTTTAGAATTTGTAACTACTTTATTAATTTAATTTAATATTATAACAATTAAAAGTTAATTTTAAATAGTCTATCCCTGCAGGTCTGGACTGGGTACCTGCTAGTGCTGCATACTAGAGACAGAATACAGGCAGGTCCTTTACCATTCCTGTTCATGGAGCGGTTGGTAGAGTTGAAGTGAGGATTGCCAATCGTAGAGTTGTACCATACAGCTCCTACTTGTCTCTCCTCTATAATGCCCATATTAATGTAGAGGTTTGCGGTTCAGTTCAAGCTGGGAAGTATATTCACAAATACATTTACAAAGGTGGGGATAGAGCTACAGTAGGTGTAGATTCTGAGCAAGATGAGTTCAAGTGCTATCTGCATTGACATTATATTGGTCCAACTGAAGCAGTTTCGCATTTGTTTGAATTGAGCATGCCTGAGGAACAGCCCCCAGTAACCCATCTTGCCCTTTATCTTCCAGTTAAACAAGCAGTTTATTTGGCAAAGCATGAGGATATTGATCTAATCCGTGAACAAATTGAAGGGTCCTTGACCACACTAATGGCATTCTTTCTCTTATAATGAGTAGCATGATGATAGTAGAGGGTTCTTATACCATGAATTTCCGGAATACTTTGTGAATGTAAGCAAATTGAGATGGAAAAAGAAACAAAGAGGGACAGCTTTTGGATGTATGTATTCAGCCAGTCTCTGTATAGGCGAGAGATATTATCTCCACCTACTATTAACTCTTGTCTAAGGGCCTACAAGCTTTAAAAAACTAAGGACAGTTGATGGTATGGTGTGCTCAATATTTACAGAAGCCTGCTTAGCTTTAGGACTATTAGAGGATGATTGTGAGTGGGTAGCTCTCTTTTCTGAGGGTGCTCAGTTTATGACTGGTATGGCTTTGTGACATCTACTCACTCTAGCCCTTCAGCATACAACTATTAGCAATCCACTTGCCATTAGGCAAACATTTGGCCATAGTATGTGTGATGATATTCCACCATCTTAGCAACTGGCAGAGTCCCAGTACCTCCAGGTGCAGAGGAAATTGATGAGATTGACCTAAACTATGGCTTTTACCTCATTCAAGAGGACTTGAAGGAATTTGGAAAATCCCTCCTGTAGTATGATTTACTAGAACCAGTCCTTGATGGGATTGTGGAAGAAGCTAGAGTGACCAATCCAGTGATGGCAGAAGAATTAGCCTTTGATCCAAGGCAGGAAAAAGAAAACAGTGACAGAATGAGAGCTCAGCTAATTCCAGAGCAGGTTAGTTGGTTTGAGGAAATAATAAAAGCTGTAGAGCAATATGATTGTCATTCTCATGGCAATCACAGTACTGGCTTCTTCCTCAAAGGGGCAGCTAGAACTGGCAAGACCTTTGTCTATAACTGTTTGTGTAGTGACCTTTGAGCGGAGGGGAAAATTGTTTGTTGTGTCGGATTATCTGGTATCCCAGCTCAATTGTTACTGGGTGGCCAAACAGCCCACTCCTGGTTCAAGATTCCCCTATCAAATGCCTTTCATAGTGGATGTAATATTACCAGCAGCTCACCACTCACCCATCTGATCAGAAACACCTCCTTGATAAGTTGGGATGAGGTTCCAATGCAACATGAGTCCTGCTTGGAAGCTGTTAACTGGACCTTAAATGACAATTGTCATATCAATAATAGTTCTCTGTTTGGTATAATTCCCATTGTACTGGATGGGAATTTTGGGCAAATCTTGCCAGTGATCAGGCGAGGTTCACAACAGGCCACAGTGCAAGTGTGTATCCAGCATAGTTCTATCTGGCACAGCTTGCACAGGTTGAGACTTAGGACCACTATGAGGATTGAGGCAAACAATTGCAACAGGATCTTCATCAGCTTCCTTAAGAGTCTTGTGAATGATTCTACTATGTATGGAAAGATTGCAATTCCAGACTGTATTCATAGAGTTACCTCAGTAGATCACCTCTCTGACCAACGCTATCGCCAGGCCTCATTATTTTTATTATTATTATAGATCATTAAGCTTATGGAGCCCGAAGGCTATGAAGTGGGAACAACCATATATCTGGGACACCTGTGTGTCCAATGCGTGATCCGACTTCTACTACATGATAGTGTCCTTTTTGTGTTACCGCCTCAGCATAATCACTAACAACCCCTTAACAAAGGAAATCCTCCACCCCGTCAAATGTCTAACCTATAAAAGGAAATACATGTATAAACCCAGTCAGCTCTGTTCCTCCTCTCAGTTGCTTCCTGGTATGGGCTAAGGTTGGTGGGGCATTCTTTGGAGTCTGCCTAGTGTCAATCTCTGCAGTTCATCAGCAAGAAAACTAGCTTGCATCCTGTGTGTCATGTGCCTTTGATGCACAGGACGCACAGAACATCAATCGTGAATCCGAACACCAGGTGGATTCGACGTGGCGTCATGATTTGCCTTTTTTACTGCCCTGAATCCTGACGCCATCCGGACACAGAGCCCTTCGTCCTGTGCGTCCTCACTGCGCCTGGTGCCCTGCTGCTGCGTCCTGACTGTGTCTTGTACCCTGCCACTGCATCCTGACACCATCAGGTGCTCAGAGCTGTGGTCGTGATGACCCATGATCACCCATGGGTTATTCCCATATCGTCTGATACAGTTGTCTAGCGTCTTGATGCCGGATCTCTCTCCCCCGGAGTCAGGACTTCTTTCATCTGGCCACGTCCCGCCTGGATATCTCTGCTCTGTTGTCCTGTGTCAGGATCTCACAATCCTGATCCATCATCTCCAGATGCGTGATGACTTCTTCCACATTTTACTCAAAATATGGTGGCTCCACTAATTCTTTAATGGCATGTTCAGACTCTCTGCGCTGCGATATCCTGACTCTGCTATGGTGGCCTCTGGTGCCTGATAAAATACTTCTGCGGATATCACAACGTCTCCCAGAATGCATTTTCTTTCGCACCTCACGCTCTGGCGATGAGCTCTACTATTGCCACTTTTAGTTCTTTCATAGGAATATGAAATAATTATTAATATATCATACTCTACAAGTACACCATTGCCTATGTACCCTCTCATACTCTTGCCTTATTTCCGTCCTCCTCCGTTCCTGGGTGACTATGAACAGTCTCCTCGAGTTCTGGTTCCATGATCTGAAGGCTAAGAGATAGCTGAAACGATGGAGTTGGGCTCCCTGCGGTGTCCAATGATAGCCCTATAGTCTCCTCTGATGAACATTCCAGACTTAGAGGATCCAAATCTAGATATTTGAGAAGGCACGCTGGTGATGGGGTGCCAAAATCATAGGACGCTTCAGCTGCCTGGGAACTGTTGTGGCTCTCTGGCAGAGGAGAAAGATTCAGGTTATTCAGAGTTTGACTCTTTGGTGCTGTCTATCGCTGAAGGTTGGTCGAACTTTGACCTTGTAGTTCTGCTGCCACAGTGGCCAAATCATCTGTGATGCCCTCCCGGCGATCTTGTCGGACTCCATGCTGATGCTCCATCTTGAAACGGATAGTCTCAGAACTTTTGTTGAGAATCAGTGTTTCAATTGAGTCGGGGCATTATGCCCATGTTTGCCTCTGGGGCAGAAAAAGATCTTAAATAGTTGCCTTTAGGTTAGTCTTCTCTGGAAGGAGAATGGTCAGGGTTCTGGCTCACCTCCGGCAGCTTCAGGCTTGAAGCCACCCTGATAGATACCACTGTCTGCCATGCTCAGAGTGTATGGCAGATGATAGCACACATTAAGCAAATTATAGTACCGTTGATGCGCCCAAGAAATGCCGGATCCACAATCCCACGCATTTTCCTACCCTCAAAGTACTTTCCCCATATGGCCTCGGGAATCTGGGGCGCCAGGAATCGATTTGTTATTTTCTCTGTCAAGTTCACTCTGATTAGTTGCAAAAGGACAGGTTGAATCGTTAATTAGAGAAGAAGCGCACCTAATATCCTTTTGGGGAGTACATAAATCAATCCTTTTCCAGCAGGTGGTCCACCCGGCGCGCAATTGCTGTTGGGTCTTCTGGGAGATTGTACAAGTTTACGATCTCATGCTTTATGTGGTAGATAAACTGGGATATTACCCCCGAGTGTTTTTGGCGTATCTGGAAAGGGTAGTACTAGTCTCGACGTCTAAAAGATTGTTCTAAAGTTGGTCAATGTCAACTTACCAATTTTACACTTTCCTCACTTGCTTCTATATTCCCTGCATTGGATATGTGATTGAGTGCCTGAAGCCAAACACATTGCACCTGAGTGGTCAATGCAACTAGGCCCGGGAGTGGTTCATCCAAAAGTGTGCATAGGAGAATAAGTCCCTTAGCCTGCCCTACGACGGCTGCCTCTGCTCCCATACCTGTATTGCACCGTGAGTTAGTTTCAGGCAATATGTGCTCATAGCCCGGGGTGCCCTGTTCCTCCTGAGGACTTGAGCGTCAGACTGCTGACGTTGTGGCTCTGTGTGCAGCCATTGGTGATGAATAACGCTATACACCGAACGCCGAGATCGCCTGTGGAGTGTACACACTACTTCGTATTATACGTGCTCGTGCAGCAGAGGTATGCCTGCCGATTGCGGCTTCCTGCAATCCAGTGGTCAAAATTCAGACAGTCGACACCCTATTGTTAGTTTCTTTCTCCCCCACTCATGATTGATGACATGTTATTAATGTAGTGTCATCTGCATTATCATTATCATCTGTGTCTGGCTCTGAGTCCAATTCACTTTGATTCGAGATGTGGGAGTTTTTGTACTCATTGCTGCTATCATTGCTGAGATGAAAGGATTCTGTTATTTGTTGTCCATCCTCATCCTGATTGGCCTCGTGATCGTTATATGCCACTGTGTGAAAAGTGTCCCTTCGTGGGCAGTCGGCTGGTCGTGCCAGAAGACGTCTTACAATCTGTAATGGGGAAGATTTCCGACCCCCCGGAATGTGCACTATGAGTGCTGCCTGATTAGGTCGGCTGTATGATCTGGGTGCCTGATCTACTGGTACAACGTCGGGCTTACATCCGTCCTGATTGGCTACCCATGCGGTAGGTTGGCTGCATGAATTGGCTTGTGGTTGTCTATGCATGTTTGAATGCAAGACGTGTGATAAAGGTATAGGATAGGAATTAGGACATATGAAAAAGCGATATATTGTGTGGTAAAGATGAACAGTTTGTTGTTTTGTTGAGTAGGACACATCTGGTCTTATACACTAGGAGTTAGGAGGAGGGTGGGGGGGGGTTGTGGATCACATATGATCACTGGTTAATGAAAAAGACTATTCGGCTGCAAAAAGGTGTTTTACTGCTTGTTCATCATTAAGTTAATACTCTGGATAATCTCATGTATGATGTTCGTCTAGACTGTGGGATAAACCAGTTCGACAGAATGCGGGCGTCGGTAATGTAGGAGGTGTGGTCAATGTCTGAGCCGAAGCAACAACTAGCCACAATGAGTATCGGTTACTGACATCCATTCTGGCAAGACACATACCACACTAAATGCAGTTTGGATTTATCGATCTTAATGTCCCAACGTTGATTCAACACCATTGAAAAACAACATCTAGTAAACAGTAAGGTTGTTTGGGTAAAAATGAACAAAGAATTACTCAAAAAACAAGTGAATCTCGTTATGTTTGCAACCCGTGCTGCGTCTTGCTGAATGGCACATCTGAGGTGTAGATAGGATGTTGTTTGGGGCTATTGCGGAACTACGGTTTTGAGATCTGCGTGCCAGGTGTGTCAATAGAGCTGGTGGCTGGGTCGGAGACTCATTGATTGTGGCTGGTGGGTATTCAGGTGTGGAAGAGGGATGTTCTATTGGTCTCTCTGAAGTCATGAGATCGAGTCCAGGATGTTCACATCAGTAAAAAAAACACCCTACGCCGTGGTACGTCCTGTACACCCAGTCCGCCGGACGGTCCAGGCGCTTATAACGTAAACTCCAGTTCTGGGTGCATCTGCCCGAGGACTTGTCCACAGGGCGCAACCATGTTACACCGGGCAGCAACGGGTGCCTTCCGGTGCACTAACCCTAGCAACCCAACACCCAGAGGAATACTCTTCCTCCTGACCTCGCCCAATGGCCCTGGTAGAACAACTACATCCCTCCAGTGCCGTTAAACTATGAATCCTCTCCTTCCAGTCACACCCGGTTCCTTCCCATGACACCCAATAGTGTCTGAAACCAATACTGAACCCTCCCGTAGCCTTCCCAGTTCTCCCTAGTTCGCCTACTCCGGCTGTTTTCACCCAGGATGAAATTTTTACTGAAGCCGAT
>Ga0307509_10010816_pt1 | contig 11125 bp, 8 predicted proteins | sample 10_EM_MG_FD_202245 | JGI IMG/M metagenome (GOLD analysis project Ga0307509, IMG submission 202245) | Populus trichocarpa ectomycorrhiza microbial communities from riparian zone in the Pacific Northwest, United States - 10_EM | ecosystem: Host-associated > Plants > Roots > Unclassified | place... | reverse complement strand
GTAGGCTCGGTAAAGCCACTATCTTCACAAAATTGGATTTGAAGAATGGCTATTATCTTATCCGCATGGCGGAAGGAGAAGAATGGAAGACCGCTTTTAAAAGCAGATACGGTCTTTATGAGTACAGCGTGATGCCCTTTGGGTTATGCAACGCACCCTCAACTTTTCAAAGTATGATCAATGATGTATTCCGTGACATGTTAGATGTCGGAGTCATCGCTTATATGGATGACATTCTGATCTATATGGAAACAGTTGAGGAACATGTTGCCCTAGTTAGGCGGGTCACGGAAAGGCTGAAAAAGGCACGCCTTTGCGTTAGCATTAAGAAGTCAAGCTTCCATCAACGGGATGTAGAGTTCCTTGGGTATAAAATATCCGATAGAGGAATGTCAATGACAAGTACAAAAGTTGAAGAGATCCGGGCATGGTCAACGCCGGAGAAGGTCGTCGATATGCAAAGGTTTATGGGCTTTGCTAACTTCTACCGTCGGTTTATAAAAGGTTTTAGTAAGATAGCTAAACCATTGAGGACTGGACGAAGAAAGGTAGCAAGTGGGCGTGGACTCCTTCGTGTCTGGATGCTTTTGACACATTGAAGGAAATGTTTACCACAGGCCCAATTCTGACACACGTTGATGACACTCGTCCAACTAAGTTGGAAACCGACAATAGTGACTTTGCATTAGGGGCAGTATTATCTCAACTCTGTGAAGATGAGAAATGGCACCCAGTAGCTTTTCATAATAGAAAGATCTCGCGAGCTGAAACAAATTATGACGTCCATCACAAGGACATGGCCGCAATTGTGGCTGCCTTTAAGGAATGGGCATATATATTGATGTCGGTTGATGATCAGATATTGGTGTACACTGATCATAAGAACTTAGAGTATTGTAATACAACAAAAACTCTCAACTGAAGAAAAGATCGCTAGGCTGAATTTCTACAACCCTTCAATTTTAAAGTTATATACAGGGAAGGACGTTTGAATGAGAAAGCTGATACTTTGTCGAGGCGTAGGGACTACCGCCCTGAAGAGGGGAGTAATTCCGAACATTTTACTTTTTTTCGCTCTGGACAGTATGTTCATGAGGAGCCCGTCATCTTGCGACCACACGTCTTGCAGACTTGCCAAGGTTTTTGGTTGCAGACAACCTGTCATGAGGCTCTTGTAAAAGCAGCAGATGATGATCAAACCTATTTAGCAACGCTAAAGGCACTCCTCAAAGGCGATAGTAAGGTTGATACAAACTTTAGTATCGAAAAGGACTTGCTCCTGTATAAGAACAGGTGGTATATTTCAAAGGATGAAGATCTAAGACGAACGATCATGGAGGAAGAACATGATTCAAAGATTGCTGGACACTTCGGAACATACAAGACCATTGGTAGGATTAGGGCTAACCTCTATTGGCCAAAGATGGATGAACATATTACTGAGTACGTGCGGGGTTGAGATGTATGTCAGCGTAATAAAGTTATCAGGCATAAGAAGTATGGGCTGCTAGAACCTTTAGAAGTTCCTATGAGGCCATGGACCGCAATATCCATGGATTTAATTGTTGGGTTACGAAGGTCTGAAGGCTATACGAAGATATGGGCCATCGTAGACAGGTTCTTCAAGATGGCACACCTCATTCCGCTGAAGACTGAGGAACGTATTAAGGAACTGGCCTTGAAGTTTCTGAAGGAAATCTGGCGCCTCCAGGGGCTTCCTGAATCAATAGTCTCTGACCGTGACACGCGATTTACATCTAAGGTTTGGACAAGCCTAATGCAGCTACTGCAAGTGAATTTGAATATGTCAACAGCATTCCATCCAGAAAGTGATTGGCAAACTGAAAGGGTTAATCAGACACTGGAGCAATACTTAAGGAGTTATTGCACCTATCAGCAAGACGATTGGGTATCCCTGTTGCCGTTTGCGGAACATGCGTATAATACCTCAACGTCTGAATCCACGAAGGCTAGTCCCTTTGAAATTAATTACGGATTCGCCCCGCAAACACAATGGTCGGGGATGGTGTTAAATAATAAGGGAATACACCCAGACAGTGAGCTTATGGTTAAGGATTGGGAAGGAACCTGGCAAGAAATTGGAGAGACAATACAATGGGCACAGGAAAGACAACGGAAATGGCATGATCAGAAAAGACAGCCAGCTCCGGAATATGTCACGCTGGAGGATGTTCTCCATGGCAGGGCTAAGAAAGCCGACAGAGTAATGCTTAACTGCAAGAATCTTCGCACAAAGAGGCCTATGGAAAAACTAGACCACAAGATGCTGGGACCATTTGTTGACCGACGCAAAATGGGTTCTAGGGCCTATGAGATTGAACGGCCAGACAGATGGGAAATCTATCCCGTATATTATGTCGGGTTGTTGGAGCCTGACCAAGAGGATCCCAACGGGAGAGCTCAAAAGGAGATACCAACGCCGGATATTGTGAACAACGAGCCTAGTTAGGTTGTCTCGGAGATTGTGGACAGTCGGTGGTATGGGAATCCTAAGAAGACATTTCCCCACCGGTTTATGCAGTACATGGTTGCTTGGAAAGGGTACGGTCCAGAAGAGAATTCTTGGGAACCGTTCGAGATGTTTCAGGATACTGCAATTCAAGTATTGCAACAGTTCCATGAAAGGTATCTGTCTAAACCTAAAGACCATAGGGTTATAGACAATCCAAACCGTGGGACTAAGAGACGACATTGACGGTCTGAGGACAGACCAAGACAAGAGGGGAGTAGTGTAACGATCCTACGATAGGTAGCTACAATGACTGTGACCTTAGCCCAAATGGTATACCAAGGGGTAGCCAGAGGTGGTATGGTCTAGTATACTTAGCATACAAATAGCTGGTTAACCTAGGACAAGGCCTAGGATATAATAGAGTAGCCTTGGGTACTATACGAGGCATGTTAACCTTTCGGGAGTAAGTTTGTCTAAAGTCAAAGAATTTATGGGAATGTTACACAGACCTCCGAGACAACAATTGGTGTTGACGGGCGGACTGCCGGAGTGGTTATAGACATATGAAGGCAAAGTCACCCTACCTTGGGAATTTGACCTTTATGTCAAGGGCCCTCAGTTACCCTACAGTGGAGTCCAAGTTACCCCACCTTCACCAGCAAAGTCATCCTAGAACTTAGAGGTCGATTGCCTCAGATTCTATGAGCTCTTAGATGTTCATGGGCGCATACGCATCTGCGCGGACAACCCCCATGCCTGAGTAATAGTGGTCCGAACATGCTATTGAACTTGGGAGGGTTTAGCTAACACCCCTGTAACAATCCTACTCTGGTGGAGATTAGTGGTGCAACAGGTAACGAAATACGTACGTGAGGATCGTGAACTATCGTTATAGTTCTAGTTCTTTTGGGGTATTTGAGAGTGTTCTTCTTTCCGAGATTAACTTATAATCTCTTCTTCGTATTTAGACTATCCTATAGTCTTCGTATCGTAATCTCTTCTCACATGAGAGAGATGTGAGACTGTCCTTGTCTTAACAAGGTCGTAGTTACTCTTTCGCTTAAGAGCTAGGTGGTTTATAAAAGTAATAGTAAAGTTATATTGTAAGAACGTACTTAGATGGTAGCGTGAAGAGCTCTAACTACTGTGACCGAGTCTCCTACTTATAGACTCTTCACGCCAACAACCCTAACCCTGGTGACTCATAACTTGAGTCACGTGGTCCTATGACTCATAATGAGTCATACCCGAAATCCATCAGATGACTCCTATGAGTCACTGCGCAACATGCCCTAAACCAATCATAAAACATAAAACATATCAGGTGCGCAAAGCGCGTCACCTGTGTGGAACTCGTGACTCATAATGTAAGTCACGCGCGAAAGTCATTACATCATTATGACTCACAATCGTGAGTCATAGGAACATCAACCAATCATAACATAACGATGACACGCAAGTGCTAGTCATGTGAGAACTATGAGTCAACTGACTGCATCGCGTGAAACATAATTATGACTCACAATCGTGAGTCATAGAAACATACCTTATGACTAATAACAATTAGTCATGTGAAATCTGCCTTGCTTAATCACGATTTGTGACATTAGCTCCCTTCTCCCTCAGCGTTGGTCCCACAACGCTAATTTCCCAAATCTAACAACTTCCGCCCAGCTCGCCTTATGTCGCTCCGGAGGACCTCGTATTTCTCCATTGCTCGACGGAGTGTCCTCACCTCGTTTTCCGCTCTACCTAGCATCAATGCCGAGCTTGTGATTGTCCTTCTCTGGTTTCCGATATTCGTTTCGAGGTCGGCGATCGTCTTCCGGTCTCTGTCCCGTCCTTCCAACAGCTACTGAATTTGCCGTTGGTAGGCCTCGATATCTGGCTGGGTTTTTTCGCTCTCCTCCCCCCAAGGGCGTGTCCTCGCGTCCTTTCCCCATCCTCTCTCTTTCTTTTCTCCTGGTATCGGTCTTCTGGGGTAGTAGTGATGTTTTGTTTTTTCCTCCTTGTGCTGCCAGCACCCGTCTCTGTAGCACTTCGTCCAGTGGGTTCGTCCATGTTGTTCCTTTTTCCTTTGGTGGACCCCGCTGGTTGTCTCCGGTCCCGTGGGTGGTTCCTGGTTGAACCCCGAGGGTTCTGTCGCCGGCGGCTGTATTTCGCAAGTTTGTTCCCATTCGGAAGGACCAGCAGGCGACTTGTTGCGTCGTTGGGGTTGTGGAAAGTATGCGCTTTCCTTGTCTCTCAAGTGTGTTTGGCATGCATCTTCAGTGCAAGCCGTCCAGCTCATCTCTGGTCCCTGGCACCTGATAGGTGGTGGTGGGCTGTCTAGTGGACAGAATGGTGGGCTGGTTGGTGTTGGTGCTCTCGAGACTGTAACCCATGTCTCCCCGTTTTCTTGTTGTTTGAAGTCGATTTTGATGGGGCTTCGTGGGGTATCGTTTGTGGAACCTTGCTCTTGCATGTTCGGCATTTTCGAAGTTTGAGGCTGGGTACCAGACTCTATCGTGTTCGGGTGAATAACCGGTCCACTTGGCTCGGTATTGTAGTTTTCCGTGGTATAGTCTGGCGTCAATTATTTCTTCGAGTTCGTATTCTGGCTCTCCTTCCATAATGATAGGAGGAGGAGGCTCTTGTCTTTGCGATGGTAGTTTGTTATCTTCGTACGGTTCTAGAAGGGAGATATGGATTGTGTTGTGTATTTTCATTGTGTCGGGTAAGTTGAGTTTATAAGCGCTCGATCCTATTTTTGCCAAGATTTTGAATGGTCCGATTTTCTTGTAATCCAATTTTTTGCATGGTCTTGTGGTCCTAACATTCCTTGTTAAGAACCATACCATATCTCCTGATTTGAGATTCGGATCGGGTTTTCTGTGTTGATCGTAATATTCTTTTTGTCTTATCTGTGCTTCTGAGATTTCCGCTCGTAGTACGTCATGTAGTTGACTCATTTCTTCGAGTGGCGTGTCTTTTCCTTGCATCAGGTGTCCTATCGTTTCGTATTCGGGGTTTATTCCGTAATTGGCGAAAAAGGGTGTATGCTTAATTGTTTCTTGGTATCCGTTATTGTATGCGAATTCTGCTGTTGGTAGTAGTTCGCACCAATTATCTTGTTGGTAATTGGAATATGCTCGAAGATATTGTTCGAGTGTCGCATTGGTTCGTTCTGTCTGTCCATCCGTTTGCGGGTGGAAAGCCGTGCTTAATCGTCTTTCGATCCCACGTAGTTTTGTTGTTTCTTTCCATAAGTCCGATGTAAATATAGTTCCTCTATCTGTGATAATATCCTTCGGTAGTCTATGTAGTCGAAATATTTCTTTTATAAATGTTTTCGCAAACTGCCGTGCGTTGATATCCTTGTAACAGGGTATAAAATGGCTCATTTTTGTCAGGCGATCAATGACTAGTAGGATTGTGTCATATCCTTCTGACTTCGGTAGATCCGTGATGAAATCCATGGATATAGATTTCCATGGTTTTTCCGGTACTTCGTTTGGTTGTAGTAGTCCGTAAGGTGCATGTCTGACTGCTTTTGTTCTTTGACACATGTCGTAGTTCTTGACGTAATCTTTAATTAAATCCCTCATGTGGGGCCAATAATACTTTCGTTGGATGAGTTCGGTAGTCTTTGCCGTTCCTCCGTGTCCTGTTGTAGGGATATCGTGATGTTGTTTGATAAGTTCTACTCTCAGCTTATCTTCGTTCGGTATCCATATTTTTCCCTGATACCATAAAAGGTCATCCTTCCATTGGCATAGTCCTAAGGCTGTTCCTTTCATTTCCGTTTTTCCTTCTTCCAATGCTTTTTTTATTGCTTGCTGCTCTGAGTCTTGTTTTGCTGCTTCTTGTAGCGATTCTCTTTCGTTTGATTGGAGTTCGACCGTTTCGATTACCTCGAAATATTGTTCCTTTGGTAGTAGGGTTCGTTCCCTTTGTCGAATTCGTTCGTCGTCGTTTTTTTGTAAGTCTCCTTCTCTTCTGGTAAGGGCGTCTGGTTTCCCTCCATCTCTTCCGGGTCGATATTCGATTTTGATATAGTATTGGCTTAGGATTTCCATCCATCGTATCTGTCTTCCAACTAACTTCTTAGTTGTCATAAACGGCACTAGGTTCTGGTGGTCCGTGAGTATCGTTATTCAATGTTCAGTATTGCTAACATATCGTCGCCAGTCTTCGAGTGCCTTTACAATGGCTAACAGCTCTTTGTCGTGTACGTCATAATTGCATTCGGCCTTTGTCATGGTTTTTGATCGATATGCTACAGGGTGTAGCATGCCGTCTTTTCCAGGTTGTGATAAGATTCCTGCGGTAACGTAGTTTGAAGCGTCCGTTTCGATCGTGATTGGCTGTTTTGGATCGAAGTGGATCAGGGTTGGTGCTGAAGTGAGGTGGGTCCTTATTTCGTCAAATGCTTCGTCTTCCTTTTTTCCCCATTCCCATTTTTTGTCCTTCCTCGTTAACTAGTATAAGGGTCTTGCTTTGCTGCTGAATCCTTCGATGAACCTTCGGTAAAAGTTGCAGAATCCCACAAATCTTTGGATTTCCTTCACCTTTGTCGGTTTGGCCCATTCCCATATTGCGGCGGTTTTAATAGGGACAACTTTGATTCCTTCTCTTCCTATGATGAATCCTAGGTACTCTGTTTCTGTTGTATGGAATTCGCATTTTCCTGGTTTAACCTTCATTCCTGATTTTTCGATTGCTTTTAGGATGGCTCTTATATCCCTGATGTGTTCGCCCTTCGTTTTGGAGTATATAAGGACGTCGTCTAAGTAGACAATGCAGCATGTGTCCACAAATTGGTGTAATGTTCGGTTGATCCATCTTTGAAAAGCCGCCGGCGCATTGCATAATCCAAAAGGCATAACCAGATATTCGTAGGTTCCTAACTTGGTGGTGAAGGTGGTCTTCCATTCATCTCCTTCTCTGATTCGTATATTGTGATAAGCATCCTTGATGTCTAGTTTCGTGAAGAAGTTTGCGCCTTGGAGTCGATCTAAGGCTTCGCCGATCAAGGGTAATGGGTATCGATCCTTTTTGGTTATGTCGTTGATTTCTCTGTAATCAACGCACAGCCGTAGTTTTCCATCTTTTTTCTTAATAAACATTATAGGTGATCCTCCGTCGGCAAACGAATCTCGGATCCATTTTCGCTCCTTGTTTATTCGTATGTATTCGCCGAGTTCTTCCAATTCTTTGGCTCCTAAAGGATATATCTTTTTTAGCGGTAATCGTGTTCCTTTTTCGATGTTGATCTCGAGATCTACCCCTGGTCGGTGGGGTGGTAATTTGGTGGCCTCTTCTTCTTCGAAGACCCTTTGGTAGTCCCAATATTCTTCGGGGACTATCTCGGTGAGATCCTTCTTTCTTTGTCCTTTCTTGCTCTGGATTGCTAATTCGGTACTAATATTTGTTGCTAGTATTTCCAGTTTTCCATTGTTGTACCTTCCCCATAGAAGGCCATCCTCATCGCCTTGTTTTTTGGATCTTTCAAATATCTTGGTTGAGATTTCGTCTATCTCGATTCTTCTTGTATTGGTACTTCCGAATCCTTTAGTTCCTCGTTTTGTATCTTCGAGATGAGTGACTTCTTGACATTGCGTTTCCAGAATCTTTTCTGGTATGAGCTGGGCTATCCTTTCTCCTTGTTGAACATGATAGTCGTAGTTAAAGATGTTGACTAGGACAACTCCTATTTCTCCCGTGTAGTTCCTGTCGATTACGCCAGCGTTGACTGTTATGCCGTGGTTGACGGCTAGTCCGCTTCGTGGTGCAATTCTTCCATAGGTGCCATTGGGTAGTCTTAAGGATATTCCTGTCTTGACTACTTGTTGTCCTCTGGCTGGGATAGTCTTGTCTTCTATTGCATACAGGTCGTGTCCTGCAGCTCCTCTTGTACCCTTCGTGGGTATCTTTGCATCTTTATGTATTTTCTTGATTAGGATACATTCATCCTTCTTGGCTTGGATCGTAGAGAACCTGCTGATTAGGTTTTCTTCCAAGGCTTCCGCTTCTGGTATCGCATATACCGTGGGCGATTCTTTCAGGCACTGTAACCGGTACAGGTTACCAGTTTAGGTATGGATTTGTTTTATGTATTTGTTTCAGGATACGAGCTCAGGAGACTCGTAAGCCTTGTTATTTGATACTTGTATTGTTTTAGGATACGAACTCCGGAAGTTCGTAAGTTTTGTTTATTGTTTGATTGTTTATGGGTTAGGTATCGTTTGATACCTTAGGATTTGGACATGATTGATGCGAGATGGATTATCGCAAGTCTATTTAAAAGCCTGTATCTCTCCGGACTTAGAGAGATCAGACTTCGACAGACAGAGTTTTCAATATACTTGGTTGAACAGTTATCTTCTATTCCGTTCGATTCGAGAATCTTTGAGCTTCGCACGGGCCTAAAGCATTTGGCCTTCTCTTAGTAGTTTCGATAAAAGTAATAGAGTCTATTCAATTACTTGTTGGCGTCTCCGGTACTTGATCTCGTTTATACCACTGGTTTGGTTAGAGTCAATACCGATATCCCTTTGCAAGACCGCTACCCCCAGGGAGCGGTTACAGGCACATCGTTGTGCACTTTTCACTGTCAAAAGTGATCTTTCCTTACCCCCAGGCTATTCGGGGATTATGGTTCTTTAACCATGGCATTCCTAAGATTGCCTCGTGATTTTGGAGTTTTGCCACTTGGAAGGTTGCAATTTCCTTATGGGCTCCAATATCCATGGGTACGGTAGCTATATGGGTAACAGGTCCCATTGAACTAGGTTCTCCGTCTGCCAGGTAAATATCTCTCGGGTTCTTGGCCTTCGTTGTGCGTATCTGATATTTGTTGCAGAATTCTTGGTCAATAAAGTCTTCAGTGGCACCCGAGTCTATCATCGCGTTGATGGTTGTGCTGTTGTTTATACCATGTAATCGTATTTTTACCATGGTATGATCGTTTTCGTTTTCTAGTGTTTCCGTGTTGCTGAGTACTGCGTATAGGTTTCTGATAATAATGGGTTTTCGTTTGGGTCTGTCCCTCCGACCATTTCTTACTGGGGACAGTCTTCGTTTCCCGCCGGTTGGGGAATCGTTTCTTCTTCCTCCATATTGATTGTTTTGATCTTGGTATCTTCTCTCCAGTTTTTGACTCCTCCAGCCGTTGCATTGTTTCGCCTAGGACTCCACCTTGGTTGTTGGATAATCCCTCTCTTTCCTTTGTTCCAATTTTGTATCCTGTGTCCTGCTTTTCCGCATCGTAGGCACAGTCCTTGTGTCATCCTTCTTTGGTATTCGTTTCGTGGTATATTTAGCCTTGGAACCCTATTGGTGGCATCAAGATGCATAGGTTCGTAGGTCGTGTTGCTTTTGAAGGTTCCGTTTTGGTTCCTGACTGTCCTGTCTATTTTCGTAGATTCCTCTCCACTGTTCTTGTTGTATTTCAAGGTTTCCATCCTTGCTTCCTTCTTGATACCCCACAGTGCTATGGCTTCGACGTCGTCTTGATCGAGTTCGGCAAGTATCCACACTTGTTGTAATTCTTTTTTCATTCCTGCGATGAGGAACTCCGACATAGTAGCTCCGTCCATCTGGGCCGTGCTTGCTATTAGTCGGAAATTGTTCCAGTAGTCCGTCATCGACGATTGTCCTTTTTTTAGTTTTCTTATCTTGGCCCTTGCTTCGTCTCTTGCATTGACTGGTCCAAATTGTCGCCTTAGTTCATTTTGATATTCCTCCCACGTTGTCCAGCTTTTGGCCTGTACTTTTTCGGCATCTGGTGTATACCATTTCATGGCATCTCCTCTTAACAGACATGTGGTATAATTGATCTTGTCGTCGTCGTGGTCTTCTTCCCATCCCAAGATCTCGAAATATACAGATAGCTGTGCTAGCCATCCCCTTAGGTTGTCTCTGTCTCCGTCGAACGTACTTGGTTCTCGAATCTTGGGTTTCCTTGTCCCGATGGATAAGCCTGTTCCTTCCTCCTTTCTAGATGGCTCCCCTTCTTTCTGTTTGGAAGTCATGATGGTGTTTCTTCGGGTTCTTGTTGGAGTGTCGTCTTCTGAGTTTTAGGGCAATTGTTCAGAGTGCGAGGATACTGGACTTGCTGTTGAGGAGTATCGGGCGGCCTCTGCTAAGGCTTCTCTTAGGGATGTAACGTCGATTCCCCCTTGCGTGAGATCGTTCTCGGGGTCTTCGTTTGGTGGTAATGCCGCCGTGGTTCTTTGTTCGTTAAGTGTTGCTATTAGACGCTACCAAATGTAACAATCCTACTCTGGTGGAGATTAGTGGTGCAACAGGTAACGAAATACGTACGTGAGGATCTTGAACTATCGTTATTGTTCTAGTTCTTTTGGGGTATTTGAGAGTGTTCTTCTTTCCGAGATTAACTTATAATCGCTTCTTCGTATTTAGACTATCCTATATTCTTCGTATCTCACTCCAATATCTTATTGGGGAGAGGTGACGGGGGAACTTCTTGGTATCGTAATCTCTTCTCACATGAGAGAGATGTGAGACTGTCCTTGTCTTAACAAGGTCGTAGTTACTCTTTCGCTTAAGAGCTAGGTGGTTTATAAAAGTAATAGTAAAGTTATATTGTAAGAAAGTACTTAGATTGTAGCGTGAAGAGCTCTAACTACTGTGACTTTTTTTTTTTTT
>Ga0307509_10010815_pt1 | contig 11126 bp, 12 predicted proteins | sample 10_EM_MG_FD_202245 | JGI IMG/M metagenome (GOLD analysis project Ga0307509, IMG submission 202245) | Populus trichocarpa ectomycorrhiza microbial communities from riparian zone in the Pacific Northwest, United States - 10_EM | ecosystem: Host-associated > Plants > Roots > Unclassified | place... | reverse complement strand
ATGCCGCCTGATCGCCGGAGTGATAAGGGATTGCCTACTAGATCGGACCGAGTTTCACCAGGCCCTCTATCGAGGAAACCCTCCGGGTTCTTGCTTTCCTCTTTAGGAAGGGACGGTCACGAGGCTATCTTAGGTGTTGTTAATAATAATAGTCTATATCCATGTCTGCATTTTGCATCATGCATATGTATTTATTATACAAACCTTGTATCACGTAAATTATTCGCCGTCGCTAGCGTTGCTAACACCTTGGCACCACAGTTGTCTATTTGATCAAAACAGGTCCTAAACCATTTCCTTGTTTTTTCATTCGACTGGTCTGCAAGCAATAAAGCCTCCATCGGCTCTTCCAGGGCTTTCTCATGAAGTAAGAGAATAATCTTCCGAATGTCTTGATTAACACCCAAGAAAGAATGCAAGTAAGATGTGGTGATATCAAGGTGTTGGGGCGAATACATTGACGATATGAGATCGTCAGATGCCGTGAGAAGGCTGCCTGAAAGTACGGCAAGTTTGTTCAAGGAGACGTCGTCCTCCCCCTGGAACTTTGAGGAAAGGACGTCATTTATAATACGCTTATGAAGAAGGAGCGTAACTTTCACTAAGGCTCCCACCTGAAACACCAACATAAGGAGTTTGAAGAGAAGGGGAAAATAAGCAAACCTTTTCCGCTCGATCAAGCTCAGCCAGAGATAGCTTCTGGTTGGAGTCAACACCAAGCTCCTCCCATCCATCATAGGATGCATCTCCTCCTTCGTCCCCATTTTCAGTATTCGAGTTGGTGGGTTTACATATTTCCTTGAGCTCTTCAGCACCATCTTGCAATGAATCATGATCTTGTAACCAAATCTTCTGCACAGCATCGCGGTTGCATAAAGACAAGCCGCCAGCCTTACGCACTCGGTCAATAGTTTCATGGACTTCGCCTGTCCTAACTAGATATTCTTTGGTCGACAGGGACTGGCCAAGCGGTGGCGATAAAAGAGATTGAACAAGAGATCTTATCGCACTGATCACATTTTCCGCAACGGATTCGTACTCTTTCATCACGATTAGACCTTGTTTTCGCCGCATGAGACGTACTGAGTGCACGAGCGCAGCGACATTGTTGGTTAGATCTCTGAGCGGGACAAGTGATGCCTTGTGTTGAGGCGAGGTGGGTTTGAGTGAAAGAGCAACCTTCGTCACAGCAGAGTGAATGATAGAAAGTAGGGATATAAAGTCGGTTCGAAGGGTGGTGAAGTCAGCAGTAGGATAATATTCACTCTCCTCGGTTTGCTCTGAAAGTGCGACGAGGGCGTTATTACAGCTTTCCAAGAGCAGTGACAGGGATAAGGTTGCTGATAAGAGTGGGAATGAGCGCCAATAACCTCGACCAAAAAAAAAAATACCTTTCTGGCTATCGGACATTCCGTTGAGAACATGACGGAAATTTAAATTCGACGAGTAGATGAAATGCCAGTGTGAATCACGTGATATCATTGTGATGCGGATTTTTTTGAAGTTGAAGCCTTTCAGTTACCATCCTCTGCCGGGATGTCCAAGACTTCCTTCGTAGGTCCTTCATATCTTGGGTATCATTTACTAATAATCATTTAGCTGCAGGGGGTGTTGCGTTTCCCCTTTGCACGAGCGCTTTTACCACAACCACCATTTCCGAGGCCAATCCGCGCTCGCTTTTTGAGTTCCGTTTCCACCAGCCGCATTCATAGAAATTCTTGGCCATTCGTTTCATTTGGACATCATCATATTCTTGCTTCGACATCATGCAGTCGTCGGCTGCTTACTCTCGGTTCTATATTTTCTCGCTCAAAAACCGAAGTCACTCCGACACCTCATGTCATTGCGCTCATTACACGTCTTGAGGCGGAAGCGAATGTTCATCCCCACGATATATCAAAACAACTGGCGTTGTTTGAAGCACTCCTAGACACGAAGCTTCACTCCTCATATGAATTGGTTGTTACCCGCTGGGAGAGAATGTGTGAATTCGTTAGTTTTCCATCTGACGTCTCTCTTGCAACTTCTCATTTGTTGAATTGGTCAGGATCTTTTATCGCCATTGCTAAAGTCCGACAAGGCTTTCAAGATATATCTCTTGTCCTTACAAAATATTGGGCAAACCGCATCAATTCCAACTGCAGTTGAAAGGCGAGACAGTCTACTAGCTTCACAAGCAGCAACTGTTGCGGGAAAAAAATCAGAACCGCTGGAAGCACCAGCATCTCCTGAGGCACTCCCTTCGACACCCTTGGAGCATGCAAGCCCCGAAACTTCAATGCCTTATACTTCGAGTCAGTCAATCGCAAAGGAAGTTCTCTCTAAAACCAATTCTTCTCCGTCCTTCCTTCCTCCGCCTCTCGATGCCTTAAAGTCGCCAATAACCGCTGATGTGTCTCAGGCATCCCCAATCCAGGTCTCTATCGTCGAAAGTAAGTAATTGGAGTCGAAGTCGAGGTTTGGGCCTTATGGTACCTATCAAATAGGAAAAGGTGCATGGATCCCCCGACTTGTTCGTTTCGTCGTGCTGGTCATAGTCAGCTCGTTCTGTGAGTCGGATGATCATAATATCGTAACTGTGTGCTGAACACCTTTGAATAGTTTTCCTCGTTATTCTATCGGTTTTCTTTGAGAACACTGGGTTCATGAAGGCGGGTCCGAAACAATCTCAATTTGAACCCAGCGAAGGCAAGGCTGTCTTGTTTACTGATGTCCACGGCGTCGATGAAGCCAAAGAGGTAAAGCAGCATCATATGCTCACGTTCATACAGTATGTTAATCACCTAGTCAGGAACTCCAAGATGTTGTCGCTTTCTTGAAGGATCCAACTGCTTTTGCTTCTCTTGGCGGTAAATTACCTAAAGGCGTTCTCCTTACAGGGTCCTTGCAGTCATTCCCCATTATATCTATCAACTAACATACCAATCCAGGCCACCTGGTACAGGAAAGACTTTGTTAGCCCGTGCCGTCGCAGGAGAAGCAGGAGTTCCATTCTTCTTCGCTTCAGGGTAAGTCCCTGTCCTATGGGAAATTGCTGATATTTCATGATGACGCAGGTCCGATTTTGAGGAGATGTTTGTTGGAGTCGGTGCCAAGCGTGTTCGAGAGCTTTTCGCTGCTGCACGAAAGAAAGAGCCTGCTATCATCTTCATCGACGAACTCGATGCTGTTGGTGGAAAGCGTAGTAGCAGAGACCAACAATATATGAAACAGACTCTTAATCAACTCTTGGTAGAGATGGACGGTTTCCAACAAAGTGAGGGCGTCATTGTTATTGCCGCAACCAACTTTCCCGAAAGTCTGGACCAGTACGTTATTTCTGATCCCCTGGAATACTCTCTCATCCATTTCCAAAGGGCTCTCGTTCGTCCTGGTCGGTTCGATCGCATTATCGCAGTTCCTTTGCCTGATGTTCGGGGCCGTGTCCAAATTCTACAACACCATATGCACGGTGTTACCGTTGGTAAAGGTACTCTCACCCACCCCCTTATCTGAGTTTCACCTGATCTTGACTTCACACAGATGTTGATCCTAAAATTCTGGCCCGTGCAACTCCCGGCTTTTCAGGAGCCGATCTACAAAATATGATCAAGTGGGTCCACATTCCACAGCCCTCCGGACCTGTTCAAAGTCTAAATACCCGTGCTCTCTAGCCAAGCAGCTATCCAGGCCTCGAAGCTCCACGCGAAAGAAGTGAATCTCAGTCATTTTGAGTGGGCTAGGGTACGTTAAATTCGTGGAAGAGTTTTGAGTATATGAATACTAATTGACACAGGACCGGATTCTTATGGGCGCGGAAAGGAAGAGCCAGTATCTCGACGAGAAAGCAAAACTTGCAACCGCCTATCATGAGGTCTGGAGAGTTCTTTATTCGTTGACATTCCACTTATTTCGTGTTGGAAGGGTGGACATGCTCTCGTTGCCTTATATACGGATGGAGCAATGCCCCTTCACAAAGTAACATGCGTTCCTCGTGGACATGCTCTTGGCTACGTGAGTGTTCTCAACTTCGCTTCTTTTTAATGGACAAAATGTAACTTTTCAAGACCGCGCAACTTCCTGAAAATGATCGAACATCCATTAGCTACAAAGAATATCTAGCAGAAATTGATGTCTCAATGGGAGGCCGTGTGGCCGAAGAATTGAGTAGGTTGACACATGCCCTCCTTGTCATTGTGATTCGGTTCTTACCGGTTTTTGGTAATAGTATACGGAGCTGAAAATGTCACCAGTGGCGCCAGTTCAGATATACGGAAGGCCACCAGAACAGCGCAGGCCATGGTTAAAGTCAGTAATTCCAATTTCAACGTGTTTCAAATTTTCTGAGTCCATGAGTAGCATTGGGGTTTCTCAAAGCTGGGTCCCGTGTTCCATGATGATAGAGACGAATCGATAAGTCCAAGAAGGAAAGAATTGATCGAAGAAGAAGTGACAAGGTGAGATTTTCTATTTCCCTCGATAAACTCGCTACTTGCGATATCACAACCTCCATGTAATAACCCCAGAAATCGTTGCTGATGATCTTTGTATTGTTATTAGCCTTGTTCGAGGAGGCGAAGCCCGGGCAACGGCCCTCCTTTCTGCAAAGATTAATGAACTACATCTGGTGTGCTTTTTCTTTTCTGGTCTACATTTCTCTCTATTTACATGCCTTTGTAGCTTGCGCATGCCCTCGTGGATCACGAAACTTTGAATTTAGAAGAAGTCAAAAGGGTGATCAAGGGTGAACCTATTAGGACTATTACCGAAGTATTGGAAGGAGATATTTCTAATCTAGAGTCTGGGTCATCGCAATGAAACATGGTTTCTTATCCTTGTGGGACCCACCTTGATCTGCAGTGTTATTATTCCCACGTCGCATCTGATAATCGAGCTTGGAGCGTAAACTTTTTACCTACCAAAGTACCATTTTTTTCACTGTATCGTACCAATTCTCGTTGCCCAATCCTCATACGCACCTCCGACTGATTCTCGGTCGGCAAAAACTTCCCTCAAGGCTCAAACTGCCTTCTTGGTTGAAAGCACACCAGTCCCAATATAAACTGAGGGGGGTTTCGGAGATTTCCAATTCGGCCCTCTCACAAGACGCCCTGAACCTTGTGTTTTGACTAGGTATTTGAGGAAGCAAATGACAAATGGGCTCCTTATGGTCTTCTCGATACTATTTTGTAATTTCACCAGATAGGTTATCCATCAGTGCTACTATAGTCATCGATAATTGCATCAAGGCGTCAACCATTCCTATCCTCATGGTCATTCCACCAGAGCGTGCGACAGATAATCCATATTCAGTTGCGAAAATCGCCGACTTTGGCCTATTGTTCACCAAGTTTCCGGTTTAGTTTAACTTCGTGTGTGATATCGCTCTGCATAGCCGTGGTCCGGGAAACGTCAGTTTGAATGGCCCTCACGGGGTGAACGCATTTCCTCCACGATTGGACAATCATTAATTAATCTACTTCGATCTCAATGGACATAGATCGACTTTACGTACAGCTTACACTGACTACTGCAATGAGTTCACGCTTATCCTCTTTGATCATTCCACCAAAAATCAATTGCATGTGAGTTCCGTTTGCAGGATATGCCATAAGAAGCCAAATCTCGCAACATCAGGATCGAATCGCCATTACGGAAAAGGTTGCTCGAGATGGAATTCAAACCAGCTCGAGTTGGCTCATAAATTATGGTTTTATGAGGACCATGTCACCTTTATAAGGACGCAGTAGGGGCCAGTTCCAAGACAAACAATTGTTCCTCCAAGAGTCTACTCCCAAGAACTCTGCCGAAAGTAAGAGGGTAAACAACATCCTGCGATGTCGATCTCTGATAGACTTCACAGCATAACGAGATTGAACTCAAAATAAGCACCATTTGCGATCAAGCGGGCCCTCCTCCTACCTCCGCCGACGAGAACAGTGAGTCTGAACACAATAGCACATTCACGCAACGGAAATAACCTAATCATGTTAGACATGTGTCATCGACAACTCCGATTCGTGAAATCGAGTAGTTGTGGGCACTTGTCGCGCACCAGCGAGGCTGTCATCGATTGCCTCTCCATCACATGTCAATTGAGTGGAGCGCACCCCTCGGGATGCGTGGATTCTCAATGTCGCCGGTACTACGAAAAACCAGAAAGAGTGGTCACAAAAGAGGTAGGTGCAAAGTCCGTCGCATTCCTTCAGATCTCACAGTATCCTGACAGATTTCTGAAAAATGTGCACAATGTAAATAATCCAGGTGCGAAGATGAAAATACGCCAGTTGCTCTACACATTCAAATCGAAGTCCATCAGAGCGTTGTCACTGATGCCTCCATCCCCGTAGTCATCGTCTTCTTGCTGTCTTTCGACATTTAATGCGAGCTCCTTTTGTTTAGCTTGAGCCTTTTCGATATCCTCGACGGTCCATAGTGATATTCCTGTCTGATTTTCATTCGGATTCTGAGATATTGTGCGCATAAAAAGTTTTGAAAGAGTTATTGCCATATCCGTCGAGAGGTTAGAGGCGGTCTCGGTGATATATTGATTTATCCAGCGAGGTAGTTTGGCCCTTTTGTCGGCCCGCGCAAAGCGCTGTTGACATTGTCAGAATAGAGTGGGTGCTGAAAGGGTCCACAATACCTTGTCGGCGAAAATCATCAAACCCCAATCAGTTTTTCCTCGAAGCACTCGCCCAACGCATTGAGCAGCATTCCTCATAGCATCGAATCCAAGAAACTCGGACTCTCGGATGCGATATGCGTCTCGTAAATATTCCAGCCGAGCTTTCAAAATCCGACTTTCAGTATATTGGTAAGGAACCCTAACGCTCGTTGTTCAAGTAATAGTGCAGGGTGAAGAATAAAGAAAGGAACGAACCCAAACATGATGACTGCACGGCCATAATTATGATCAAAATCGATTCCTTCCGAAACCTTTCCTCTTGCAACTGATAGAAGAACGGCCCCGCGACCATTATCACAAGCCTTTTGGATGATAAAGATAGGTCAATAATTGACCTTATGCAACGACTCACGAACCCTTCGATAATTTTCTAATGCAATACTGGTTTCATTGGCATCTGGTGTCTCGACAAATATAAGCTTGTGCTTCCACACCTCATTGAGGATGCCCTAGGCCGGGGTGAGTCTAGCTTCATACATCTGACAAACACACATACCATGTCATTCCAGGCAGCAACGATGGATTCCATATAGAGATAGCTAGGAAAGAAGGCCACAATTCCATCTGGCACAATTTTGCTGTACTCGATTAAGATGCTTCCAAAGTTGCGTACCACGGCAGGGTCATTTCTGACTTCGAACCTTGAACTGATCGCCACTTGGTCACTCCCTCTTGTGATGACCTAGGAATAAATGTCAAGGGCTAAGTAAAGAAGCCGAAGAAAATGCTAACGAGCGGTAAGAAAGCATTTCTCGTCAACGTCATGGGGTAGGTCTCTTGAACGACTGGGGTAAATTGCAACATTTTTGGGTACATGTCCAAAGGGGAAATAGTTCCGGATGTAATGACCACACTGCTGAAGCGCTCGAAAACGGGTTTGATGGCAAGAGAGGGATCTAAACATCTACGAGAAGAAGTCTGAAACCAATTCAACGGATCGAGGAACTACGAACGTGAAATGAAATACTGGATTTGGGACAGTTGCATTGTCCGTTTCAAAGGGTTCAAGAATAAGGAGGAAGCCTGGGTACCTAAAAGATGAGAGGAAAACTCTTTGACTTGAAAACAAGCCCGCCTTTTTCATACGTCGCGACCAACGTGGCAAAACTGGCCACTTTTTGAAGGTTAGCATATTCATCCAGGCGGTGCAAATCGAGAGTACGAATTAGAGATTGCAACCTTTCTGCACAAAATCTAGAAAACCACACCGTCAATGTCAATGAATGAAGATGGGATGAAAAAGAATACCGCAGAGGCCTCCTTTCTATGTACGTGATATCTTTCAAATGTTGCAAAAAAGATAATGGTGTCTCAGCCACAACGTGAAGAACACGCATCCGTGTCTGAACGCCTGCATTAAAAAACAATATATCACCGCGTGGGATGCCAAACCTTAATGTATTCCACAAATCGCTTCAGAAAAGCTATGAAATGTTCGGCTTTTCTAATATTGCCAGGAATCGCCTCGTTCAGTAGGTCATCAGGAAGCACTATAAGTATCCGTTGTGAGCTCAACGCTTATGGGGTTGCAAAATTCATACAGGGATTCCCCATAAATCCATCCGTGTCGTTTTGATCGGTGATAGACTCTTGTAATCCTTCGACAAGTTTCGCATACTCATCTTGCAACTTAGCCACATCGCTTGTCTTGATTCTATTTAAATAAGGAACGATAAGTGATAAAACGTGGGAGAAGGGACTCACTCTTCAACCTTCTCGGAGAGTTTGGTTACACTACGCCCAGCAGCATCCATCATAGGTCGTGTAAGGTCAATGCTCAACGATTCGATACAGACGTTGTCTTTTGTGTAGAATTCAATAAATAATGAGTCGTGATTGGCAAGATGTCATACCAATGTTATGTGCCTCGTCAAATACCACAATGGCATCTTTCGACATCTCCTTCGAAACTTGTTCAGCGACCTTGGGGTCGAGAAGGTAGTGGAAAGAATAGATGATAATGTCTACAAACGGCATCTAACCAAATAATGAGTGATTAGAAATACGATTTCTAATAGAACAATCACCATCCGCCGCACTGCGAAATAAGGGCAGACACCTTTGTCGCGCCCATACTGCAACACGTCCGCCAAAGTCCAAATTCCTGGAGGTATCAGAGTGCCGGGGTCCATCTTTCCCAAATTCTGCGAGAATGACTCAGTTCCGTACTGACGATCAAGGAAACAAGAAAAAGCACCTCATGCCAGTCGCAGAGATCAACAGAGCCAGGATTCGCCCTTCCTTTTTCGCAAACTGAGGAGCTTGTTAGGTCTCTGCAGCGTGCATCAACCACCTTTCCTTTTTTCTCTTTGGCAACCTATTGGAATGGGAAGAGATTCATCAATGGTTTATTAAAAAAATTGGGAGAATTTTACGTCAGGATGAATACAAAGGTTCTTCCTACTTGTCAGCCCAAGGCCCATGAAGTTCTTCTCCTTTTCTTTTTGTTCATCGGTTTCTGCGTATGAGATCCGATAGTTCATCAATCTTTTCAGTTCAGTGAGTGCCTTTTCGATCTCAGGAACGGTACGTGAGCAATAAACGAGTTTGCGGCGGGTTGGAAAGAACTGAAGAAATGGTCATGAGATACATAGCATTTCAAACAGAAGGAGTCAGTCAAAACCTGTTGATATGACACAATTAAAGACAGCAGTGATACAGTTTTCCCGGTTCCGGAAGGCATTTCCAAGACACAATGGCCCTAAAGACTTGGTCAACGTTGTGAATTCAACAAAAAAAGAAGGACTGTTACAGTGGCATCCAAAGTTCTCTTGAGATCACACATATATGCATATTGCTCTGATAAGCTTTCCATAAGTGCTTTCTACAATTGATGGAATATATACAAACCTGGATAGATACGGTCATATGGAAAGATTATCTACGTTACATGAGCACAACCCTTTTCTCTCGTCAAAGCGTACAATACTCACCGGCAAATTATCAATGAAGAACTTCATGGCGCAGTCATGGGTTTTGACTATATCTGATTTGGTTGGTTCTAATGGAGAGCGTATGGGAGTGCCGGAAGTGTGCCTTCGTGTCGATGCTCCAAGAATTCGCGTTGGCTAGATCACCAAAAGGATGAAGAAACCCTCCTTTTTTCAGAGCGATTGAGTTAGATATTCTGAAATCAAGGTATACAAGGTTAACGACTGTGCAATGATCCTAACCTCTTGAAACAGACTTATCAAACAGATAGGCCGTATTGGGAAATTACCATTGATTACTACTATAAGTGGTACTTAGACAGGTGGCCACGTGATCGATGAGAATTGTTCAAAAAGAACTTACACCATCTGGCATTGACCGTGTCGAATTCCTCTCTTCCCACACTAAAACCATTACATACCTCATTTCCTGGCATGCGGTTCGACCATGGTTACATCTCGTAAGTTTACCTGAAGAACGGAAAGACTGAACTATGCTTGACATGTTCCCGGCATACCACATCTTGTTCAAAAATGGGATTTCTTCGGAATTAGCTGAGAATTGACCCACCCAATGATACACCTGTGTTTTGGCAATTCCTCAACAGGAACACTTCCAAATCTCCTAAAATCTGGAGGGAATAAATATGTATTGATTGTGGTGAAGCAATGTGCTCTTAGATTTAAATTTAATATTTAAGGTTTCAGTGTATCATTAGCCAGTGGATGACTGTATTGGCCCAATTTTTACTTTGGCCTCTTCAGATTTTTTTAAAACTTCAAAACTCTTTTTTTTTTTTTTTTTTTTTTTAATGGCCATTATTATTGAAAATTGCTATAAATAAATCAATTCAAGAAAATCATAAAATTCCTTCTGTCCTCACTTTTATTTTATTTTTCAATGAAAATATAACCATTGTATTCATTCTGAAAATTCACATCAGTAGGTATCTGAAAATCTCAGAAACATGAGGTTTGAGTAACATTCTGAGCATTGAATTTACAAATAGTCAAGTGATGTGGCAACATTTTTCATAAAATAGCATACAATCAAGACAGAAAATCTATGGGAGATGATTTATGTAGGTGTTTATAGCTGAAAGTAAGTGAAAAAATGCTGGGGATATGACAAGTTGCAACATGCCAGTGGCATAGTTGACCATTGATGCCAACTTCAACCTTGAATTTTGGGTACACAACTTCTTCCAAAAAAAAAGCACTAGCTGATATGCATGACTAAGGTATGTCTCATGCAACAAAATCAAGGATTTCAGATGAGAAAAACAAATGTGTAACATCATGAAGGCTATGCCAAGTCACCAGGGCTGTTGTGTCAAACCAATACTCAAATGCCACTTCTTTGTTAATTTTTTGGCATCTACTGATACTGATTTTCAGCACAAATACAACAGTTGTATTTTTTTTTTTTTTTTTTTTGTGGGAGGGTTTAATAATTGCCAATTAGCACGTAACAAGGTTATGCCCCATCAGCCCCCTTCATTGATCCGGCAATTTGCCAGGAGGTGGGA
>Ga0307509_10010814_pt1 | contig 11126 bp, 2 predicted proteins | sample 10_EM_MG_FD_202245 | JGI IMG/M metagenome (GOLD analysis project Ga0307509, IMG submission 202245) | Populus trichocarpa ectomycorrhiza microbial communities from riparian zone in the Pacific Northwest, United States - 10_EM | ecosystem: Host-associated > Plants > Roots > Unclassified | place... | reverse complement strand
ATTAATGTATTTAGAAAATGCTATCAATTGGTGGCAATAATATGCATTGGTTTTTTACTTTCGTTAATAGACCTGTTGGCGTCATATAGAGGGCGTTGTTAGGGGAAGATAATGCATGTTAAGAAATGAAGGGGAAAATAGCTGGTTATAAGATACAATGGGACAATCAATCCCAGAGAGGGGCTGCAACCAATCTGGGGTTGTTCTCATTACTGAAAGGTCCCTTCACATGAAGTAAACAAGCAGCCTCGTCTTATCTCGGATGAGGAGAAAAATTGTGTTGTGTTGGCCTCAACTTCAACTGAATATGAAGTCAATAAGATGGCCAAATGATACTACTAAGCCGTCTTGCAAAGTATGTTGCTTCCCTACTCTTTTTTTAGCTTCCTTCATTTTATATTTGTTTTTACAAGACTAATAGCTAAAGAAGAAGGGGAAAATTCAACAAGGCCTGTAGAAAAGAGCTTACCCCAAAGGTCTTTGTTTCCTGTGGCTGGTAGAGTTAAAGGTGTAAAGGTGATAAGGGACTTTTCCATCATTGATGGTGAGCCCTTCGCTCATGAGGGTTCTATATTGCTGCCTGTTTTAAGAGGATGAGAGACTTTACCTCGATAGAATCTTGTGTTTTAGCCCTATCTATAAAGGCTCCTCCTGTGGTGGTATTTTCTCAGCCTCAGCCTCTTGTCTTATCCACTGAAGAATAACAATTAGGCCTTCCATTAGGGATGGCGTTGAGGAGTTCAATGATATTTTTGCCTATTTGGCTCTTATTGTACCCTTTTTAATTTTCCCTCCCTGACACATGAGAAGAGGTAACTCATGAAGGCTGTTCTTGGTGGAAAGTCAGGCCTTTGAAAAATCACCAAAATCCTTTAGTCAGGTCATACGCAGCTGAGCCTAAAGAAGGTGTGTTTGACATCTTGCTAGACCCACAGATGCTTAGGCTCAGCTCGTGACCGAGTTCAAGGGAGTTGAGTCTAGCATCTGGCCAGACCTACAAGCGCCGGGGGTTGGCTCGTGACCGAGTCCAGGAAAGCTGTGTTTGACATCTCACTAGATTCACAAGTGCTTGGGCTTAGCGCTTGACCGAGTCCCGGGAAGTTGAGTCTGATATATATCTTGATAGACCCACACGTCTTTGAGTTCAATGTACAGCCGAGCACAATAGAGTTCGAGCTGGTACTTCTCCAAATCAACATTTGTATGCATCATTTTCAAAGTGATTATTTTTACGAGTAAAACATTTCTTTTGAATACACAAATTTTAGTGTCGGAGGCTATGATAATTAATAAGTGAATTTATACCTTATGTTATCATTCAATTTCGAATATAAAATATTCCACGAAATGGTAATCCCATTGATCTAAATGCCTTAAAAGAAAGAGAGAAAAAAAGTTTGTAGAAGAATACCCTTAATTTTTATTAGTCAAGTCAAAAAACTGAAAGGGTCCCAGGAATTAATGTTCCCGCCTGATTTCAGCAGTCTCCCTCTGTGATTTTGTAGTGAAAAGGAATTAGTAATTCTAATTCTTGTGGGGTAAATTATACATGAAAGGACCTCACCTCAAGCACAGTTAAAGAAGGAAAGGCCAACAGACCTGCAAATTCCGAGGAAGTGAATTAATACAACAGGGAAAACGAAAAGTTGGATGATATTATCCCACGAAAAAATAAAAAGATAAAATTAAGGGGTAAAGACACTTCTTCAATATTTCCAACACATTGGTGGTCTTGGTGTGAATGGAATCCAAAGGTGAAGTTACAGTCACAAGAAATGGAGAGAGAGAGAGAGAGAGAGAGAGAGAAGGGAGTGTCTATAATGGCCTAATGGGGGTAATGTAACGGGGGTATGCAGTGTTTTAATTGGAAGTATTTAGACGTGGTTGTGTGTGTAAATGTGATTCGTTGAAGCCAACTGTGCGTGAAGGGATTGGTGGACTACTGGGAGCTGTTTTCCATTTTTTTTTGGCCACCAGATTTTCAGAAACAAAGCAGCAATGTCATATGCCAATCTTTATCCACTTGATCCACTGATATACAAAAAAGAAGAGGCCTGTTTCTCTTTCTCCTTCTCTCTTTCGTATATATCTACTTGTTGTCATTTCTATTATTTTATTATATTCTAGAATTTTATCCTATTTCTGCATGTTCAGAGATATGTAAGTTAAGCTCATAGATACACATTGCAACTTGAATGCTTTCTCTTTCTGTATTTACTTCAATTTATTTTTTTACGTCACCATTTATCTCCTACTGAGCTTGGCTTCTTTTTTCTTTTTTTTTACTGATGACTTAATATTGTTAGCTGTGTCCATAAATCCTGGCTTTAATCTTAACTGGCTGGATTTAGGGTTTTGTTGGGGTTTGAATATAAGTCATGAAGCCATTCAATCTGGCTTTTACTTTCATGAAAATGGTTCCCTTAGCTCACAATTTGTCATATATAGGGAGTCAAATTGTGGGGCTGGTGATAAGGCTCCTAAGGTTGATCTTTTCTCATGAGATCGGGGCATCCGACGAGAGAGAAGTTAGATATGGATTGGTCAATTGCAAGGGGCAGTGATAGCCCATTTCCGTACACATTAGACCCAATTTGGAAGAATTTGAAGATGAACATTGAACAGAAACAAAGCACACAAGCCATTTGGCTTTGCTGTGTAGAAAGTCGTAGCAATCCAAGAGTTTAGAAAACATCTCTGTGAATGAATAATGAGAGGGTTAGATGTAGTTTTTAGTCAATTTCAAGGTGCAGCTGATATTTCCATACTTACATACATATATAGATCTCATTCTGGAAGAAGGTAGAGATAAACAATGAACAAAATTAAGCTACAGCAAGCCATTTGGCTTTGTCCTGTAGTAAACATACAGCAATTAATCTCGGAGTTTCTTTGGATTATAAGAGAATCTCTCACAAGCTATCAAGAGCGGTTACGGACTAAAGGGAAAGGAGTGACTGCAATTCAGTTGTGCGGTGAGCATGTAACAGTTTGCAAATCACAGTACAAATGAGCTAGGACTAGATAATCTAGGTTTAAAATCGCATGTTAAAATGATGTATTTTGCTCCCTGCATGCACAACAATTGATCCTTGTGAAAAAACAGTGTCAGTTGCAAATTTGAATATAAAATTTAGATGTTAGTTCTAAGCATAACTCTGCTTTCTCCTTCCAGAGCAGTAGGTGACTAGGGGCTGATCTCTTTATATTTACAGCAGCAATAAATTCTTTTCTCTAGGCTATATTTTCACTGTTATTGCTGCCTGAAAACTCTGCTAAAAGACAGAGCCATGCCTCTGGGTCTGCCACCTCCAATGAGAGTGTGAAAACTTGAAGTGAAAATATATGCAGTGAAAAAAGATGGCAAGAAACGGAAATAATACAAAAAGTAGAGAAAGAGGATGGTATGGAGCATTTCTGTCTTTAACATCCTGTGGAATGCCTTTGCAAAAGGTCCAAGTTCTCTGTTTCAAATGAACAGACTCAAATCATATTGAGCAATTTGTTTTGAACAGAAAATTTGGATTTTTCTCTCCTCTTTTCTTTTTTTTTTCCCTCTTAAAAAAAGGAATTGAAAAGAGAAGGTTACAACAGTAATGGAGATTCTTCTGTCAGTCTTTATATAGGCTTTTGCTGACGTTTCATGAGTCTGGTCCCATAGTACTTGCAGGCAAGATACCAGAATACCCTTTCATCATGCCTAAAATGCCCTCCTCTACCCATGAATAATCACTAGCAAATCAGGAAGTCGTAATCTAAAGAACCTCTCAGTTACTCTAAAAAAACCCTGCTTCTCAATCAATCCAAGAATCCATCTTTAATGGATTTCCTATCTTCTACATGGGAATCACTTCGTATGTACTTTACATGATGATAACTTTCTTACTTCAACCTCTGAATGTTTTAGTTCAATCATTGGATTTTCTCACGCCTTTCTGAAATAATGTTAGATAATCTAAAGCTTTAGAACAATTCTGGTTGCCGTGAAAAAACTTTACACACAAAATATTTTATAAATCTTGATCATAGTAGTTCATATCGGGATATAAGTTGCATGATAATTAATTGATGGAAATATTGTGATTCATTATGTATTTAGTGATTATTAGTGACCCGTAATTAAGTTAGAAATAACTATTAATTGAAAAAAAATACTTGAAAAAATGTTAAGTGCATTGAAAAAAAAGAGAGGATCAGTAGTTAAAAAACTTAGATTAACTTGAGTGTAGCTGTTTGTGTCTTCCAAAATGAGATGATGTTGGTGATGACCATCTCATGCATGAGACATGCAAAAGTCTCATGCCTTGACATTTACATTTCTACCCTTATAGTTAGAGTTTTTTTTTTTTTAAAAATATTTGTGCACCATCAACTTTTTTCCCAAAAAGATATTGGAGATTCGTAGGGTGTTTGCTTTACAAGTTTGGTTTATTGAAGTTATATTCCTTGTTTTTTGTCAGTATCAATATGTTCTTGTAAAGTTATATTTTTATCGAATTCGATACTTCTGTGGCTTTTCTTGATCCCTTTAACTATTGATATAACACAAAACGCTAGCTAGGATTATAGGATTCTCCTCAGTACTGATATTCTGAGCTTGAAGATGGTGGTGCTATTTCCTTTTGGATGGTGAAAGGAGGCGTTTTCACTCCAGGAGGCGGTGTTTTTGTAGTTTGGTTAAGGGTAGTCTAGGAAAGCAACACCCTAATTGCTCATTTATGGCGGGTATTAAAACGGTAAGAAATGTGGTTTGCCAAACCAGGGAAAAATCCAAAAAAATTTTAAAACCCTAGACTGTCATCAAACTAGTATTTATAACACCCATGAGGCCCTTCGGACTAGTACTCCGGATCAGCCTCTGCCTTTCTCTGCGTTGTGTACTTTTGTCCCTCAGACTCAGAATATTGAAAAACAATCCTTATGATTCTTCCTACCCGCACTTTCTTCCTACATTCCTAAGTTGAAAAAGAAAGAGAGAGACAAGGACAGAGAGAGAGAGAGATGAGGGCTAGATCCTCTAAGCAAGAAACTAAAGAGGGCATGGAAACTGGTAAACTTAGGAAGCTGAAGGAAGAGCCTCATCTCTCTGGTGCTTATATACGTAGCCTTGTGAAACAGTTAACCTCTTCAAGAACCAAAGACCCCATGAATCCCAAAGGCCACGGCTCTGCTGATAGTGATGGTTTTTCTGGCAAAAATATGGCCGATTATAGCGAAGGTTTAAGTAAAAACCAAAAAAGCCAGCAACCCCAAGAACCTCAACCACACAAAAAACAGGTCAGGAGGAGACTGCACACCAGTAGGCCTTACCAAGAAAGGCTTCTTAATATGGCCGAGGCTAGAAGAGAGATTGTCACTGCCCTAAAGTTTCACAGGGCAGCTATGAAACAGGCCAATGAACAACAACAAGAACAGAAAAATCAACAAGAACAAGAACAGCAGCAGAAGCAGCAGCAGCAGCAACAATCATCGCTGCCTGTGCAGCTTTTACCCCCTCCTTGTTTTGAACAAGAAGGAAAAATAAAATCTAGGAGAAATCCAAGAATATACCCATCAAACTCTACCGATTTTTCTAATTATCTCGACAACTTTTCCTATAAACCTTTCACTCCTCCTCCTCCCTGTCCTCCTCCATATCCCTTTTCCTGGCCTAGTTCTTCAATTCTTGACCCAACTACCGCTGAAAATATCAACTTTCCCCTTCCAAACCAAACCTTAGGTCTAAACCTCAATTTTCATGATTTTAACAACATAGATACCACTCTTTATTACAGCAGCGACAACCCACCATCAGTTTACTCATCCTCATCTCCATCATCTTCTTCTTTCCCTTCTCCTTTCATCGCCACCGAGGAGATTCCTTCAGTTTCAAATACATGCGAAGGAATGCCACCTGCAGCATTTGATGTAACTGACTCATATGGTGGAGCCGGCTTACATCAAGTGATGGATGATGAGGAGATGGCAGAGATCAGATCAATAGGAGAACAACATCAAATGGAATGGAATGATACTATGAATTTGGTCACATCAGCATGGTGGTTCAAGTTCATGAAGACCACGGAGCTTGATCCTGAAGTGAAGAGTACAGAGGATGATGGCTGCCACCCATTTGAACAGGTCATGGAATTCCCAGCCTGGTTGAATGCAAATGATCAACAACATTTCAATGATCACTTCTCCCAAGACTATTTCCATGATGCTGCCTTGCCTTGGTAAGAACCCAAAATTTTAATATATAATTAAAAGATGCATGGTAAATAAATAAATAATGAGGAAAATGTTTTATGTTTCATGTTGTGCCACAGTAGGTGATTTTCTTGTCATTAAATGAATTAAGAGGTTTTGTTGATTTCAGACAACGAATTTCATTATCTGAATATGGTTTTAGATCAATAAATGCTTGCTAGAACCCTGAATTATACACGGATTAGCTAAGAGGTTGATCAGTGTGGGTTCAGATTTGCAGCAATAAACATTTGCAGTTTATGCTCTCTCTTATCTTATCTTCTTTAAAATTTATGGCTTGCGAGGGACCTCTGAACCTAATCAAGGAGATGATCACGGGCTTTACTTTATAGGCTTGCATTAATTCAATCAGGCCGCAGAAGTTTTTCTCAATTGTTATTTATTTATTGATTAAGATTATTCCTTCTTGGGGATTAACCATCTAGTTGTTGCGTGCTGAAAGAAAGTTTATTTTATTCCACACACGTCCAAAAGCTGTTGGTGGCTGATGAGTTCACTGATTATATGTTTTTGTTTGGTTTTGGATGTACAGCATGGACATTGGAGAAATTGAAGGAATTGATGGGGAGTGGCTAGCTTGACAAGGATTTTGATTATTTTTTGTTAATCAAATCCTTAGATGTTTTGTTCTCTTCTTTTATTGTCTTTCTTTTTATCCATCGATCTTTTTCTTTAGTGGTCTTTGAGCAGCTTTGTGATTTTAATAAGGCTTGCAATTAAGAAGTTAAGGTTGGGCACTGCCAGGCCATGAAGAAAAATAATTTACTCGAGGAGTATGCTTTTCAACTGCTTAATTATATTGAAATATTTATGCAGTTCTCACAAATCATATCACATTTCAACGTTTCGGAGGAGACACGCATCTTCGTATAATTATAGCATAATGCATTTGCCGCATGTTCTATAAGCAACTTCAGTTTTGGGGGAAAATGGCAGCTTACAGCTCACAAATTGGCCTCTTGTTTTATTCTTTATCGTGAAAAGTCTGGGCAGATTCCTGTGATTTTGTTGAGCAGGGTGGTGGAAGTAGCTATTTGTTTAGTCAAGCAAACTTTACCTCTTTGCACTCAGTTTCTGCTACTTCTATATTTCCGAGGGTTCTGATGTATATTGGTTCTGAAAACCAGTCCTTGTTCCTCCAAGAAGTCCATCCCATCTCCTCAGAATTAAATCTCATCGGGTGCAATGCATTACCTGTTTGTTCAAGCATGTTTTTAACCTTGCCAAGCTTCGATCATCATTCGACTTGTATCGCAAATCTGCCGTGTGCAGGTTGACATCACCTTAATTAATTTACCCCTCAGAGTCATGCTGGGAATCCATGAATTCATCTCCTGCATGCCGGGCAATGATATTTATATGATTAGTTCTTGAAAGAAAACAGCATGAACTCATTTAAGCATGGTAGAACCCATACACACTAGTAAAACATAAGCGATTTTCTAAGAGGTGTTGTACACAAATATTATTAAACGGGGTTGATCTCGTTAAGAGCTTGGATCCCAAGTTATAAAGTTGCCCGTGTTAATCCGAATTAATCTGAAAATTTTAAAAAAAAATATTTAAAATTTTAATATTTTATATGAAAAAATTAAAAAATAATTCATGTGAATATAGACTATGTATATTGTAAATAATAAAGTTTAAAAAATTATTTCAAAAGGTTTTTTTATCCCACATTAAAAAAATATAACTTTTTTCTTATTGTGAACATAGAATATATATATATATATATATATATATATATATATATATATATATATTAAAGTGCTTCAAATCCCATATTGAAAAAATAACCTTTTTTCTTGTGAACATAGAGTATATATATAATAAAGGGCTTCAAATCTCATATTGAAAAAATAAAACATTCTTCTATTATTTATATAGTAAACTTTTAAAAGGGTTAATAACCAACTAAAAAAATATAAAAAAAAGGTCTTTGGCTAGGAGAAAAATCACATTTGAAAAAAAAAAAACAAGTCTCTTTCGGGTTTTGTCGGGTCGCCTGGTTCACGGGTCGACCAAGTTTGACTGTTTTTTTACTCTTGTCGGTCTTTAACCTTACTCGGATCGATCCACCTACCAGGTCAATCATCAGCAGTCCGGTTTAATAACTATGGTTGTATACGTATGAACTAAGAGTTTCTTTTGAAAGTTAGCACAATAATAAAAAAAAGTTTGAAAAAATAACAGTCTAGAAAATATTTAGAGTCGATGAAAGACTTTTTAAAATTATTAAATGAGCTAGCATAAATTATAATGAAAATATATATATATATATATAAAAGATACATTAAAATTTCAATAACAACACAACAAATATTATTTAATAAATCTCAACAAGAAAAATATCATGATACTAAAAACTTCACTTACAAGATATCCACCACTCATGTAGCCATCATTTTTAGACAACTCATATGACCCATATGACCCACTAGTAAAATTATTAGAGCTAATATCATAATAATATCAATAAAAAAAATTATTTTAAAAATAATGATTTGTGGGACAAATAAAAAATAATAAAAAAGCAACAAAAAGAGACAATTAAGTAGATGGTTATTTTGGCAATGTTTAAGAATGCTATGAAATTGTATTTTCTAAAAATTTGAATTTTTATTTTTGAAAAATAATTTTTTTATGTTTTTAAATTATTTTGATGTATTGATATTAAAAATAATTTTTTAAAAATAAAAAATATTATTTTAATATATTTAAAAAAAAACACTTTAAACTCCAACCGGTATAAAACTCTCAAACACCCATCAAAGAACTTATTAGTCCATTATTAATTGTCTCTATTTGTAACCTTTTCCTTGATCTTGTATTCGTTTTTCTTCTTATTAAATAAATAAATAAGTAAAAAATAAGTTGAAATCAACCTCTTGTTAAAGCGCCAATACACCGTACCGGTTTCTTTTTCTTGCCACGCTATTCGGTTCCTTAAAACGCCCAAATTAGGGATTCTAACTGTTTTGATTGATTAATTAATCGCATCTTTCTTCAATTTTTGAGGCTTAAAATAATTGGAAATCTGTATGAAGCAATCAAAATTAGGTCTGTGTGGACAGGACTGATGGAACTGAAATGATGTTTGTTTATTTGTGGTTTCAGGGATGCGAAAATGTCATTAAGTTGTTTCTTTGGTGGAGAAGACAATGAGACGGTGTTACTAGGCGTTGGAGATGGAGGTTTTGGTGCCCTAGTATGTTAATACTAGGATATGAACATGGTGTATTTGACGGGCACGGTTGCAGTAAATTCTGAGTGATTTTTCATTTTCAGTTTTGATCAAGCTTGAAGGAGTAGCGAATGCCACAAGAGATCAAATATGGCCAAGCTTGCTGGTTGCAAGAATAGATCAAATATGGTCATCACGCTTACATCCTTAACTTAATTTCAAACTCATAATTATATTCTGAGTTCTATATATCATACTGAAGCCTCCAGTCATGGAGGTGAAACTTGAATGTAACGCTAGAAATTAGTTCAAGAAACATTTAGAGTCGTTGAGTGAGGAGTTGATGCTTGTATTTTAACAAGTTCATAAGAAGTTACGTAGGCTGGATCAAATTTAAAGAATGGAGGCACTTATCTTGGCAAATAATAATCACAGTAGTATTTTTGATCGACTAAGATCGATTAAACACAGAGACTGTGCTTAAATTATTTTTCACAACTTGCAATCAAAGCTCCAAATAGATTGTGCTTCCTAGTGACACCTCTACCGGAACATGTGTTTTAACTTAAATATAGAACTTCAAGAACATACTTAAATAATATCATATTATAGACTAGACTTAAAATTCATCAACTTTAAGATCAATAAAAAGAACTGTCAAGCCATATATAGGGATGCCAGAATGCCTAATGCCCCACTTTTGTGCGAGTCCAGTATCGATAGGTATCCACAGCTTACAAAGGCACGGGGTATCTGTCAATGGAATCGAGCCAAGGATTGTTCCTAGAAGGCTTTCTCACACGCCCCATGGACCTCCAAACCACGCTGTTGCACTTGAACCCAGACCCGAAAGCAATTTGCCAAATCCTGTCTCCTCTCTTCACCCTTTCCTTAGCTTCCAAGTAGGCCAACTCATACCAGACACTGCTGCTAGAAGTGTTGCCAAACCTGTGCAGTGTCATTCTTGATGCCTCTATGTTCTTCTCACTCAGTTCAAGATTCCTTTGCAGCTCATCGAGCACCGTCTTGCTGGCTGCATGGACACAGAAGTGCTCAAAGGCAAGCTTGTAGTCTGGAATGTAAGGCTTGGCCGGTGGCGAAGATGGGGACCCGTTGCTCTTTCCAGATAAGTGCCTCCAAATCAGTGTGGTAAAGAAGAGGAGCTGCTCTGAGAAGGGTAGCACTAGAGGGCCTAGCGTGGTGATGTTGGTTTTAAGGGCTTCACCTCCTATTTGCACGAGGTCTTTGCTGACTTTCAGCCCCTTGAATTTCTGTTCATCTTCATCTTGGTAAATACACCTAAAGATATAGGGAAGTGCATGAATTAGCTATGGCAAGAAAATGGACATCTCTTTCCAGAGAGAGGAAGAAAAGTGATAAGAGCCATGATTCGTCTTCTGACGAATCATCTAGTGTGAACACTCTCATCTAGTTTTTTTAAAACTCAATCCAAGCCAGTTTCTAGATTAATCTACATCGAGTTTAATAACAAAATTAATTAGTAGTCCAAAAATCAATGTTTGACAATTTTTTTTTTTTCTAATTATTCAAAAAAATGGTGCCTATTAACTGCTGACGGGTATATATAATTAAAAACCATGATGAAAAATGCTAATAGCATTTAATATAAAAATATTTAATTTAGTCCCTAATCTATATATTCATTCTCAACTGACTCCTAAAAACTGATAAA
>Ga0307509_10010813_pt1 | contig 11126 bp, 12 predicted proteins | sample 10_EM_MG_FD_202245 | JGI IMG/M metagenome (GOLD analysis project Ga0307509, IMG submission 202245) | Populus trichocarpa ectomycorrhiza microbial communities from riparian zone in the Pacific Northwest, United States - 10_EM | ecosystem: Host-associated > Plants > Roots > Unclassified | place... | reverse complement strand
AGCCCTCCCTTCTTCCTTCCCTCCTCGACCCCCTGTTGGCCCACGGTTTTCACCCTCCCTCCCTCAAGAAAGCGCTTGGTATTGTCCTCGACAAGCCGGGCAAGCCCTCCTACGACTCACCCTCCTCCTTTAGGGTTATCGTCCTCCTTCGTACACTCTCTAAAATTCTCGAGAGGGTGGTAGCGTCCCGCCTCTCGGCCCAAGCTACAATATGCTCCCTCATCCACCCCCTTCAGTGCGGGTCCATCCCCGGAAGGTCTACCGCCGATGCCGCCCTTGTCCTACAGCACAACGTTGAATGCTTCCACCGCCTCCGATACAAAGTTTCCACTCTCTTCCTCGATGTGAAAGGGGGTTTCGACAATGTAGAATCCCCCCCACTCCTCTCTCTCCTCCGCAGAAAGGGGGTCAGCCCGTACTTGGTCCAGTGGGTCGGCTCTTTTCTCAGGGACCGCACCTGCCGCCTGACGTTCCAGGGATCCCCCCGCTCTTTGGCCCCTGTCTCAGTTGGGGTCCCTCAAGGATCCCCCATCTCCCCCCTCCTATTCGTCATATACGTCTCCTCCCTCCACCTGGAAATTCCCAGGTCACTGATTATCTCCTACGTCGACGACTTCGCTGTCACGGTGGCCTCACCCTCCTACAGAACGAACGTTCGCCTGCTTCAGAAGTCCTTCTCTGCGCTCAAGAGGAAGGCCTCGCCGATTAACATTTCCTTCTCCGTCCCGAAAACTGAGCTGATCCACTGGAGAACCGCCAGGAGCAATGAACCACCGTGTTCCCTCCCGGTGCAACTGGAAGACCAGCTCTTCTACCCACAATCCCACCTGAAGTGGCTGGGCTTCATATTCTCCCCCACCTTCGACTCAAGGTCTCACTTCTCCAGGAGGTATACGCTTGCGAATGCCGCCCTAGCCACGATCCGCCGCCTCTCCCCGCCTGTGATGGGCCTTCCACCCTACCTTTGTCTCTCCCTGGGGCGTTCGCTCCTTGCTCCGATTCTCCTGTACAGGTCCGCGATTTGGGCCCCCCCACCGTCGATCATGGGCCCGATGTCCGTATTCTGGCATCGGATTTGTAGGTGGATCACCAACTGCTTTTCCTCCACCAACCTAATGTGCTTGCACAGGGAAGCCTGTCTTCCCCCGCTACCTGTTCTTGTACGACACCAACGCCGCCTTGCCGGCCTAAGGCTCATCTGCTCCCCCGCGGAAATAAACCGGCCACGGCACGCCTCCCTAAGTCCGTTCCCACCTTCTCGCCCCACCGTGCCTCCTCAACGGCGCGTGGGAAGATTACCTCCCAACCCTATCTCTTCTTCAACCTCGACTGGCGCGCTGCTCCAGACAAGATCAAGAACCCGAGATACCGACACAACGCTATCACAGCCTTGGCTAATGCGGCCGCCCCCTTAGTGGAAGATGTCTCTACGCTGCCACCCATCTCCCTTCACTTGACAGACTACCTACCCCCGATCCCGGGGATTGTTCCATCTTACTCGCGCCTCAAGTGGAGGGCCAAACAACTACTTCTATCTGACTGGTCTGACGCCCCGGCCCCCCCCTACTATCCCTACCCGCCCTCGACTCGTCCCCACCCCTTTATGGGTCTGGGCAAATTTGTTGCAGGGAGGATACACCAGATGCGTTCTGGGAAAAGCTATCTCGCGGCTCACCCCTCGTGGGGAAATCCTGATGCCGACAGGTCCTGCCCGTTATGCTCGGAGGCCCCGCAGACCTTCGAACATGCCATCCTGTCCTGCCCCTCCTCCGCCTGTCAGAGATCCCGCCTCCTCCAAGGGATCTTGGAATTGGGCCCCGAGGCCCCTGTCTGGTCCGACCAGCAGCTGCTCATTGCGCTGGCTGAGTTCATCCGCACTACTGCCGCCGGTTTCCCTCCGGGGATGCCCCCTCTTGCCCCCTCCCTCTATGCCCCTCCTCCGAATCCTCTCCTCCAAACTACTGCCCCACCCGCCCCTGGCCCTCGAGACTAGTTTAGCGGTTTTTACTTTCCTTAATTAGCTACGGCTGCTTTGCGGCGATTATTGGTCGCGTTGGGGGAACTGGTTATGTTTGTTTCTTTTGTTGATTGTAGGTTTGATTTTCGGTTTTGTTTTGGCCATATCGTTAATGATGCATGTGATTTCTTGTACCATAGAAACAATGAACATATGATTTAAAAAAAAAAACAAAAAAAAAAAAGACTGCTAAATTACATCCCTACTCCACACTGGGCCCTCCTGGACCTAGAGGCGGTAGGGAAAGCACTGGATACCTTCACCACACTACCTTGCCCAGCGAGGCCCACGCCCAACTCCAGGAGCAGGTGGTTCGACATCTCCTCCACCCGCCTTACCTCCCTCCTGACCTCCCATGCCCCGAGCAAACGCCCCTGCCCCCGCTCGAAGCCATGGTGGTCCCCTCGCCTATCGTCTCTAAGAAGGGAATACCACAAGTTTGCAAGGGTATCCCGCCTCAACCCCTCCCCCCTCAACTGGAGCAATGTAAAGAGCTCGAGGAGAACATACTTCAAGGCCATCGCCTCGGCCAAAAAGGCACACTGGTCGGACTTCTTGTCCTCGGCCACTCCATGTTCCCTCTGGATGGCCAAGAGGTTCGCTTTTGGTCACCTACCACAGAGGTTCCCGGACCTTCCGGGGGCCTCCGATCCAGCCGAGGTAGCGGAAACGCTTCTCAGCCACTTTTTTCCCTCCAAGCCCCATCCTCCCCCGCTCCTTCGACTCGAGCGCCATGAGGATTACACTCCCCTAACCTCTGAAGAGATCTCCAGGGCCCTTTCCAAGTCCTCGAACACCTCCGCCCCTGGTCCCGACCATATCCCATACTCTGTGTGGAAGTCTGTACACCGGATCAAGCCCACCCTTCTTCCTTCCCTCCTGGACCCCCTGCTAGCCCACGGCTTTCACCCTCCCTCCCTCAAAAAAGGGCTTGGTATTGTCCTCGACAAGCCAGGCAAGCCCTCATACGACTCACCCTCCTCCTTTAGGGTTATCGTCCTCCTTTGTACACTCTCTAAAATCCTTGAGAGAGTGGTGGCGTCCCGCCTCTCAGCACAGGCAACGATATGCTCCCTCATCCATCCCCTTCAGTGCGGCTCCCTACCCGGGAAGTCCACCGCCGATGCCGCCCTTGTCTTACAACACAACGTTGAGTCCTTCCATCGCCTCCGATACAAAGTCTCCACTCTCTTCCTCGATGTGAAAGGGGGCTTCGACAACGTAGAGTCCCCCTCGCTCCTCTCTCTCCTCCGCAGAAAGGGGGTCAGCCCGTACTTGGTCCAATGGGTGGGCTCTTTCCTCAGAGACCGCACTTGCCGCCTGACATTCCAAGGGTCCCCCCGCCTTTTCGCCCCCGTCTCAGTGGGGGTCCCTCAAGGGTCCCCTGTCTCCCCCCTCCTGTTCGTCATATAGGTCTCCTCCCTCCACCTGGAAATTCCCAGATCACTGATCATCTCCGATGTCGACGATTTTGCTGTCACAGTGGCCTCGCCCTCCTACAGAACCAACGTTCGCCTCCTTCAGAAGTCCTTCTCGGCGCTTAAAAGGAAGGCCGCGCCAATCAACATTTCCTTCTCCGTCATGAAGACAGAACTGGTCCACTGGAGAACCGCCAGGAGCAACGAGCCACCGTGCTCCCTTCCGGTGCAACTGGAGGACCAGCTCTTCTACCCACAATCCCACCTGAAGTGGCTGGGCTTCATCTTTACCCCCACCTTTGACTCAAGGTCCCACTTCTCCAGGAGGTATATACTCGTGAATGCCGCCCTAGCCACGATCCGCTGCCTCTCCCCGCCTGGGATGGGCCTCCCGCCCTACCTTTGGCTCTCCTTGGCGCGTTCGCTCCTTGCTCTGATTCTTCTGTATGGGTCCGCGGTTTGGACCCCTCCACCGTCCATCATGGGCTCGATGTCCGTTTTGTGGCACCGGGTTTGTAGGTGGATCACCAACTGCTTCTCCTCCACCAACCTAGCATGTTTGCACAGGGAAGCCTGTCTTCCCCCGCTACCGGCTCTTGTACGCCACCAACGCCGCCTTGCCGGCCTGAGGCTCATCTGCTCCCCCCCCGAAATAAACCCGGCCACGGCACGCCTCCCTAACACTGTTCCCACCTTCTCGCCCCACCGTGCATCTGCGACGGCGCGTGAGAAGATTACCTCCCAACCCTATCTCTTCTGCAACCTAGACTGGCGCGCCCCTCCAGACAAGATCAAGAACCCAAGATACCGACACAACGCCGTCACAGCTTTGGCTAACGCGGCCGCCCCCCTATTACACGACGTGTCTACGCTGCCACCCATCTCCCTCCACTTAACAGACTACCTACCCCCAATCCCTGTGGTTGTTCCTTCATATGCTCGCCTCAAGCTGAGGGCTAAACATCTGCTCCTCTCCGATTGGGCTGCCACCCCGGCCCCCCTGTATTATCCCTATCCGCCCTCGACGCGTCCCCACCCCTTTATGGGCCTGGGCAAGTTTGTTGCAGGAAGGATACACCAGATGCGCTCTGGGAAAAGCTATCTCGCGGCTCACCCCTCATGGGGCAATCCTGATGCCGACACGTCCTGCCCATCATGCTTGGAGGCCCCGCAGACCTTCGAACATGCCATCCTGTCCTGCCCCTCCTTCGCCCGTCAGAGATCCCGCCTCCTCCAAGGGGTCTCGGACTTGGCCCCCGAGGCCCCTATCTGGTCCGACCAGCAGCTGCTTATTGCACTGGCTGAGTTCATCCGCACCACCGCCACTGGTTTCCCTCCGGGGATGCCCCCTCTTGCTCCCTCCCTTCACAAACCCCCTCTGAATCCCCTCCTTTTGCCTACCGCCCTACCCGCCCCTGGCCCTCAAGACTAGCTAAGCGGTTTATACTTTCCTTTTTAGCTCCGGCTGCTTTGCGACGATGATTGGTCGCGTTGGGGGAACTGGTTTATGATTATTTCTTTTGTTGTTTGTTAGTTTGATTTTCGGTTTTGTTTTGGCCATATCGTTAAAGATCCATGTCATTTCTTGTACCGTAGAAACAATGAACATATGATTTAAAAAAAAAAAAGAAAAGAAAAAAGGAAAAAAAAAAAAGACTACTAAATTACATCACGCTTCCGCTCCCCTCTGTCCCCCCCCCTACATTTCTCAACACCACGTCGTTCTGCGCACGATCTCCTCTTCCACACCTTTCGTCCCCATTGTTGGGCTTCGCGTCCCCACCCCTACCTCCAGACATGGCCTCCCTTCAAGGCGGTCCCTCGAGAATCGGCACTCCAGCCCCTCTCTCTCCCCTCCCGGCCACTGGAAACCTCGACCATCTGGTCTCGGTTTTCCACCAGACTGCCGCTGACCTTGGGCTCCCCGCGGAGGGTTTCCCCACCATCACTCCTGCGAATATTCCCACCCTCTCCATCGGGGAACAAATGCTTCTCCCTCTACTCTGCACGTCGCTGCAATCAAGCGTCCACATTGCGACGGCCTTTGAGAGTCTCTCGACAGAAATTCACGACCTATCCTCTCAGGTTGCCAACCTGGACTTCTCCCCGCAACCCCCAAACCTCGCCCCACTACAGGCATCTCTCCGTGATATTGCCTCCCGGCTTCCTTGGACCACTCAGGCCTCTTTCCCTCCCCAGTGTCCTAGTGTCCCACAACAGGCCACACACCAACCTACTGGGTCTGGTCCCACCCCCACCGGCAACACCAACCCCTCTCGCCAAGAGAAGGGGAAGGAAAGAGCTCTTCCGGCTCCACCCCCGCCACCACCCAATATGGTCTGGCCCTCCCCCTCAGCTGACCCGGATCTCCCGAGATACGACATGTCAACTTCCCCTCCCACACTATACGGCAACCCTGAGGCGTTTGCCAAGAAATACCCATACACCTGGGAGGCGGAGGAGTTCACCAAGGGAAAATACCCCCCCGGCCCTTCTTGGACCCCCGGCCATCTGGACCCCGGCTGGCGCCCCCCCACCACCATGACCTCCAAGGCCACCCCCACCTATGCCCAAGCTGCCGCACCCCCTGCCAAAGGAAAGAAGGGTCGTCAGGCAAAGGGTCCTGCCTCGGCTTCCTCTGTTGCGGTTGCGTCGGGTGAGGTTTTTATGAAATCTCCCCCTCCCCTTCCCCAAGCTGTCCGCAGATTCCTCGCCTCCAGAACCACCTTCGAACCCCACCCAGAGGCGCTTAAAATAGCAGCCCATTTCCCGGACATTGCTGCCTCTGTTCTCAGAGAAGCTAACTGCTCCCTTCCTCTTTCCTTCACTTGCACGGTCAACGACAAGGGCTCAGTGTCACTGCTCGGTACCGACCTGCACACCCCCACCTCTGCTTATACCCCCTACTTCGCTCCCCTTACCTCAAGACTGAGCAAGGCCTTTCGGATAGGCAACTCTCCCTGGGATATCTTCAAACCCGCCCCAAACGAGACGCAACTGTTGATTCACTCCGTTCCTCTCGCCTTCCTCGCCTCAGACGATGACCAGCTCTTCCCCTCTCTTCATGAGTCCATCCGCAATGCCAGGGGAGTCTCCATTCTCTCGGTGCGTTACCTTAACCCAGACACGGAATCTCGTGAACAGAAGAACGCCACCTCTGTGGTTGTTACAGTGGCCCCGCCCGACGCTCACGCTATCCTCCCCTCCATCAACCTCTTCTCCCGGAACCGGAGAGTCGAACAAATGTTCTCCTCTAAAAGCTCCCAGTGTAAGAAATGCAGGAAGTTCGGCCATATCCCCACCCGCGGTCCCAGCTCGCTTCCCGTCTGTCCCTTCTGCTCGCTCGGCCACACCAAGGCGGAGAATCGCTGCCCTAACCCTTCCTGCCCTAAGGGTGGCAATCTCCGACCTGTCCTCGCCTGCTGTCCATCCTCGGTGGCATGCTGCCCTAACTGCCAAGAAGAGCACTCTGCGTGCAGTAGGGATTGCCCCTCCCGCCTGAAAACTACTCCCGACACACCAAAAGTGCTGTCTCGACAGACGCAGGACAGCATGGACCTCGCTGAAGACCAGGCTGGCCCTTCGACAGTCCTTCCCCCAACACCAGCTGCCGCTCCCTGAACCCCGAGTGCCCCTATACTCCCCCATGATGCTCCGCCACCTAGGCAGAGAGCCCAGCGCACCATCACCGTCACCGATCTCGCCCCAAGAGAGAGCGGTGATGAATCTCTAGATTCCGACTCCTCTGTGGGCTCGGCCCAATAATGGAGAGTTTTTTCACTCCCTACACTGACAGCAGTGCTGTCTTCCCGTCCTTTCCAATTGCTCAACATAACTGCCTTGGGAGCTGGGATGTTTTTCTTTCACTCTTTCACAGGTTTACCATGCTGCCTCACCCTCCTCTGCTTATTGCCCTCCAAGACCCCCCCTGCAGACGGTCGGTACTTCCAACGTTCCCAGGATTCATGTCCTTCGCCCCACCCCCTCCTGGCCGCCCACGGGTAGCCATTTATGTTTCTCGCACCCTGAACCAGCACCTGGCCTGCTCGACCGTTTTTCACGACTCCTTAGAGATGATTTCGGTTGATGTTTTCTCTCCGGAGGGGCTTTTCGGATCCCCCCACCGCTCCCTCAGGGTCACATCGGTGTACCTTCTTCGCACAAACCACCCTCCCTACTGCTCTGTACCGCCTGAGCGAATTTTTTCTTGTCTCTCCTACCCTCACCTGGTCTTGGCGACTTTAACCTCCACCATCCTCTGGCAGATCCCAGCCGCTCCCTATCCGAAAGGGAGTTCGTCATATCCTCGCGATACTTTGATGCCGCTTTCGACGTCCCGTTCCACCTTCTCAACACCCCCGGAGTGCACACCCAGTTCCCCTTTGACACCACCTCGCGACCCTCTGTTTTGGATCTGGCTTTCGCGAATACCGCCCTCTCCTCCCTCGTCTCCTCATGGGACACCCCCCTCCCCTCCACTGGCTCGGACCACGTTCCATGTGTGGTCACACTAAAACCACCCGCGGTTATGCTACCCCCCCCTACTCCACACTAGGCCCTCCTTGACCTACACGCGGTAGGAAAGGCACTGGATACCTTCACCACACTACCCTGCCCAGCGAGGCCCACACCCAACTCCCTGAGTAGGTGGTTTGACATCTCCTCTACCCGCCTTACCTCTCTCCTTACCTCCCATGCCCCATCCAAGCGCCCATGCCCCCGCTCGAAGCCATGGTGGTCCCCCCGCCTCTCGTCCCTGAGAAGGCAGTATCACAGGTTCGCAAGATTATCCCGCCTTGATCCCTCCCGCCTCAACTGGAGCAATGTCAAGAGCTCAAGAAGGACTTATTTCAAGGCCATCGCCTCGGCCAAGAAAGCACACTCGTCGGACTTCCTGTCCTCGGCCACTCCACGCTCAGTCTGGATGGCCAAAAGATTCGCATTTGGCCGCCCACCGCAAAGGTTCCCGGACCTGCCAGGGGCCTCCAACCCGGCCGAGGTAGCGGAAATGCTTCTTGACCACTTCTTTCCATCCAAACCCCCGCCCCCCCCTCTTCTCCGCCTCACCCGCTATGAAGACTACACACTCCTCACCTCCGAGGAGATATCCAGGGCCCTCCCCAAATCCTCGAACACCTCCGCCCCTGGCCCAGACCACATCCCGTACTCTGTGTGGAAGTCGGTGCACCGCATCAAGTCCTCCCTTCTTCCTTCCCTCCTGGACCCGCTACTGGCCCACGGTTTTCACCCTTCCTCCCTCAAAAAGGCACTCGGTATAGTCCTTGACAAGCCAGGCAAACCCTCATACGGCTCACCCTCCTCCTTTAGGATCATCGTCCTCCTTCGAACACTTTCTAAGATTCTTGAGAGGGTGGTGGCTTCCGGCCTCTCGGCTCAGGCAACGATATACTCCCTTATCCATCCCCTCCAATGCGGCTCCCTCCCTGGAAGGTCCACCGCCGATGCCGCCCTAGTCCTGCAACATAACGTTGAATCCTTCCACCACCTCCGATACAGGGTCTCTACTCTCTTCCTTGATGTGAAGGGAGGCTTCGATAATGTGGAGTCCCCCTCACTCCTCTCTAACCTCCGCAGAAAAGGGGTCAGCCTGTACTTGGTCCAATGGACCGGCTCTTTCCTCAGGGACCGCACCTGTCGCTTGACCTTCCAAGGGTCCCCTCGCTCCTTTGCCCCCGTCTCGGTCGGGTCCCCCAGGGATCCCCTATCTCCCCTCTTCTGTTCGTCATATACGTCTCCTCCCTCCACCTGGAAATCCCCAGGTCACTTATCATCTCCTACGTCGATGACTTTGCTGTCACAGTAGCCTCGCCCTCCTACAGGACCAACGTTCGCCTCCTTCAGAAGTCCTTCTCAGCACTCAAGAGGAAAGCGTCACCAATCAACATCTCCTTCTCTGTTCCAAAAGCTGAACTGATCCACTGGCGAACAACCAGGAGCAATGAGCCTCCGTGCTCCCTCCCGGTGCAGCTGGAAGACCAGCTCTTCTATCCGCAACCCTGCCTGAAGTGGGTGGGCTTCATCTTCACCCCCGCCTTTGACCCAAGGTCCCACTTCTCAAGGAGGTATACGCTTGCAAATGCCGCTCTAGCCACTGTCCGCCGCCTCTCTGTTAGGCGGGAGCCTATCTCAAAGTCTTGCGAGATAACTCATGCCGATAATCTTAATCATAGACGGAGATTGTCTAGGAAGGCTCAATAATTCAAAATAGAGGCAGGTAAAGTGATAAAGATTTTTATAGTGTAAAAACTTATATTGATAAGATCTCTTCTCCGTTGCTTGATAATGTTCAAATAGCTTGGGAGGCACCTCGATATTTATATGCCGCGTCTGGGTGGTCGCGGGCTACATCTAGTTCTTATACTAACTAAGTACCTGCTAACAAACTCCAGCTTGGTTCTAAAAGTGCGAACACCATTTGACCCTGTCAATTCTGTTATCTCACTTCGACTTCCGAATCGCAACACCATGAAATTTCCTGACGGTGCTCCCACACATCAGTCCATTGGTTACGATCCATCTTTGTCGGCATGGAGTCTTGCTTACCATTTGCATACGCAGAATGGTCTCCATGATCGAACCAACAAAGGGGCCAGCTTTGTTATCGAACCTCTCAGCATTGCAGAGATTTTTGCTACCGACATCTGCGAGGCATAAGATAGACTTGTCACGATAATCGCTCCAATAGCCATTATCCCTCCATAGTTATATCGTTATCGTATGGTTCCGTCAGTATCCGTAAGATACTATTGACGTGTATGAGTGTGGGTATGCCTGATTGTTCAAACTACCTCATCCGACAACACCATTCACTTCTGCGACTTTCATCGCGAGAGCGTGGAGTATAGAATGTGTTGCCTAACCATTGTCCGTAAAAAGGTCCCGTTACATAGTGACCACTTTCGCGACTCTTGTCTTTAGTGCTCAGTAACTTTATGCAACGTCGACCGATTTGGCTGGAGCCACTGGCATAAGCTCGCCAAAGGTCTTCCCGCATATATCCTGCGAACGGGATCCGGTCGGACGGACGGCTGCGACGTATACGGGGTTACGAGGAGGGCTCCAATGACCATGTCTTTGGTGAGGGGACGCAACTACAGCGGCGTCTGCCGATCCAGCACCGTCCCAACGCTGGTGCGGGAGGGGGGTGTTGGCTTGTCTTTTTGAACTCAGAATCCTAAGGTAGGGTAACTATAGGTCTTTATTCACTAATGGAAGGCTAAGCCTCCCGGTAGGTGTAACAATTCTAGCCTGTGAGATTATTATGCAACGGGTAACAACTTATCTTGCTTCGTAATTTCCTTTCCTTCGATCCGATAGACTATCTTATAATCTATCGTATGTAGCCTCTCGATAGAACTTCTTTAAGTTCTGTCGGAACTTGTCCTTCGTCCAATATTATCTCGTATTCCCTCTTCTCTTAAGAGGGATATAAGTCGTAACATATAAAGTGTTCTTTTGGAGAATATAAAGTTATATTGCAATATCGTTCGTACAGAAAAGTACTTAGATGGTAGCGTGAAGATCCTATATCTACGGCCCGTCATGATCCTTTATATAGGCTTCTTCTCGCAACAACCCTGACCCTGGTGACTCATACCTATGAGTCACACGATCATGACTCATAATGAGTCATACCCGAAATCCATCAGATGACCCATATGAGTCACTGC
>Ga0307509_10010812_pt1 | contig 11127 bp, 10 predicted proteins | sample 10_EM_MG_FD_202245 | JGI IMG/M metagenome (GOLD analysis project Ga0307509, IMG submission 202245) | Populus trichocarpa ectomycorrhiza microbial communities from riparian zone in the Pacific Northwest, United States - 10_EM | ecosystem: Host-associated > Plants > Roots > Unclassified | place... | reverse complement strand
TCCACTAAGAGTGGGAGGGATGCCTTCCACTTCTCGTAAAGGTTGGTTGCCGCTTGGTCTGGGGTGATGCGTCTCCGAGTCTCCTTTGTTGGTATGGGTGTGTGGGTTCGGATTCCAGAAACGTTGTCGTTAGATTCTTGTGGATGGGTCTGATAAAATCCGTAGTCGAACCCGGAGTCCTCCAAGTTGCTGGTTGGGTCCAATGAATCCGGTCCCGATCCTCCCACCTCCTCGACGGCTTTCAGCTCATCCGCCACTCCAGTCGGTCCACCACTGTCCATTAACCCAGACGCCTCTTCCGGTATTACAGGTAGCGCAGCGGTGAACATTTCTGCGATCTCGGCTTCAAGACGCTGCCGTTTGCGTGCTGCATCAAATGTTGTTATAGCCATGACCTGGGTCTTCCGTTTCCCAGGTCGCTTTTTTTCAGGAGTGGTAAAATGGGCCCCAAATCCACGAGAAGTCGCAGGTTGACGACTTCGATCCCGTGAGATGTCCATGGCGGTAGGAAACGAGTAGGCGTGAGTCGGGGCTTACAGAGGTGAAGTCGAAGTTGGTGGAATGGACACGTGGCATGTGCGCACAGTGCGGTGTGGAAGGATTTTTTGCTAAGTCCACTGTGATTGAATCGGGCGCATCGGACAGGGAGGCATCCATTGCAAGAGGCATCCAGAGGCATCCGTGAGCGAAGCATCCGTGAGCGATGACATGAGGCTCCACGGGAGGATGAAGAGATGTTTCTATTAATAAACTACGTGAGCATCGGAACTGAGAGGGCCTCTTAGGGGGGGTTCCCACCTTACAAACAACCGGGCCTAACAGGCCCCTTGTCTATTTATAAAGTGGTGCCAAAGGTGGAACGATCACACACTATATTTAGGCAATTGAGAATGTTAGGCGGGGTTCTTGGGAATGTCGACCTAATCAGATGTCCCTTTCCCCTTGTCTGTTGGCATTTATTGGCGGGTTCAATGAATGCAGCGCAGTTCACTGAACCTGGTGATGGTGCGTCAGCAACTCAAAGACCTGCAAGGGTTCTGTCAGAGTTCTCGGCGCACTTTCGTTCAGCTGCTCAGGCCACACGAAGGGCATAAACGTCGCAATATGTGTCAGAGCATGTTGGTGAGCTGGGAATTGCAGTGACGACGACGGAGGGGCTATGCAAATCTGGTGACACAAAGTCTGAATTTTTTTTGAAGACAGGGAGAAATGTCCGTATCTGTTTGGAAATCAAGAGCGGGGACTAATCTTTATATACCAGCCTTTTGTTTGTTTGTTACTCAAAATTCAAACAATCTGCCGAAATATTTCCCCCCCCCCTCTAAATAGTCCCACCACAGCAGTGGTGGCGATACTGCGCACTAACTTCCTTGTAATTGGTTTACGAATCACTGATCATGATGAGGAAAGCCATGGGGCATGGGCATCTTAATTCTGTCCAAAAAAGTATGATGTGTTGGCCTTGAAACGGTTTGATAATTTGTTCTGCCTCACTGGCCACGGAGAACAAGGGCTGGGACTAGAAAAGATGTCAGTATCTTAGCTCGGAACAACGCCTCATAGGCCCCACCTCCCCCCGGGTAACACAAATCGATGATTGATACAGTAAGAACATGATTAGGTTGACTATGACTATAACGGCCATAAGCAGGGTTGTCTTAAATTTGTTGACATTCTGTGTGGAAAAATACATCGAAGCGAAAAAAACAAGGTGTGTCCCCCTCGCTTACGCCAGTCGCTAGTCGGGATCACATGGAAACACAAAGAGGTGGAGCTGCATGTCGTGCCAGTGGTTTGGCAGGATTCTGATGAAACACGCGCTACAGTGGTAGGTTGGTGGTAGGATGAGAAACAAAGTCGAGTTGACTGCTAAGCGCTGATGGTCGGAAATTTGGGGTAAATGATAAGATCGTTATTGCACCTTCTCCACGTGGTATACGTATATACTACTACAGTCCTTTGTATAATTTTGTGGAATCCAACTTGTAACTTTTACTAACCCCTCGGAATAAGTTATTCTCCAATCGTGGGTGTGACCATACCGATTTTGGGTCCAGCGCTTGTTACGAAATATTGGTGCCGCAACCCGAACAGCATTATTGGAATTTTCTATTTGTGCATTTGCAATACCTAAAATGATTCTTTTTTCCCATAACGATAGGTGTTCGTTTATGATGTGCTCGACCGATTCTGACAGGCTGTATTGAGGCTCAATCTCAAGCCCGCCGACCTGATAACGGGCGAGCGCAAAAGCTGAGTCTCAGTGTAATTAAACTGGGTTGTTGTTCATCCAGTGTCCATTAGCGCAAGAGAATAAATGAGATGCAGGATGTGCGAAATATGGCAGAAGAAGACAGATTTTAGCCGATCCACTTTTAGGGTGCAACAAGTCTGGAAAAAAGGCTAACTATCTTGCTGAATAAGGAGACTCACCGGAACGTTAACGGCAATATTCTCATGGTGCGACGTTTTACGATTCTCGGCATCAGGTAGCCAAAAAAAAACAAAGACCACATTGATCGTACGTCACAACGCCACAAAAGTGATTCCTCCGCTGGAGCACGGCGGACATTTTATCCCAATCTCCGACTGGTCATTTTGCTCCATTGACGATTTTTCGTTCACGTTCCCACAGCAATTCATCATGCCAGCACAGCTCCCTAAGTGAATTTGTTCTGGATCAACGTGATACAGTTAAAGGTGTGATCCCGAGCGTCAAAACGTAGCTATAGGGACAAATACTCATTTTATTGAAATCCACCTTAGGCGAATGAGCTATGTACCACGGAAATGCAATAAAGGTTACACTTTCCAATTTTGATCGAGGATCAGGATCGGTGACATCCGTTTCATCACGAGGATGTGTATATCCTCCACTCCTAAAGCCGCGACCTGAACAGGTGGTAACGCCACAATGTCAGATCTAGAATTGATCATGTTTGTCTACTCACGAGAGCATGCACTGTCGACGTTATACAAGAATAGAAGTCACTTTGTAAGTATGTATGAAGCAGAATCGAACTATTTCATTCTGAAACTTACTTTTCCTGGTTCCTGGTGGACTGCCTAACAAATAACTACTGGAATTTCCCTCTGTTGATGGACCTTTGAGTAGTAAGATTTCTCAGAAAACTGTGTATAAACTTTTCTTGATTTTCACTGGGCCCTGAACCACCAATGAGCAACAGGATTAAGCAAGAGCAACAGTTACCGTATGGGTATGAAGGGTCTCCATAACATACCTTTGCTACTGGTGTGTTACGAACTGAGGTTCTAGCTTAATTGGCATCTCGAAGTGCTGTAGTGCATCTTCTACAAGATCTGATAGCAATTCGATCTGATTGGAATATATCCTGAGGGTCAACATTACATCATTAGAAGTAGACTTCTCGGGTTTCAATAAACTGAATTATCCCTCATTGTGCGAACCTTGACCGGTGACCCAGTGGCCTCTCCAACGAAAATAGTCCAAAGCATTAAGTTCCACCTTTAGCTGAAAGTGCTGCTTGCTAAAAAAAAAAGAGAGAGAGTGTGTGTGTGTGTGTGTGGCATTAAAAGCCAATAGGGCCTCGGAACAATGAAGGAGAAAATATTTTGGATAATAAGGCGCCGCAGGCGAAGAAAAAATCGAGCAGGTAGGAGTTCGTCCAGATACAGGAAAGTCATATGCCATGATTCCTTGTGACTTAGGACTTTGAATGATAATGTATTTATCTCAGGTTCATGAGTAAAAGTGGGGAATCAATTTCATAGGAACTGTTCGTATTATTTCTCCCAAAGCTACCGCGAATTTTGGTGCTTATACTTATCAGAACACTTGATCTTGAGGAGTTTCCCTCGGAATGTCAAACTGCATGTCATACAGATTGTTATCTTGGAAACTCTCTCTTCTGATGGCTTATGGCCTGACTACATCCAAAAATATAACTGCAACAATGCAACAATGTTTAGCGCTCTAGATCATTGCGGAAAGAGATCGTTACGGCAAGTCGTCCAATATTTAAACAGTGGTCGTTGTTCTAAGTTCTTCAACCTGCTCGCCATGACTCGTGTATTCGGCATCACAGCTATCGTGTTGAATTTCGGTGCTCTAATCATCCAAGTCTTGGTCTCCGTTTCCCCAAGCATCCAAGCGCTAGATATAGTTAGGACGAACTACGGAACAGGCGTTACACCGAACGGCGTGCCAGATGTTACCCAACTTCGAGTGAGTATGCTATTTTTCTCATTCAGCTTAGCTCTGATTTTCTGGTCTGTAAAGTTTGGTACCTGGTGAGGATCCTTTTTTCGTTCTGTGGGCAACCATTTACTGGTCGTTCATCTTGGAAACATACTTGCATGGTCCCATCTCGAGTAAAAAATGCTAAAACTATTTTACAGGGGAGTCTGCTATTATCCGAGTCCAGCTCATAAGGGACCCTGTTCAGAAAGGAGTACGTTCAGTCGAAATCCCTATCTACACGTCATACTTCAAAGCTGACTTATTCTAAAAGGTTTTGGTTATACCCTTAACGTCACCAATGCAGAGGAGACAAAGACGGCCGTAATCTCCGCCTCAAAGACCCGCGGCCTAATTTCTCACCCTGTCGGTGAATTAAACCCATCTTTGGGATCTCACCTCACACTAACTTACGGTTGTTTATACAGCGGCTGGTGCCAGCCTTGTTTCGTTAATATTTCGTTCTTCTCGACTACTGTCCGCGTCATGTTACCAGCGTCGCTGGTTTCATTTGTCGCGGCGCTCGCGACAGTAGCCGCCTTCGCAGTGGATATATTTTTCTATCAAAGTGTTAAAGACCAGATGGGGGGCCTTGGAACAGGTGCCATGATTAAAATCTCGCTAGGTTTGTTACTTCTCCTTCAGTATTCCCATTACATGACACGATGGTTCCTTTTAGCGCCCTGGATTACGCTCCTCGCCTTCGTTCTCCTCCTCCTCTCTGCGGGCATCACCCTTTTTGGATATCTACAACTACGAAAACTTGATCAAGCTCTGCATAAGCAAGGAAGAATGATTGACGCTGTGAATAACTTTATCAATAACTTTAGGGGGTGAGCTCATATTTTTGCTAAATCATTTATCAGTCACATGACCTTTTTGTACTTTTTAGAGTTGTCAATGACAAGGAATAGGAGACGTCAAGAAAAAATTCCTGTGACGCATGACTGACGGATGGAACGATTTAGTACAGTAATGGTCATGGGTCAGATTTCTTGAAGAAAGAATTCATGTGAGAGGTTTCAATTAGCGTATGGACTTTTTTTGTATTCGATATGATCTCTACAATAGGCGCCTGCCTTTTGACTTCAGCCATGGATGTCATAAAACGTCCATTTACGAAGGGGGTGACGCACAGAGGTGATGGATTAAACTGCGCATGAATTTGCGTAACCCATGAACGATTTCAAAGTGCGAATCATCCTTCAATGAACTGCGTACTAGTAGTCGAGGTCACCGCGCAACTTTCCCAACGGACATGAGGAAGATCCAATAAACATACTTACCGATCAACCCATTCCCACAGACCAAAAATATGTACATCATGAATATTAAGTAGGATCAACATCAATTCCCACCTTTCGCTTTCCCTGTCGATCAGTTTCGCTTGGTTTGTGCTTGAGGGACTCCGGAATCGCGCTAATCGTCCACTTTCGTAGGGGAGATGTGGCGCAGAGACACGATAGTTTGGGATGTGTGCGAGTCCTTCCTTGAGTCTGTATGTCGACGATTCATTAGATTTCATTAAGCGTAATTCTCACCCAGATCAGGCGGCGTACGCGGTGCGTGAACGAAATCACCCGTTCATAAGGCGTATCACCTTCTTTTGATCTGGGTAGTCACCGCGAAACCTGCGCGATGAACATGAGGCACACAGATTTGTCAGATGTATTTGTGCGTGAACTCACGGAATAAAGCAACTGACCGGGAAGCACCCACCGTGACATGCTGCAGATGCGTCCAAGAACTAGATTTACCCAGAAAAAATGCAAAGGCGAAGTAGAGAGTCTTTTGTTCTCATGCATTTCTTGATGCTTGATACGGTTCAGCACGAAATGTAACTTGCCCATTCGGGTTAAGTGCGGTCGGCGCCTGTCATTTATCACTGCCTCCTGACAGTTTTAACCCCGTTACGGTCCCCGTAAGATTACACATCTTGGGTCTAGAGTGTCGACTCTAACCAGGCTGTCAAGTTGTTGATCCAAATGGTCCCTGAACCCCAGGGGCACACGACGATAGGCAACGGCGGGTGAGATTGGGCACTGGAGGTATCAGTAAAGCGCTTTTTTTAACTTACCAAACCCTTTTGTTCGAAGACAGCCGCACCCTTTGTCGTTTTCCATTGAAGTCAGTGACCATGTGGCCAAGGCCTTCACAAATGGCCATCTGGTTCCTGACGAACCATAGTCATTGCCTCATCGTTGGAGCTTCTGCTGATCGAACACCGTCCGCTACTGATGAATAGGAGATGAATGTACCGCACCATTTCCAGACGGAGCAATACGTCAGAGTGATATTAAACAGGCAATGTCAATTGTTGGTACTTGAGTATGTCATACATTCGGAGGCGAAAATTTAGAAATTACGTCGCAGAAAGCTGGGTGTAAAGAAACGAGCTTTTACAAATAAAAGACTCGTAATACTAATAGGGACGTCAAGTCCTTTCGTCGTAAGTAAATATGGCGGGGACCACGTAATCTGTTCCCATTTTTGTTGGAACGTCAATTGTTTCGGAGCGGGTCGAGTGGTTCTGCATTAATCCCATTGAGGGCACCTGGGGAGGCGAACTGACTCCTCTTCAATTTATGCATGGGGAAAGACAGAAGCAATGGGCTTGACGGGGTTGACGGGGTTGACGGGGAAAGTCAATGGCGGGCGTGACCCGAACACATATACTTCTTTCTCAACTGGTGTATTGTTTTGGTCACTTCCGCCTTTCGACAAGTGCCTGAATTCGGTACCGGGGACGGGGACCTCCCCTTCTCATACCTACTGTATGTAGCTCATTCCTTTGGGGTAATCGTCTTCTGACACGCCCGGTTGAGGGGTTTACTGATGTACTTAACACGTTGCTACATAAACTCAACGGACGCGAAGAAGAAGATTCGTAAGTAAAACATGCCAATCAACGCATTCCCACAGACCCAGAATACAGTGTTATCGCGTTAATGGTCCATTTTCACAAAGGAGATGTGGCGCAGAAACGCGATGGCATGGAAAGTCCGGTCCTGTCTGCCTGTCGAGGACTCGTGGTATGGTATTTAGTGGCGTATGAACGAGATCACCCACGCGTACGACACATCAGCTTCTTTGATCTGGGTAGTCACTACGAAACCCTGCTCGACAAACATGAGGAGATCAGCCGAGCCTATAAATTCGTTATGTAGATGTACATATCTATTTGCGTGTGAACGCGTGCACTGCGGAATGGGTGACCGCCTTCTTGGTTCAGACTAGGGAATGAGCACGCAGTTGGGATGTTCGTTCGTCCATGGCGATGCAGTGGGATAATATGCTAGGATAATGGAATGACGTTACTCCGCCCATTTGGTCGAGTGCATGCCGGCGCTTGTCCGACATCATAACCACACTGCCTCCTGACTGTCTTAACCCCGTAAGAATACAGGTTTTTACGTGTTGGGTCCGGAAATGAAGTGGGAACATACCACATGCGCTCGTTTGGGGGAGTCGATAGTAAGCTCAGAAGATCATGATCGTCTATCATTTATTTTAGGTGATTAGACCTAACGTGGATTTTATGAAACGAGCGATCAAAAAACAAAAAAGGCTATATGTATATGTATGGTGTTAGTGAGGATGATAATAAGGACGTTAAGTTAGTTCGAAGGCTTTTATTTTTAACATAGTTCTCGTCCTGTGATTGGTTCCTCGTCTTTCTTGGGGACGCCCAATTGTTTGGGACCCGTGAGTGAACCATATTGATGATCTGCATCGATCCTCATTGAGCGCAGTTGGACTGATTTCTCTTCGATTTAAGCACATGGGGAAGGTAGAAACAACGGGATTGACAGGACGAATCGATGACCGTTTAACGTTTGGAATATGCGATCCCCCCTTTTCACACCTAATTTAACATAGTTCTCGCCTGGTGGTTGGTTCCTTGTCTCTCTTGGAACGCCAATTGTTTGGGACGCGTGAGTGAACCGTATTTATCTGCATCGATTCTCATTGAGGGCAGCTGGAGCCTGAGAGGGTGGATCGGTTCCTCTTCGATTCATGCGCATGCCAAAGGCAGGAACAACGGTGTTGGCAGGACGAGTCAACGGCCGTTTAACACTTGGAACTATGTGTCCTGAGTACATTTCCTTCTGTACCTGGTATGTTGCAAATTGGATCAATCTGGATTTCGACGTCGCCCTCAGAGTCTAGACACACCCGACTGGGGGCTTTACCAATGTACCTTCACTGGGGTTTCCAACGGAAGATATTCAGCATTTCGGCAGGTGGTGCTTTTTTTTTTTTCGAATTCCAAGCCTGCTGCGGTACCACACCTGTGGTCCTTTTTGAGTTTCTCGTAAAGCCATCCGGGAACAATTGACGTGCTAAAAGCGAGTTTTTGATCACCGTTTGGACCCATGGATGTGGCTCCGTTGCTATCATTACTGGAAGAAGCAGAGCCATAGCGTGGTCTGTAGTCAATAACAAAGAGAAAACACTCACGTACGTCATGGAAAACGGCATGCGCACATTGTCATTCCTTCTACATAATACTTTTCGTTTCACCGCAAGGGGGTGGATTACAGTACGGCCAAGAGAATTATATTTTTAGCGGTGTCCTGGTATTCCCAAGCATCCTCTTCTCCCACGGATCATATGTAAATCACAATTGGTCTCGTGTGCCGGGGTTAACTTGAGGCTAGTTATATTTAAAACGTTGATAGTACATAGATTGCAAGTGCGGCGGCTAGTGCCGGCAGTTAAATTTGAATGATATGTGCGTAGTGATCGCCTAATGTCGAAATAGATGACGTCTAGCCTGGATGTGTCTGCGCTAATTCAACTCACTTCATCAAATGTAAATGTTGCCATGCCAATTATGAGGTGTTATGCTTGAGGGTTTGTACCCTCGTTTCATCAGTGGGACCCCTCCATGGGCGCTTGTCCACGGACGTTTTTAATGGTCGTGATATGGATGTCAAGCGGAGTGACTATTAGTCATTAATTAATGAATGTATTCGCCACACATTTAAATTGATGTTGGGTATTTATTTATTTTTTTGACGGATCCGAGTAGATACACAGATATATGTATCAACGGGTGCAATAAAATCATCCCGTTGTGAAATTTTATGTTGCGGTCAAGTGCTGGCCATGAGACATCTTGAACGAGATTCTATTCAATTCGGAAGGTTGATAATCAAGGTAAGAACGGATAATTGATTGGAATCATATGTATGTGTGTATCCCCACGCTGACCACAAAATAAGTTCAATTCAGGGCATCTGCATTGCATATCGGTGCTAACCAAATATGTGTACCTCTGGCTTCTGCTGAGAGCAGAGCTCTGGGCCCATCCTGCGGGCGAAGGCAGGGACCATGGGGTGAGAATGACCGATCGGGGAGAACGGCCCTGGGGCACGAAGACGATTTCGAGTGGGGGCCTGTGAACTACAGTTGTGTGGCGTTTTTTTTTTCTTGGCATTTTTTATCATTTATGGAATCACGAATAGAGGTATGAGGGATGAGTATCTGATTCAAAGTTTTAGTCTCCGTATGTCATCCGGTGGATCGCCGTCCGGGCATAGGATTGGAATGGGCAAAGTTGATCATGTACCTGGATTGAGTTCGGAGGTAATGCCGACATTCCCAAAGCGGTAAGTTAGATGGTGCGCCGCATTTTTTTTTTCGGGGCTTAGTGCCCATCTTCTGTTGTTGATCGGGTGATCGATGAGGAAGGTCAGGTGCGAAGGGTAGGGAGGAATCGGGGTAGTGAATGAAGGGGAAGACAGAACAGGATATGCTGTGTGAGTGCAAACGGGACCACTATTGAAAATTGATGTACATGTGATGTACAAATACGGAGAGTGGCGCAAATGGCATCTTTGCTTCTTGCTTCATGCCTCCACGTTCCTCCAAACCAAAGGGTCCCGCCCCGTTTGTTCTCGCTCCTGCTCGCTGGGAGCAACGACGACCAGACCACTCAGAGGGGTCCGATCCACCGCCAACGCCGCCTCCTCCGCCCTCGATGCGCATGGACGACACCGTGAAGCAGACTCCGTTTCGTGTCATCAAGGAACCAGAGCCAGAGCTCCAGCCTATTCCCTCTCCTCCCTGGAAATCCCGTACCCTCAAGCGCCCCCGCGATTGGACCGAGGACGAGGACCGGAGGCATGTGCGCACCGTCGCACCACACCATCCAGCCTACAACGGCGAGTTCTGCTCGTCGAGTATCACCTTACCACCCATGCGTTCGCTTTCTCCGCCTCCCCAACATCAATTCGCGACATCCCGGCCTCTGTTGGCTCCTTCGACTTACCACTACCCTCCGGACGCTTATCATTCCCGTCACTACTCACGTACGCCCGACTATTCTGTCGAGGGCTCAAACAGGAATCCTAGTGACGAGGACATGCATCACAGTGGCGGGTCGTACGCACCGCCACAATACGACCATCGACCACCTGCATCCCCCGGCCAACGACACCCGCGACACGATCGGTTTCTGTCTCCGCCAATTCTAACCTCTCCTTCTTTAGCTTCTTCACACCGCCGCCGAGTTTCGTCAGTATCCCAATCACGTCCGCCACCACGCCAGCCTTCACCACTCCATCGTCGCCTACTGTCACCACGCCCACCACCGCCTCCAGCACAGCATCACCGAGTATTCTCACAATCACACTCAGAACCACTACCTCCATCACCACTACCACCACCACGTTCAGCCCCCGCGTCTTCACCGCCTTCACGCCGTCGAGGACCGCGACCGGCCCCGCCAGGTCCGAACCATGGATTTCATAGTTTGACGAGGAGCGATTTGCCGTCGGCTTTGGACGTGCGGGGCTCACAACCTGGGGAGTGGTACGAGAGGGAAAAGCGCGAGAGGGAAAGAAACGAATACCAAGCACGGCTCCGCCGGAACGAATATTACGAAGAACGACATCGACAAC
>Ga0307509_10010811_pt1 | contig 11127 bp, 4 predicted proteins | sample 10_EM_MG_FD_202245 | JGI IMG/M metagenome (GOLD analysis project Ga0307509, IMG submission 202245) | Populus trichocarpa ectomycorrhiza microbial communities from riparian zone in the Pacific Northwest, United States - 10_EM | ecosystem: Host-associated > Plants > Roots > Unclassified | place... | reverse complement strand
CCAGGGTTCCGAATGGTCCGAGCAAGACTGGACCGGACCAGCTAGTCTGGTCAAAAGTCAAGTCTAGTCTAATGGTGGAAATTAGACCGACGGGATGGTCAGGATTAGCAGACCAGACTTGGACAGGGCTGGTCCGACCAGGCCCGCCAAGCACTAGGATATTCACGGCCCTTTCACAGAATTAACATCCCGTTTTGCATTTTGCTACTTATATCACAATGTATTATGTTCAAATAAAATGTTTCTTAAATAAACTCATTCTTTCCATCAATTAAACCGTGGGATCCCAGGAGAGTCGGGGGAATAATAGTTCTTCGCTGAGATTCGGGGTAGCGAAAATAGATTCATGAGTATCAATTTTTTTCAGACCGCAAAGTGAGTGATATTACGTGACTATGCAATCTTTGATAAAGACTAGTCTGGGACCAGTCAAGACCAGACTAGACCACCAAAGTTAGTCAGGTCCAGTCATTGACATCAACCTGGACCGAGAAGTCTGGTCCTGCCTCTAAGACTTGACCGGTCGGACTATTCGGAACCCTGGAACCAGCTCTCACAACCCCCAACTAACAACAGCCAGCCAAAATGGGGAAAATAATGATGTCTTTTTTGCTTCCATATCACAGCACTAGCAATATCTAGATGCGTATTCACCAGCGGGGGAAGTGCAAAATATCATAATTTTTCTTGTCGCTTTTTCTCCACTTTCCCTCCCCTCCCCTCAAGTTCTGCTTCTTGTCCTTGACTCTTCAGGTCTGCCTACTCTTAACACTTAATGGAATAAATCGTGAAATTCTTCACTGCTTTATGCAAACCTTGTGTCTTCACTTAAGCTGTTTCCACTCGACTGCATAAAACCCCACTGCCGATCATTACCTCCCACCGGTCATGCTCGGCACCTGGTCCGGGGAGCCGACTAGCTACCGAGTGACCACCCATGAACCTAGAGCCAGCCGAGGGTAGGGGCAGCCGACATGGGGAGTATATTGCAAAAGAAAATGAGAAAAAACAGAATGGGTGCAATTCTTCTTGACCCTTAGCAATTACACCAGGTTCTTTCCACCACTCGCCTGAATATGCCGATTTCCTTGATAGCATTTCCGGATTTTGCACTCCCGCGCAACATAAGTTATGGTGCACTGCTCGGTCAGGGTTGACAATTGGTACTCTCCATCAAAAATACCCTAAATACCCTGGAACTTCATTTACTCTACAAACAAAAATCGTACTACTAGTTACACGAGTGATTGCAGGAAACAAAGGAAGAAGGTGAGGGTAGTGTAACCAGAGCTGCATCGCCGGATGTGCGGAGCTATTGTGAATAGTGATAGACAGTGTTGTGTAAAGAGGATATTTGGTCTGGGATTAGTGTCGCTAGCAGGAATTGGGTAAAGCACCATAATTTACTCTGCGCGGGAGTATATGGGCTTCCTCGAGCTCGGCTGCAAGAGCGGGGTAATGTATACTCACCAAACACCGGGAGCCGGGCTAGTATTATCTAAAACAAAAACCCTTAGATCCCATCATTCATAATGCTGGTAGTGAATGGTCCATTTGGTTGAGATTTCTCTCGGGCTAGAGAAACTTCACCCCTCTTACCCACTGATTGATACCCTATATCTAATTTGACTCTTCCTCAGTAGCGCCACTCGGTATACAATCTTCTTCGCACCGGTATTGTATTACCGAAGCCTCATCTCCAAGTTCCTAGCCTTAATATCTCCTAATGTATTCCTGTTGGCTACCCAAAGCCTACCTCCTGTTCGAAGCTGAGGAACTCTCGCTTTCCGTGGCGTGGACTCCTGCAGAAACGGACACAATCGTTAGGACATTGGCCGTATACGATAAGATAACATACCCTGTATCCAGGTCCGAGAGACCTCATCTGTTGGGCTGGGACACATTGAGACTCAGTGCAAAAAGTCATGCAGTTGCAACGATAACTGGAGTATCCATTCTCTCGCACGCTCATGAATGTATGGCATCACAGAGAAAGCGTGAGTAAAGGGAAAGAGTATGAAATTTCAACTCTCTTTTATAGCCGATATGGTGTGTTTAGTGTGACTTGTAATCCAGCATTTACCTAGAGAAACACAAGAAGATAAAATGTAACTTAGAGAACCAGGGGACAAAAAACCACACGGTAGAATGATAAATTCACTCAAGGAAAGAAGAAAAAAAGAGAATCTACTCTAATTTATATCAACGCCTCTCCAAGTATTACAAAGTGAAAGCCAAGTTATATATGATTATTGGTGAAATATGAGGTAACGAGAGAAGGGGTTGCAAAGTTGGGAATATCCTACTTCTAAAGAGAAGCATCATTAGCCCAATAAATCCTGAGCACCTGAAATGAAGGGTTGATGTGCAGGCTAGTATGTACACCCCGCGGGTGGGCTGTGCAATCGTTGTTTCCCAACTGGGCTAAGAGGCTCTCGGGCCGTTTAGGAAGGGTTGCTAACTAACTGAAAACATGTCTCAGAAAATTAGGTCTCAGCGGTAGCTTCGTCCCCTGTTCAGGACTGAGAATGTTCGGAGAGCAGAACCATGGCTCCTCCTTGTGCATAGGAGCGTGGTGTTCGTCCAGAATTATCTCGTGATTCTGGATTAACCTCTTCCCGATTTAGAAGGAGCTTGACTATCTCCTCACCTCCATCTGCGCCGGCCGCGTGGGAGAGCGGTGTTCGGCCAGAATTATCTAGCGATTCGGGGTTGACGTCTTGGCGTTCCAGAAGCAGCTTGACCACCCTCTCACCCCGACCCGTGCTGACGGCGTGGGAGAACGGCGTTCGGCCGTCATTATCTAGCGATTCGAGGTTGACGTCTTGGCGTTCCAGAAGCAGCTTGACTACCCTGTCACCATGGCCCGCGCTGACGGCGTGGGAGAGCGGTGTTCGGCCGGAATTATCACGCGATTCGGGATTAACCACATCCAGTTCGAGAAGTAGCTTGGCTGTATCGTCACACCCTGATTCGGCCGCGTGGGAGAGCGGTGTTCGGCCTGAATTATCCTGCCATTCAGGATTGACTTCTTCGCGTTTCAAAAGAAGCAGGACTATCCCTTTGTTCCCGAATCCGGCCGCGTGGGAGAGAGGTGTTCGGCCTCCAGTATCTCGCGATTCAGGATTAACCTCTTCGCGTGCTAGCAGGAGCTTGACTACCTTCACGCCCTTGTATGCGCCGGCCGCGTGCGAGAGCGGTGTCCGGCCAGAATTATCTTGTGATTCGGGATTGACCTCTCCCCGTCCCAGAAGCAGCTTGACTACCTCCACGCCCTTGTATGCGCCGGCCGCGTGCGAGAGCGGTGTTCGGCCAGAATTATCTAGCGATCCAGGATTAACCTCTTCCCGTTCCAGAAGCAGCTTGACTGCCTCCACACCCTCATCTGCGCCGGCTGCGTAGGAGAGCGGTGTACGGCCAGAATTATCTAGCGATTCGGGGTTGACGTCTTGGTGTTCTAGGAGCAGCTTGACAACCCCCTCACCCCGGCGCGCGCTGACGGCGTGTGAGAGCGGTGTTCGCCCAGAATTATCTCGCGATTCGGGGTTGACGTCTTCGCGTGCTAGCAGGAGTTTGACTGCCTTCTTGCCCTTGTATGCGTATACCGTGTGGGAGAGCGGTGTTCGGCCGTCATTATCTAGCGAGTCGGGGTTGACGTCCTGGCGTTCTAGAAGCAGCTTGACTGCCCCGTCATTTCCGGCTGCGCCGGCCGCGTAGGAGAGCGGTGTTCGCCCAGAATTATCTCGTGATTCGGGATTAACCTCTTCCCGTTTTAGAAGGAGTTTGAGTGTCTCCTCACCTCTGCCGGCGGCATGGGAGAGCGGTGTTCGGCCGTCATTATCTAGTGATTCGGGGTTGACGTCTTGGCGTGCTAGCAGGAGTTTGACTACTTTCTCGCCCTCGTATGCGGAGACCGCGTGGGAGAGCGGTGTTCGGCCGTCATTATCTAGCGAGTCGGGGTTGACGTCCTGGAGTTCCAGAAGCAACTTGACTGCCCCCTCACTTCCAGCTGCGCCGGCCGCATAAGAAAGCGGTGTTCGGCTAGAATTATCCCGTGACTCGGGATTGACCTCATTGCGCTTAAGCAACAGCTTGACTGCCCCCTCACCCTCGAATGCGGCAGCTGCCCTTGAGAGAGGTGTGCGGCCGTCCTCATCTTGCGATTCGGGATTGACCTCTTCCCGTTCCAGAAGCATTTTGACTATCCCTTCACTCCCTGATTCGGCCGCGTAGGAGAGGGGTGTTCGGCCAGAATTATCACGCGATTCGGGATTGACCACGCCCAGTTCTAGAAGTGGCTTGACTGTACCTTCATTCCCGGATTCGGCGCCGTGGGAGAGGGGTGTTCGGCCAAAATAATCCCGCAATTCAGGATTGACATCTTGCCGTTCTAGAAGCATCTTGACTATCCCTTCTCTCCCGAACCTGGCCGCGTAGGATAGCGGTGTTCGCCCATAACCATCTGGAGATTCGGGATTGACCTCTTCCCGCTGTAGAAGTAGCTTTGCTATTCCCTCCTTTCCATTCAGTGCAGCCCAACAGAGTGCTGTTCGGCCATTCCTGTCTTTCTTGTTGAGAGCGGCCCCTGCTTTGTCCAAGAGAAGCCCTATAATACCTTCATGCCCCTTCACTGAAGCCAATATCAACGGTGTGCGGTCCCAGTAATCGGCCCCATCAATATCCCAGTCTCTCATATTCAATAAAGCCTCCGCAATCTCAACAACACCCAGATATGCTACGCACTGTAGGCCGGTAAATCCCGTTCGAGGCCCTACCAGCTCCCACTCCGGAACACTTAAAAGAAAGCTTGCTGATATATGGCTCTCAAATCCGTCCAAGAGCTGAAGTGCAAGCGATTTCACGAACTCCGTAGTTTGGTTTCGTGCATAGTGTCCCCAGCAGAAGGAAGCGTGCCGGAGGAAGGGATATTTGTGTGGCGGGGCATGTAGAGCAGGTGGAAGCTTTCTAATGCAATCGAAGTTAAGATATACGAGGCAAATTTGGGCCATTACCGCGTAGTGGTTCTGAAAGACCTCTGAACAGCCATTGAAATATTCTTGAAGTGTGAAGTGCACTAAGCGGACCTTGGATCCTTCCTCATCGACCGTAACAAGTCCAAGACAGGAGGCTAGGACTGTTTGCATGGAAGGAATGCTATCAGGGTTATAATCAGTAGACCCTGTTTGTACACCTAGGGCATCGCATAACTCGTGCACGCTCATTGGCCGCTCAGATCGCGAGATCCACATTAAAGCCGCCATTCCGAGTTTCGACTTGCCAACGGTTTGCCCTTTAATTCTCTCCAACGCCACACCATAGACGTCGTTCAACCCTCGACCACTGGTCATCCTTTTGAGCTGTTCACGCCTGTCGTAGATTGTTGTCTCCTCCAATACTACCGTGATGTTCAATGAAACAAGCAGAAACCTAGACACTGCTATTAGCGGAACCTCTAACCTAGAACAGAAAATTATTGCATACACATCGGAAATTGTTTCTGAAACCCGGTTCATGATTTCCGCCCGAAGACTGTCGTTCATTGCCTCGGGGTTGGGATCGTCATCCAACATCATCTCGACATATCTCATAATGTCTTGCCTCGTTCCCTTCATCTGTAGAACCCGCGCAGCTCCGGGAAAATATTTCTCAATCTCGGCCTTGATATGCGGTCGACCTGTAAAGAGAAAGCGGACTCCGGGACACGACTGGGAAATATCGTACAAGGAGCGTAGGAGGGGGGGTAGATGCTTCACCAGGAGCTCGTCTAAGGCGTCAATACAGATGAAGGCCTGGTCTAAGGGTGCTAGGGCGGCCTTTAGGAGGGAAAGGACTTCAGGCACCCGGAGACCCCGACCCCCAATCTGACCCTTTGCTTTCTGGAATGCCGAGTTGATCTCAGTAGGAATCACACTCCACCCACGCGCAATTTGCTTAATGAGGGCACCCAATATGTTCTCAGGGGTTTGCGTCTTTTGGCTCTGAAAGTCACAGTAAAAACATGCGACACCGATATTCTGATCCACAGCTCCGTCACATAGCTTATCAATTACTAGGGAACTGATTTCATCAGTAACCATTTGCTTATATATCTTCACTGATTAAGGCTGTTCCTCTCACCTAAGATATGTTTTCCCCGCCCCCGGCGCTCCGGAGCCAAAGAGAGTGGTAGTGCTAAATCTATTCCCTCCATCACGCCACTTAATAAAATCTTCTGTTTCTAAAAACCAATCCCCCAATCCATCTAGCCGGCGGGTGCGAATATCGTTATGCCGTAGACGAGGTTCTAGCGGGGACAGCCACTCTAGGATCTGGGGACTTTCATCCACATATGTAGTGTTATAGGTGGTGTTGTAGCTATTTTTCACGTTGAAACTGTTTTTGTGGCCCGTACCGGTCGCGGCAGATGTGAGATGGGTTGACGGATTCATGTTGCCTCGTATAGAATGAAGAAGAGAATAGTGAAGGTCGGCTGACGGAAGTGGTGAACAGAATATCACAGACTTGAAGTTTGTGGAAAGCGGGGTCGGACTACACTGATAAATTTACGGCACCCCACCCAAAGTGAGTCAGGGGCTAAGGCTATGGAGAAAATAATGGATAAATTCATCAATGTTACACACACAGGGAATTTTTTAACAAGCGCCCCCAACCGAGGTCTGCATACTCGAGTACGAGGCTGGCGACAGAAATCACCGGTAGAATGGTACAAGTGTGTACCACCTGCACCTACCGGTCAACTTCGCACTCTCCATTTAATATATTCTGAGGCTGAAAAACATAAAAAATCGATATTATGGTCCAAAATCCCCTCGAGTGTTTCCTCAAGTTCCTACAGATCATTATTGAATTCCTGGCCACTTTGGCACGCAGTGGTGTGGGGTTGAAGTTGAAAATAGCGCCAAACCTTGTCATTACCCCCAAAACAATCCCAAAATTGTGCCAAGACCAATGCACCTGTCATCGTCTATTGATAATTTCTCAGCCAGTTTAGATAAAAGAGTTCTAACGGGCTGGAGGTAAAAGAAAGGGAATTTTTTTGAATGTAGATGAAGATTTGATTTGGATTACTTTACTAGGGTACCGGTTAGAGGGTGGTGAATCTGACTGTTTTCGGTGGAAAACTCTGCACTCCCGGTGATTTTTGTCGACAGCCTCGTACACCCATTAGGCTCTTTCACATAAAGCGTTCTTCTCTCGCAACTGCCGGGCAAGGAATTTCAAACTAAACCGGTGGAGAGGGAATGAGCCCCACGCTTTCTTAGTATTTGTGGGAACTAAAGTCGGACAACAAAAAAACTTCACACCGGAATCCAGGACTCCTTAATAACCATTTAAGTTGCCGTTAAGAAACCCGAGATAGACTATCACAGAGGCCGTTGTCACACCTCTTTTATTTGGAACCTTCTTGAGCTACTTTTTTGATCTTTCCCTACTATTGCACAAAAAATCATGAGTGATTAATTTACATACTTCGTATGTTCATTATATATAGAAAGAAATAGTTGCCATCGTTGTTCTTGCAACTTTCTTGAAATTTCTCGCTTAGGTAATGTCACGCTATGGATTTCTGAAAACGGCTAGTTTTGGTCAAAAGTAGCAAATGTCTGATTTTTTTGTCACCAGATGTTATCTATCTGCTTGTGACACCTGAGCATTTACAAGTATGCATAACTAAATAAATGTACCTCAGCTCGTAATAGCACTGGTATGGAAAACCCTTTTCCAACTCCTCTCCCGTTGCCGAAACTTATGCCACTACTTCCTTCTGCTCCCCATCTCACATCGCCATATCCACAAAACATCGGTTGCCAAACCCCCGATGCAACCCCTCCATGGTAGCCGAACAGGCCCCTACCATTTTTTTCCGGTTCATCGATGGTTTGATTTTAGGCCCTGACATCCACACCCTACCCTAGATGCTACTGCGTCTTGATTACATGTGGGGAGGATCAAATGGTGGGTATGGATACCGCAGTAACTATGCAAATTAGACGTCATTAGTGTGCGGTGCGGTATCGGGGGATTTTCTGATCACAGAGGCCGTCTAGCACTGATCTTACTTCAGCCACAGACACATGAAGAGCTATAAAAAAAAGTTAGGACTGGGTTGATAGGATTAGCCGTTCGGTGGGTCATTGCAGAAGTGAAACCGAAATATGCCGAGCTCGCGTGAATCTCATCCAAGGCTCAAGATCTCCGACCGTTTGTGGCGCTGGTGCCAAGCAGGATTGGATTTGGGATTTTCAATCTAACATTCCGGGTAAAGTGATAATTGACCGAGGGAAGGGAGCCGGGTACAGCGTTTTGAGACAACCGCCGCGCAGGGCCCATGAAAAAAACTTTATGAGCCCCCCCGGTTGCAGTTCCCCTATAGAAGGCACGTGACTATTATACCTCCTTTACCCCAATTCTCAGAACCTCATATCTGCGGCTTACGACCTAATTTGCCTAATAATTTGCCTTGTCAACATCCCAAAACTTGCATCGAATAAAGCCTCCGCAATCTAATTAGTGCCCAGATATGCTATGAAGTGTAACCCCGTGAGACCCCTAGGGAGCCCTTTCACCCCTCCCACAGCTCATCAGCATTCGGACGTAAAAGAAGCCTTGCATATATATGGCTATCAAATTCTTCCGAAAATGGCAGAGTAAGCCATCCCAACCCCTCCGTAGTCTATTTCTTGAATACAGTACGGTGCTCGAGGAGTGTCCTCGGTAGCGCGAAGAGCATCCGAGGAAGAGATATCCTGTGGGGGGTCATCCGAAATTGGCAAAAGTTCCCTAGTATGATACAATAAAAATTAAGGCGGGTCAAGCAAACTTCGACCGTTACCACGTAAGGATTTTGGGACATCTCCCGGCGGCTGTTGGGAAACCGGTATTCTTGGGGTGTGGGGTGCATTGCGCCAAAGGTTACGCCGGCGGATAGAAGTGCGTGGGTTTTCGGACAAGGCAACCATCTTCAAAAAAAAAAGATCACTCCAACAGCCGCAAGGCCAAAATCCAACGTAATGCCAGCAACACAATATATCGGCACACAACAAAGAAAGAATACTGATAAGGCTGCGGAGGCCTTGTATTACCTTGTATAATTGTAGTCTTCTAGACCGAGAAATGGTGGATGTAGAATTTCACAATATATATTTCAGTATCACCAGACAATAGGGGAGAATCCGCCGCTACATATAGAAACCAAATGCGCTATGAACATGACTTCTGATATACGTACAGTATTACAGTATTCTTTATTTCAATAATTTCTCTCTGACCGCATGACTTACTCAACCCAGTAAGTACAGTAGTGCATTTTCTCAATGACGACCAGACAACTCAAAAAGAGGATAGCGTGCAAGGTAATGAAGTACAAGGGGACACATATTCCAACACTCCCACTTCCCCGTAGGACTAGCGACCACAACAAGGGAAATGAAATACAGTAAATCAACCACAACCTCATTAAAAACCTGGAAGGCCAAAAACCCAGTGGGAGAAAAGTGCCTTGCCAGGGAAAAAGAGTGTTGGGTATACATAGTGAAATGAAAGAACTAATCCAAACGAAAATAGGAATATGCCCAGCTCAACTTACTAGGTAGTTATCATTCCCATTGCCCGCATATGTTTCCAGTGTTTTTCCTTCGCCAGAGGCTGGGTAAGTAAATCAACTGTCATTTCTGCAGTCGGTATGTAGGTAACCGAGACTTCACCTCGCTCGCGGGCTGTTCTAATGTAATGGTAACGGAGATCAATATGCTTAGTTTTAGAATCGAACTGCGGTTTTTCAGAGAGCTTGATAGCTCCCTGATTGTCCGCATAGATTTGTTGAGGTTCAGAAGAGGTGAATCCAGGTCCAGATTCGGCGTGAGGTCTCGACTTTAGCCTTAGGACTGACTCTGACTGTGCTTCATGTAGGGAGCCAAAGAAATGATTCGTTGTTATATCCGGTATAGTGTCAGTTCCCACTCGTGGTTCTAATTCCATCAATAGTCTTCGCAGCCAGACAGCCTTCTTAGCTGCTTCAGTGAGTGCAACATATTCAGCCTCGGTGCTGGATGTGGCAACAATATCTTGTTTTCGTGTCTTCCAAGATATAGCTCCACCCCAGAGAAGGAACACATATCCACCTGTTGACTTTCAGTCGTCCTTGTCACCAGCCCAATCCGAGTCGGTATAGGAAATTGGCTTAGGGAAGATGGTGGGTAAACCGCTAGGCCTTTCATAGTGAATTCGGGTGTTTAGTGTTTCCTTCAAATAGCAGAAGACTTGCTGAAGTGCGATGTGGTGGGAGCGTGTTGATTTGTCGCTATGCTTGCTCAAACTGGATATTGTATATGCCAGATCCGGCCTGGTCCCAAGCATTGCGTACATTACGCTACCTATCTTTGATTGATACTCAGGGCGGGCATGATGATCAGCATCATTCTGGCAAGGTGGTAGGTGGATACCCGACTCCATCGGAGTCCAAACTCCCTTGCAATCCCTACATTTGAAATCGTGTAAGAATTTCCTCTATGTATTGTGCCTGGGGAAGGTCTAGACTGTATTGAACACGATCTCAAACGATCTGGAGATCAAGGAACAGGCGAATATGTCCAAGATCAGTCATATGGTAAGCATTAGAAAGGGCAGTCTTCATTCTTTGTATCGTCTTCATGGCTTTAGCGAATAATAACAGATCGTCAACTTAGATGACGATTATTAAGTCATGGGAGAAGAATAAACTCGGATCTTCACGCGACCGTGACATCCCAGCTTCCAGGAAGAACTGGGTGATATTTTCATACCAGGCACGTGGTGCCTGTTTCAAACCATAGAGGGCTTTTAAGAGACGCAATACTCGGTATGAACCATCCGGGGATGGCATGTCTGAATACTCTGCCTAGCCTTCAGGAATCGTCATATATACCTACTCCTTAAGAACTGGATGCAAGAACGCAGTCTTAACATCCATCTGCTCAAAGCCCCACGCCTGTGAAAAGGTGGCCCGAACATGCTATTGAACCTGGGCGGGTTTTGCTAACACCCCCCTCTGGCCCCAGCGTTGGGATGGCGCGTCATAGGCAGACGGCTGTGTAGTTGCTCGTTTGCTAGTTAAAAGAGGTCATTGGAGCAGCTGCCGTAACACCGTAT
>Ga0307509_10010810_pt1 | contig 11128 bp, 8 predicted proteins | sample 10_EM_MG_FD_202245 | JGI IMG/M metagenome (GOLD analysis project Ga0307509, IMG submission 202245) | Populus trichocarpa ectomycorrhiza microbial communities from riparian zone in the Pacific Northwest, United States - 10_EM | ecosystem: Host-associated > Plants > Roots > Unclassified | place... | reverse complement strand
AATATTTTATTTATAAAAAAATAAAAACTAAATAATATGACATAAACATGTAAAATGATTTTTTTTGTAATTGAAGTTAATTATTCATATTTACTTCACATTAAAATGGTTTTCTTTGACAACATCAATCAGTGCCTTAAATATATGAATTTGGCGTTGTAAATGTGATCCAATTACCAAGTTACAGGAAATAGGACCGGACTGCACAGAGTGAACAAAATATATAGCTAGCTCCAAATTCATAATAATTTTTATTTTCAACTATAAATTCATTTTGTTTACTTTCTGGTTTTTGAGTTAGAAATATGAGATAAAAAGTAATCACAAACAGTGAAATAAAAATAAAATAGATAGTTATCATTGTAACGACAACTAAAATAGTTAAACTTGGTATTAAAGAGTTCATTTTGATGAGGAAATTTTGATGATTGTAAACCCTTTATTAATTTTTTTGAGATATTAAAATATTAACTTGGAGATAAAATAAGTTAAATTAAATTAAAGATATAAAATTAAATGACAAATAATGAAATTAGAATAAAAAAAATTACAACAATAATTGCTAGAAAAAAGAAAAGGCAGGGACAAAATGAAATAACCAAGCAATACAGGGTCAATATGTAAATATCAATATAGTACACTATATACCTCATTTCATTTCTCTCTAAAATCAGTAGCAGAAGAGAGGGGGGGTGGGGGGTTTTCTCGATTTCATTTACTAAAATTGAGTGGAAATACTTCAAATTGAAAGGGTTTGAGTAACATTTAGACTAAATATCGAAAGAAATAACATCAAGGCAAGAATCTAAATAGAACAAGTGAAAAAAGTTTAGAGATTTAGAGATAAAAGGGATTTGGCCATGAAAAAGAAAGAAGGAGCATAAAGAAAAATTGACTAGTTGAAAACCGAAACTCACTTTATCACCATGTAAATGTTTTAGACTCAATTGTGTGAGTTTATGATTAATAATTAATGTCTAAATTGTAAATTATAGGTTAAGGTTCCTGAGAAAATTTATGAAAAATGAGATTTTTGTTTTATTTAATGTAATTATAATGAAAATAAACAAAAACAACTTAGAGTAATGAACAAATAGAGAAAAAAAATCATATTGTTATGGAAGGTGGCGATGCTAGCCATGCAGGAGAAAAATCGAAAAGAAACGTGAATGTTGTTTGTATGTACTTATTATAGCATATGTTGAAATGTGGAGAGTGAGTTGAAAAGAAATAGAATTTTTGTGTTTAATTTGTAATAAGTCAATAACTTGGTATTGAAAAATTTAAAAAAACTCTGCCAGATTTTTGGTAGGAAAAAAAAGTTTTTGTACCTTCAATGATAATATAAATATGTATACATGGAATATTATATAAATAAATCAAGGTTGTTACAATGAGAACAAATTTTCTCTATGAACATATTTAAAAAAGACGATGAATTCCATTTTGATATTTTCGCCTATTGATTTTAGTTTTTCTGGTGATTTTAGAGTGTTTTAATGCTAGTCGGTGATTTATAATAATTTTTATAATGTTTGGTAAATGGGTTGGAAAAAATAAATTTTTAGCCAAAAAATACCACCCATGATTTTTGTAGTTGAGCTAGGTAGTTGTAGATGACATGTTGGTTCCCCCCCCCCCCTAGTATATTTGTTTTTAATTTAATACAAACCTTATGCTTCACGTTTTTTTCTTTTTTACATTTTCCATCAATTGATTCACTAACGCCGTTAAAAATTGATACTTATCGCACACTCATAACATGATTTTTTTCACTAATGTATGTTTTGGTCCCTACATTTTTTTTTAAATCTATTTTGATCCCTATATATTTCTATATAAATAAATCCTTGATTAAAAGTTTTTTGTTCATCATATTTTATACTCATATATATTTTAGTCCCGGGATGACTTTTTTTAAATAATTATTTACATATTAAATTACAAACTCAAACAATAATTAAAATGGATCGATGAATAAAGTAAGAGTTGATTAGATTAAAATAAGGATATTTATTTAAATTAATAAAAATAAAATAAGTTAAGAAAAATTCTCATATCATATATGCATTATGCAGTATGAGAATTTCTTCCATTCTTAATTTTTATATTTTTAGGTTTTAAACAAGAAAATGAATTAAAAGAAAAAAAAGGAAAGAAAAGAAAATTTTGGCAATGTATAGATGATAGGGGAAACAAATATTTTTTAAAATGGAACACCTATTTAAATTGCCCGATTCTTACTTTACTCACCAACCTGATTATTTACTCACCAACCTGTTTAAATAATCGACTAATTTTACTGAGTTTATATCTTACATGTAGGGACTTAAAAAATCAATTTAAGGACTGAATTGTATAAGACTTTAAAACATGATGACCAAAAAACTTGGAATTAAAGACTTATTTGCAAGAAAAGTATAATATAGGAATCAAAATAAAATATTAAAAAAAAATAAAAACAAAATAAACACCGACAAAAAAAATCCATGCTATGAGCACAAATCGTGTCAATTTTTAACATAAAACCATCTAGTAGTTCAGAGTTCGAAATGCAAGAATCTAGTTCATGGTAGTCTGTTTATTTTTGTGTTTTAAAAGCGTTTTAAAAAAATTAAAATTTTTTATTTTTTTATTTACTTCAAATTAATATGTTTTTATTGTTTTTAAATTATTCTAATGTACTGACGTCAAAAATAATTTTTTAAAAATAAAAAAAATATCATTAACATATATTTTAATATAAAAAATTATTTAAAATACAACAGCAACTACACTAAAAAAATATCGCTGCATAAAATACACCACGTATAAAAAAAATGTTGTAAAAATAACAAGATTCTAAAATATAAGGTTGATATTAAATAAAAATATAAATATTAAAATAAAGAGTATAAAACTGTCTAAAATCATCACCCCTCTGGTCATCTATTGTTTTCCTAAAACGCGCGCATTTGGTGTTTCACCATCATCTCTCTAAAAAAAGATAAAAAAGAAAACTCTTGGTTGGCCCAGGTAATCATTCCTGACTCAACTAAGCAATCAACGGCTTAAAAAATCACAAATGGGCCCATGAACGCACTAATCCAACCGTCCATGATTGAAATCAAAGGAGCGGGAACGGCATGAGGCACCGCCTTGTCCTTTTCATCTTTTACATTCCATCAGACACAGAGTGGGCCCCTCAATTAGCTGGACGATAAAGCCAAACTTGCCTACCCTTCTCCATCTTCCCCTCTCTTTCACTTCCTCCCTTACATCTTCAACAATCTTTAGTTTGTTTTTACTCTTCCTCACCAATCACTCACACTTTAAAAGTTAAAAATAAATAAAACCTGCCGAAATTCATCAAATCTGGTGAGGCTTTTACTATGGCAGTTAGATTTGATTGATGACGAACATTTTTTATTATTTTTTTCTTACTTCTTTTTTTGCCTTTGGATGGCAGAAAATCAGAGAAGAGAATGAGCAGCAATGTCAAAGCAGATTGACTCTGTATTCGATGGCGCAGGAGCCAAACCGTATCCTTTTTTGTGCTTGTTTTCGTACTGGATTTTGTCTCTGAAATAGACGCGGTTAATTAATGTAATGTTTTTTGAGGTTGTTAATTGCTTCTTCTTCTTCCTTAACGCCACCCGTCCTGTGTTTAGTGGCTTGGAAATATGGTGTGTGGAGAAGCAGCTCCGGTTGGTTCCAGTTCCAAAATCTCTGCACGGCAAGTTTTATTCTGGGAATTCATATGTAGTTTTGAGTGTAAGTTGTTGCTTCTCACATTTCACTGTTAATATAGAAATTCCAATTTTTTTTTTTGGATAATATTGAGCTTCGTTTCTTGTTTGTGCTGTGCGACAGACGGTTTTGCCAAGAAGCGGCCCTCCTCAGCACGACATACATTACTGGTTGGGAAAAGATGCAAATGAGGTCTTTTTTTTTTAATCTTGCCTTCTTATCTTAGTTACTTGGGATTTAGTCGACCTGCATTGATATGGGAACCACTAAATTTCGAATTGCCAGCTTAGATTATAAAGATCAAATGAATTATGTGAAATATATGCAACCGAATGAATGCATCAAACAAAGCAATCAATTGAGCACAAGATCTTTAAACGAAGAAACTTTCCGAGTCAAAACTTTTTGTTGACTCAATTTATTGTTGTTACCATACTGTGGCATTTGATCTAGGAGATTGATGAAAAATTGTTGAGTTAGTTGACTGCAGGCCTCGTCCATCTTAAATTAATCATAGACACTTGTCTTCCTATCTTCTCTGACTGTAATGGTTTGTAGAGCGCAAAATTTTACATTTGATAGCTTGGATCAGTCCAACATGTTCTAAGGTTGCTTAATGGTATTTGCAGGTGGAATCGACCCTAGCATCAGACAAAGCACTAGAATTAGATTCAGCTCTAGGGTCTTGTACTGTACAGTATAGGGAAGTTCAGGGCCAAGAAACAGAGAAGTTCTTGTCATACTTTAAGCCATGTGTTATACCCATTGAAGGAGTGTTTTCTTCAGATTCTGGACAGTTAAATGGTGAATCATACAAAATTAGCTTGTTAACATGCAAAGGGGAGCATGTTGTTTCTGTGAAAGAAGTAAGTCACGAACAACTCTATAAACTTCTATGGAAACTGAATTAGTCATCTATGACTTGAGAGATGCTGAAGATTTGTCACTCATTTACTGTTAAAACCCTCAGTTATTTCAGATAGGTGCATATAGCTATTTTTGATGCCATTGCATGGATTCTTCTAGATGGAGCCTGAAATTAATACTTATAAAAGTGTAGCTAACATAATTTTAGTCAGCATTTGTTTACACACTTCCCTCTTTGTTGGTTAATTTAGACCAACTTTTACAAGTAGAATGATTATCGATATTGATTTTTTTTTAAGATTTATTTATCAATAAATATGCACCTGCATATGTCCTAGTCCTGTTTGGATTTTGGTGAATATGGTTTTAAAGGTGAGCATTCTGAGCAGGTGCCTTTTTCTCGGTCATCCTTGAACCACAATGATGTATTCATACTTGACACTGCATCCAAAATTTTCCTCTTTAGTGGGTGCAACTCTAGCACTCAAGAAAGGGCTAAAGCTTTGGAGGTTGTTCAGTACATCAAGGAGAACAAGCATGGTGGAACCTGTGAAGTGGCCACTGTAGGTCAGACTCCTTTCCCCCCTCTTTCTCTCTCTATCTAAAGAAAAAAAGAATCTGCGATTAATTATTCTGGTGCTGCAGAGGATGGGAAACTTGTTGGCGATCCTGAAGTTGGTGAGTTCTGGAGTTTTTTTGGAGGATATGCTCCTATTCCTAGGGATTCACCTTGTGTTGAGAAACAATCTGATTCTCCATTCTCACAATTGTTCTGGTGAGTTTTTTCTTCATCTACAGGCATTCTCTGCTGTTTTGGACACATGGTCACTCCTGCATATTGCCAAGTCCAAGGTTGCCATTCAAAAGCTCGGCTAGTTTGCCTAGGATTAGGATTGGTAACATTCAACTATTGAAGTCATCTTGTATTTGGCCACCAAAAGGATACTGTATTGTGTTCTTACAAATACAAATAATTATGCTTTGCCCTTAGCCTGCCTAATTTCATAGACGATTCACTTTTTTTGGATTTTGGATGTAGTTGTGTGTGCATGTCTACCAGTATGTGCCTGCATGCTTTGTATGTGGTTACTGTTTCCCCAAAATTTTCCTTTCATTGAAATAACACCTCTTGCTTCTTTTTCTGAAAATACTTAAGATTCCTTATTAACAGGATAACAGCACAGGCTAAGCTGTGTCCTTGTGAAGGTAGTTCGTTGAACAAAGAAATGCTAGAGACAAACAAGTGCTATATGCTTGACTGTGGTGCTGAGATTTTTGTATGGATGGGAAGAAATACCTCAATTACAGAAAGGAAGAAATCAATTTCAGTTACCGAGGTAAAAAAATGACCACCCTTTCAAATTTTCTTCTCGTGCTAGCCCATAGGGATTCTTAGGAGCATTATTCTTACCTTTTTTACTGGCTACTCCTTTGCAGGATCTACTGAGAAATCAGGGAAGGTCAATGGCAACCCATTTAACTTTTCTAACTGAAGGATTAGAGACTTCCATATTTAGGTCGTATTTTAAGAATTGGCCTCAAGTGGTGGAGCCAAAGTTGTATGAAGAAGGTCGTGGAAAAGTAGCAGGTTTGTTACCTGTGCAGTTAAATTATAGGAAATATTAGAAAGGGCGATAGCAGAATGGGTGGTTTTACTAATTTAGTTGCTTTAATGCTAACTATTTAGTTCACCTTTTTTTTTCCAGCAATATTTAAGCAACAGGGCTATGATGTGAAGGAACTGCCTGATGAAGAAGACTGCCAGCCATATATAAATTGCCGAGGAAAACTGAAGGTAGTTTGTCAATTTTTTTTTTGAGTTTTGATCACAGCCAAATATTATCCTAGGTTCCTGTTTGATGCAATGTTAATAATTCAGGTTTGGCGGATAAATGGTGAACAGCCGACCCTTATTCCTGATCCAGAGCAGACAAAGCTCTTCAGTGGAGATTGCTACATTGTTCAGTATACATATCCTGGCAATGGGAGGGATGAACATTTGTTTTATGCATGGCTTGGTCGTGAAAGTGTTCCGGTAAGTGTAGAAAATTATGATAGACTTCAAAGACAGGGATCAACCATAGGAATAATATTTTGACTGGTATCTGCACATGTTACCAAAACTGCTCACACATGATAGTGGAACTTGGGGCAAGATTTAGGTGGAAATTCTTTTGTTCTTATAAGATCATGTATGATTTACTATATATTTGTATATTTTGAAATAAAAAAGCTTTTATATTTTCTTCACTGAGAATTCTAAAAGTTTTGACTGGTGGGTTGTGAGGTCTTAAGGGTAGAGGGGAAAAAGATGAGAGGAAAAGAATCAGTGTTTTTGTTTTTCATTTGAAATAATCTTTCTTCAAATTAAAATTTTAAAAAAGGAAAATGAAAACTGTTGTTTTCTTTTCATTGCACATTGTTTCTACTTGAGTTGCAAACAAGTCATATTTGCCTGGAAACACAAAAACATTTAGTATTGCTTGCTGTCCTTCTGAAACAGTTAATGGTTTTCCTTTTTCTTTGAACTTTCTAATTTAATGTTATAAAATCAATATAAAGTGAAAAGACCCCCTTAAAAACTTATAATCATGGTGTCTATCTGATGCGCTAACAATCCTTTACTGCTTGCAGGATGATAGAGCAGATGCTATCTCCCACATGAATGCTATAGCAGACTCAAGCAAAAGGGATCCAGTCCTGGTTTGTTCTTTTTTCTCGCATTTATATGCATTATATTGGAAACCTTGCATCCAGTTATTCAAGAAACTGATTTACTACTGACTGAACTAATATTCTGTATTTAGGTTCAAGTTATTCAAGACAAGGAGCCACTTCTATTTTTCTCAATTTTTCAGACAGTAATTATATTCAAGGTCTGTACTTAGTAAACTTTTATGCTCTTTCTTTTTATTTTCCTTTTCTGTCATTTGTATTTTGCCCTTCATTTCCCAAGTTAATGTCCTGTTAAACATGCCCAGTGCTTTTTTTTTCTTACTTTTTTTGTCATTTCCTTCAGGGAGGTTTAAGTAAACGGTACAAGAACTTGATTGCGGAGAAAGGAATTTTGGATGAAACTTATGATGAACAAAAGACCGCACTTTTTCGAGTTCAAGGGATCAGTCCAGAGAACATGCAAGCCATCCAAGTTGACCAGGTAAGTTAGCACAGTGGAATCCACACAATTATTGTCACTCTTGCTCTCTTAGAGTTGTCTTGCAGGACATTCTTTTGCACAATAATAATCCTTGTGATTGTAATGCTACAAAATCACTGTGTAAATGCAAGTGTCAACTTTTGACACCAAAACCATGTAATTGACTCTATCACACCAATAATATTTTTAACACAGATATGAACAGTTGTGTGCCTATATTGATCATGCCATAAATCTTTTCAATACACAAAAGTATGCTGTGTTTTAATTCCATGGTTTTAATTCCATTATGTGGTCTGTAGGATGGAATCAATGAATAACATAATATGCCAAAACAGAGAGTGTTTGTATTTGCTTCTTAAATGCTGTTGCAATTTGATCGTTAATTGATTATGAGCTGTGCAACTCATGCAGGTTTCAAATTCCTTGAACTCCTCGTATTGTTACATCTTGCAAACTGGAACATCCATCTTCACATGGATAGGGAATCTCTCTTCTACTGTAGACCATGCTCTTCTTGACAGAATGCTGGAATTGATTAATGTATGTACTCTGTTGAGCCATCACTAGGTGGCCATATGTTAATGGTTATATGCATTTGGTTTAGCTTTTAGGAGGGATAAGTGGGAAAATTTGATGTTAATTTCTAAACGGTTTTAGATTTTACAGTAAAGTTCTTTGATTTCACGGTAAAAGTTTAGCATTTATAATTAAATATTTTAGGTTTTATTCCAAGCTTTAGTATGTTACAGTAAAAGCTGGACATTAAGTCAAGAGTAGCTTGCAAGCCTTGCATCCCAGCTAAAACGTCATGTTAGTGCTTGCTTCTCCTAAAAACACACATACATCAGATACAAAATTTCTCTTCTGTTACACTTGCTTTCCCTTCAATTTTTAAACCAAACACATTGTAAATCTTCTCTATCCCTCTCTTATTTTCCCTCTGATTGATGACTCAGCTCATAGTTATTTGAATTGAATTCTCTTCTTAACTTTCCAAAAGAGTAAAGAGAATTATATTTCATCTGGTCATTTGCAGCCAACATGGCAACCTATATCAGTGCGAGAAGGGAGTGAACCTGATATTTTTTGGAATGCCCTTGGTGGAAAAACTGAGTATCCAAGGCAAAAGGAGTTAAAACAACATGTTGAAGATCCACATCTATTTACGCTTACATGCGCTGATGGTATGCAAAATACACTTTCAAATTTCATTCATTCTAGAGATGATGTGCTCTGTCTTGGTTCTGAATTATTACAGGTGTTAATTGCTGTCAAATTTTTTCTGATGGTGGGTTTTGGATCTTATGCTGCTTGGTTGAATTTTGTTGCAGGCGATTTCAAGGTATAATTAAATGTGGTTTCACAGGCACATATGCAATTAGAAGCTGGTGGATCTTTATGATATATTATATAAGCTTCGTATACAATGGTTTTGAATGCCTGGTTCAAGCATTGTTGTTCATAAATTAGAAGCTTCGGATACAAATAGAAGTCACGTGGAGTCTGCCTTAGTAAATTCAAGTAGTTTGCAAATTCCCTCCACAAATTTTAAGTTCAAAGGCCAATAGTTGGGTCATGATTTTGGTACATTTTGGTGATTATAAACATGTCAACTACTTTAGCAAATTACTCCTGTGTGGTACATTTAGGAGATGATTCTTATTTTTATCTGTCACTGCAAAAATTGTGTTAAGCACGTTCCCTTTGTTTCAGGTGAAAGAGATATACAACTTTGCGCAGGATGATTTAACCACTGAAGATGTGTTAATACTCGACTGCCACGAGGAAATACATGTCTGGATTGGAAGCCATTCAAATGTCAAATCAAAGCAGCAAGCCATCTTGCTTGGCATGGTAACTTATTTGTTTTAACTTGTTTCAAGTTATTTTCTTGGACACAAGTATCTTTATTTAACAGTATTGGTTGCTCATTTTCTGAATCACTTTATGAAACATGGACCTTAACACTTCCATTCAACTATTTGAATGATGTGCGAGAAAATCTGATGGTTCATATGGCATGAATTGTTTTAAGGTTCCAGTTATTGTTTAATGGTCTCATGTGTGATGGCTTTTTATATGCCACTTATAGTCCAATACATGACATTGTTCAAGTGCATTGATTAGCTAAGAATACACTTGAGGTTCTTCAGTTTTCACCTCTATCTGCATTTGTGTGTGTATTTCTTCTCATAGTTTCACTTGAAACTGGCAGAAATTCCTTCAGACAGACCCGCTGGTTGAAGGACTATCTTCCGAGACTCCTATTTATGTCATTACAGAGGGGCGGGAGCCACTTTTCTTCACTCGCTTCTTTGAGTGGGATTCATCAAAGGCAAATGTAAGTGGATCTAATTGTGGCATATGTTGCAGATGACAACTGAATGCGTGGATAATTCCTGATGTTCTAGCAAATACAATTTTCCTAACATTAATGGTGTTATATGGGAAGTATCATAACTCGAAAATGGTAGTGGGAGATATAAATTGTCTTCTGCAGTTAAGGTGATGCATTTGTGTAGTGGTGGGATTCAATAAATCACTGTCAAAACTGCAGCCAATAAACGTTCTCCATAAACAAAGAAACATACACCCCCAGTTTCTTCCCAGTCTCCTTTTTTATTACTTTATGACTAGACATGCTCACATTTTGAAGTACATGGTGAACTTCAAGGAAACTAGAAGATAGCGATGAAATTTCCTTGTGGTGTATTCATAATGAACTTTAGTTAACGATTTTAACATGGTTGTGGACCTTGTAGATGCATGGAAACTCCTTTGAACGAAGGCTCGCTATTCTAAAAGGAAAGAAGCAAAATCTTGAAGTAAGTGTGGTATCTTACTTTGCAATACTTGTCTTGTGGATTTGGACGGGTGCATTTCCTGGCTCTGAAAGCTCTAGTAAAATGCTGAAGTAGCCAAAGAATGTCACTGGCCCAAATATTCCTTTATCAGTAATGACCAATGAGCATTGCTCAATAATTTTTCAGTGGAATGTATAGCCTAAGAATTTCAATGTGGATTGATATGGCATGCATTTAACTGATTCTTGCTTCAGGCTCAATCCGGCCATACTGTTTTATCCCAATGTAATCTCATTTCATCTCATGTGGGATGCATTATTATTAGCTTGAGATGATGAAGGCAATGTTGATGGTGTTGTGGAAAAAGATAGTGAAGTTTTTAACCTTGTATTTATAGATATCAGATTTGTTTTTGCACATTAGGTTCTGGACAACATTTGACCTCTTTGTTTGTGATATAAGGTTGAATTTATTCATGCTTCATTTTATTTGTTGTGCAGGTTCATACAAGTAAATCATGGAAAGCATCCTCTAAGGAGACAACTCCAGATGGTTTGAGAAGCAAGTC
>Ga0307509_10010808_pt1 | contig 11129 bp, 6 predicted proteins | sample 10_EM_MG_FD_202245 | JGI IMG/M metagenome (GOLD analysis project Ga0307509, IMG submission 202245) | Populus trichocarpa ectomycorrhiza microbial communities from riparian zone in the Pacific Northwest, United States - 10_EM | ecosystem: Host-associated > Plants > Roots > Unclassified | place... | reverse complement strand
ACTGCCGTTTTAAATCAACAGCATTATAACGATAGGGTAATTAAGGACTGTACTAGTTAGTGGCTACACAACTTCTCAACTAGAAGAAGGTAACAATTTACAGTAGGGGCAACTATTTTCGGTTTCGGTTTCGATTTAGTTTTTATTTTTTAAAAATAATTAAATTATTATTTTTTAATTCAAAATCAAAACTGAAATAAAACCAGTTTAAACGATTGATTTTAGTTCGATTTATGTAGTTAAAAAACCAGCAAAACCAGAAAAAAAACCCCGGTAAAGATGAAACACTGTCAAGATGCCCTATTGCTATCCCAATTCAGAGATCCAGAACTGGTCCTAACCCAAAGACAGTTGGACAAATCATTAGAAAAACAAACAATGTTACTTTGCCTTTAATGAACTGAGAAAGAAAGAATTATTGGATTTTGTCCAAACTAAAATGTAGAACACAAAACTCTTGGGCCCTAGATCACCCTGTCGCTGTGATGTATCTGGTGGCAGGAGCAATCCCTATACCTACAAGCTGCTAAAGAAGAGGTGATTTCATGTTCAATAAAAACAATAAACCAAACAAAACATATTAATAGTGTGTGATGGAGGAGATGAGATATGATCCGAGTTGTGGGTTAGCTGATTAACCGTCTTATCAACGAATTAACCCGATTCTATCCCCAAATGACGTTGTATAGGTTATGTGATTTTGTCCTAAAAAATTATTAATTGGATTCATTTCTATGAGATTTATCTTGAAGCTAAGTTTGTTTAGTATTGTGGTGATAATTATTTTTCAAAGTTATTTTTATTTAGAAATATATCAAAATAATGTTATTTTATTTTTTTAAATGTTTTTTGATATCAATACATCAAAACGATCTGAAAATATAAAAAAATTTAATTTGAAACAAATAAAAAAATAAAAATAAAATTTAATTAAAAAAAAAAACATTTTTGAAACGCAAAAACAAACGGATTAGAGTTGGCCAGATCAACCCTCAAATCAACAAGTCAACCCAAGTTTATCATAAAACAATATTATTTTATTTATTTATAAATAAAACGATGTTTTTTTGGACAAAAAGTTAAAAGAAACTTAAACAACATCATTTTAAATAGTTATAAAAAAAATCATCGTAATTAACATAACTGTGAGTCCCACTCAAATTTGGTTAGGTGAATCGATTTACAAATTAATTTATATAATTATTTAAATTTTACCACGTCAACTAACTATCTAATTTAAAAACAAAATGTGCTTGAATCAAACTTCAAATCAATGAACCGTCGTATTACCCCGCTAAGCTAGATTTGATAAGTAAACTTCTACGTCATACAAAGGATAGCACATTGAGAGTCCTTACGGTAGACCCATTCCTTAATCAATGTCTGCTTTGTAGGTAATTGCCACCTTGGGAAAGCGATTAATGGCAGAAATGAAGCAAATTAAACTGGTCCAACATTTTTTTTTCAAATAAAAATCATCGCACCTCATCATGCTCTGCCTGATATAGCAAACATGAGAACGTTTATAGTAGTCAAATTTTCAAGTCTTCCTATCCAAATAACCTAACAACATGATGAAAAAAGTAATCAAAATGTTGTCCAGAGACCAGAAATAGCAATTAAAGCATCAACCACAGAAAGAAAACAGCCAATCCCAACTAATGGAACCAACATCCTTGTTTATTATTAGTAAAGGATCCCAAATCTCTCTCTAAGCAATCAAAATGTTGAACATGAACAGGTGTCACAACCCCACGTCCCTAATCTTGTCTACCGTTGCCTTCTCAGCTATTTATGCATCTATAACACTCCCTGCCTTCTCTCCCGCCTTAGTTTCTTTAATATTGTTAACAAATATTCTCTCACCACCATTTATTTTTAATTTTCCAATCAATTTCCTCATTTCTCCTCTGTTTTTGACCCTCTTTAGATTGAGGAGACATGATGAACCGGGGAGGAGGAATAGGCACACGAATGGGAGATGGAGAAGAAATAGGCACAAAGTTTGTGGACACGGGAAGCAGCATACCGAGATCGAAATTCGGCAACAGTGTGCATTCTGATCCAAATCTTTCAGCAACAGTTGCGGCAATACCCCGTGATGAGGTTTTTGCCTATCGAAATAGCAGTGCTTCCTTTACAAGTCCTGCCAGTTATGATCCTAACAGGATGAGCTGTGAGGGGTCTCCTATGACCATGTCACCATGGAACCAAACCGGTGCTGGCTCCAATTTTCCGTGGTCAATTGAAGAAAATCTTCCTCAAAATGGTCTGATTGGCTCGCTTGTTCGCGAAGAAGGTCATATTTATTCCTTGGCCGCAACCAAGGATCTTCTTTATACAGGTTCTGATAGCAAGAATATTCGTGTGTGGAAGAATTTGAAGGAGTTCTCTGGATTCAAATCGAGCAGCGGTTTAGTGAAAGCCATAATAATTGCAGGTGAGAAGATTTTCACGGGCCACCAGGATGGCAAGATACGAGTCTGGAAGGTTATTCCAAAGAATCCAACCGTGCACAAGAGATCAGGAACCTTGCCTACCCTAAAGGAAGTATTCAAGAGCTCTATCAGACCAAGCGCGTATGTCCAAGTTCGGAACCGTTCTGCTCTTTGGATAAAGCATTCTGATGCCATTTCATGTTTAACCCTCAACGAGGACAGAACCCTTTTGTATTCTGCTTCCTGGGATCGGACTTTCAAGGTATGGAGAATCTCAGACTCCAAGTGTCTCGAATCAATCAATGCTCACGATGATGCTGTTAATTCAGTAGTAGCGAGTCTAGATGGCTTGGTGTTCACAGGCTCAGCTGATGGAACGGTGAAAGTGTGGAAACGAGAGCAACAAGGCAAAAGGACAAAGCATTCTCCGGTTCAAACATTGTTGAAACAAGAGAGTGCGGTTACAGCTTTGGCTGTGAACACCTCTGGTTCGGTTGTGTACTGTGGATCCAGTGATGGAATGGTGAATTACTGGGAATGCGAGAAGCAGTTAACTCATGGTGGGGTACTCAAGGGCCACAAGCTTGCGGTTTTGTGCCTCGCTTCTGCAGGGAATCTGGTCTTTAGCGGATCAGCTGACAAGACCATATGCGTGTGGAGAAGGGACGACAAGATTCACGCGTGCATGTCTGTGCTAACAGGGCATAACGGACCTGTCAAGTGCCTGGCGGTGGAGGAGGATCATGAGAAATCCAAAGATGGTGATCAGCGGTGGGTGGTGTATAGTGGGAGTCTGGATAAGTCTGTCAAGGTTTGGAGTGTGGCTGAGATGGCACCTGATATGTATCAAATGGCCATGATGCAACAACAGCAGCAATATCAGCGACATATGGGTTCTGATGCAGATTCATTGCCATCTGATGGGAGCAGCTTAGCTAGTGAAAACAGGGCGAACTAATCTCCAGAACCTTGAACTTTAATTGCAAGATGTACTCAAGATTAATCTAATTGTTAAACATTGCGAGTTAGTTAAACAAGGAACGAATTCCATTCTTTCCTTGCCGGGTTTGATTGACAGTGGAGGTCTGGGCTGGGGATAGTCATATTGGGGTTTGCGGTTTGCCATCAGAGAGGGAAGAGGAGTTTGACGAGTGTGGATTATTTTTCCAGTAGTATTGTACCTTGTAAGCCTATTGTGGATTAGAATGAATGGATGTCTATTAACAAGTAAATTTTATGCTATGAAGTTATTCTTCCTATATGTATTCTCAAATTGAAAATCTGCAGACATTATGCAAGTGGGGATGCTTGCAGGCATCATAATTGTTAAGAATGATCATATACACAGATGTTGGGAATATCACAACAAATAGAAAGAACAAAAAAACACAAGACAACGATTTTAATTGATTCGGCTTTGCCTACGTCCATAAGCAAAGAAGCGAAATTTTACTTCCCAGAAACACTCAATTCTCATATCATGCAATAGCTCACAACAGCTCACAATTTGACATACTAGAAAAAAATAAGTCTAATAACACATTTAAAGAATAGCAGAGGATTTCTAATTCTACGAAGTTTTTATTGTTCGAGCAAACTAATCCTAAGCTCATAAGGATTCTATTACCAAGTTCTTATACAATTAGGATTAGAATTCATGTAACATTGCAACAATAATTTACTACTTTGTCTGGTCAAATAAGGGTTGAAGTGGTTCATAATTTGGTAGGTTAACTACCAGGCAAATCGAACTTCAAGCCCTACTATGCATTGTATAGAAGGTTCTAACAACATGATGCTCTAATTAAGCAGGCCACACAATCTGTAATCATCTTGTGAGAGAGAAATCGATACGGCATAAACTTGTTCTGCTACATGATTTGTAATGAATGCTCAAGTTTGTTTAGTTCTCTGCTACATGAATATTCCACACTATGACTTTAGTCCTTCCATGATGCCACAGGCCGAAAGTTGTTTGTTGAAGTATATTTCAAGAAGAGAACTGAGTAACTGAAGGGATCATAGATGACAATCTCCTCTGGTTATACTGCCTCAGGTAACAACAACCATAAAAGACAGCTTAAACGGAGTTGGCAAGGCAGACTAGGCATGGTGGATGTACCTGCTTTACGTGGTTGGAGAGAGTGGGTCTTTTTTTTTTTTTTCCATATCGAACCTCCAAACGAGACATGATTCTTCTATCATGCTTTTAACCATCTGCTCAAAATGCATCCTCAAAGATAATTAGACACTTATTCTCCTTTTCCCAAAGGCAGCCAAGATAGAGATTTTTCCCCCTGCAGGTTTTTTGTTTTCTTTGGTACGATACAGTAAATCAATTTGCCTTAACTTGCGTTTGCTATTCAAAAACAGCTTTGATAGTGAAACCTGTTGCCCCAAATGTCACACCATACAAGGCGTAAGATCAGCGGTGAAGTTCCCTTTAGAAATGAGTTGGACAAGTTCGGGTAAAATCCTGATCCACAGTCATACCATTAACGGAGCACACTCTACAACCAGAAGTTTGGATCGACGGGGAAAAGAAAACGAATCATGTCACCATTAACATGTTTGAAACTGGGAAAGCAACTCACCTATGGAAGAACTGAACCGTTCTGAACTATACATTTAACAGAAGATCATCTCACGCGGAGCCGATATCATTATACATATTGGTTGGTGCTAACTACTACAAAATCAATTTTCAATGAGAAAGCTTACGAGAATGACCCCTCCTTCTGTCAGGCTGTGTGCCTGAGCTCAGACCACGCAGACGGCCACTTCTATTACCAACTGAGTTCACGTCTAAACTCAGAGGAACGGCCAAGTCACCCCCCTCAAGTATTCCAAGGACCTGGTATTTCGCAAATATGAGAAAAATGTAGTCATCCTTCGCTTCAGAGAATGCTATAGGTGCAGTTAAAAGCGAAAGGTACCATATATGTCGTAATTCGTAAATAGATAAGAAATAATGGTAAGGTAGCGTACCTTTGACATTGGAGGTCTGGTTTCTGGATCTTGACGGAGGCACAAGGAAGCGGCAAGGCCCATAGCTTGTAGTTGACAGGCAAATTCAGGGAGTTGCTCTGAGGCCAAACATGGATCCAGTAATTCATAAATACTTTCCATGACATGACTTGGTTCTAATGCAGTGACAGGATGGAAACAGTCGGACAAAAAATTCCGTCCCCTGTAAAATTGCAGAATGCTGATTCTTTGACCTGTCATTAGCTCTAATAAAACCAATCCAAATGCAAATACGTCAACTGTCTGCGTAATTTTTCCACCACTGGTGTACTCTGGTGCAACATACCTGGATTTAGGATGAAATCTTTGCAGTTTAAGCATAAATTCAAAACTCAACAGAATTGAACATAAGAAGAAAGGAGGTTATGTAAGAAGTACCCTGAAGTTCCAATGACTCGCTCTTCGCTACCGATAGTACATTCAGCGTGCCACCTAGCAAGCCCAAAATCAGCAACCTAAAACAAAACAGTAAGGTGCATATTCCATCAGTGTTGGCATCCTCATGATAATCAGTCTGTTATGTGATAAGGCATTGAACATAAATGAGATCAAATCTTTCTTTAAAAACAAAATAGATTTGCAATAAGAAAGAGTCTCCATGGAAATTAAGTTCTTGTTTTTAAGCATAACCTGTCAAGGAATAGAGAAACAAAAGTCAAGGTTTTGGGCATGGATCCTTTTTTTTAGTACAAGCAAGGCATGAATCGTACAAATTATATTAAGGAACATTTGAAGAAGATGGAATCGTGATCTTACTAGCTTAAAGAATAAAAGTTCATGCTTCTAAAACAAATAAAGATTAAATTTAGTACCAGAGGTTCAAAATTATGGGTTACGAGGATATTATTAGGCCTCATGTCTCTGTGCACCACACAACCCACTCTGCAGTCTTCATGAAGATATCGTAAACCTCTTGCTGTCCCAATTGCTATTTTCAGCCTTGAGTTCCAATCTAGAGGTGCTCTTTTGTTTCCTGTAATCACAGAAGTTCAATCAAAGAGCTGATTTTTTTTACTGGGCAAAATTTAGAAGCCAGAAGTATACATGCCAGCAGAGGATACTGAGAGCACAAAAATTTAGAAAACCATAAAAGGAAGGGCACCATTCTTGATGCAAACAAGGACAAGAATAGGGACTACCGTGCAAATGGAAGTCCAGTGACCCATTGCATATGTACTCATAAACCAATACTCTCTTCTTGCCATCAATGCAAAATCCAATCAACAACACAACGTTCTTGTGTAGTGCACAGCTCAATACCCTCACTTCCCTGCAGAAATCAGCATCCGCTTGAGAGCCACCATACTTTAAGAGCTTCACTGCAACTACCTGTCCATCCCTTAACACCCCTCTATAAACTTTGCTAAAACCACCTTCTGCCAAGAAATTCATTTCCGAGAATCCTTCTGTAGCTTCTTCCAGCTCTTCATAAGAGAATTGTCTTGGAGGCTTTCCAAAAGTCGGTGCCTTGTGTTGGCATAAAGAACATAAAGGAGGGGGCATTGAAGAAGTTCTACCTAGAGAAACTGCATGTCTGATACCTGAGCTTACAATCTCTTTTTGATGGCTCTGGATGAGCCTACCAGCCAGAGCATCGTGATCAGATTGCACAAACTTATCAAGTAGAGTTCTGGAAGTTGGAGATTTAATTTTGCAAGTATTTCTGCAATTCAGGGTTTTGGAGACCTTCCCATCAACAATGTGGTTTTGGGGAATCCAAAATACACTCTTCTGACCACTGCTTACGGCTGATATTGGGTTTGTTGACAGAGGGACAATTCTTTCCCCATCTGAGTACATAGCTCTAAGTTGGTCATCATAGTTGTTTTGGTCATCTTTTAATGTGTATTTTATTTTATCCAGTCCTTGAAAAAGAGGATTTTGCTCATAAACAAGAAAAAGAGGCATCTCCGTATCATAGCTTGACGATGACGAACCTTCTCCGGTTCTCGAGTAGGGAGTACTTGGTTCTTCAGGGCTGCTCACAGGAGTAGAATGCTTCATCCTGTGTCCAAGCAGCATCCCAACATCTTTTTCTGGAGAAGAAGCAGCAGAATAGTATGGGGTTTGGACTTCATTCGAGCATCCCAAGTTAAGCCTGAGAACTTTTGCCTGAGAACCTTTCATTACAACAATGTTGCATCGAAGTTCCTCAATGCAGTGCTTCAGCTCTTGCTTCAGTTTTCTGTTCTAGCAGAACAAGACACGATATAAACCAAACTTTAAGTTTCTCAGTATGCTCAGAGGCGAATAACAAAACAACATTAACGTCTTATTTATCATCATCATCATCATCACGGTACACAAACTAGTAATTTTACATGAGCTGTTAAACCACAAATATTTAGCTGAGCGGAAGTTTACATGGCTGTCGATATATAATGCCAGCAGCATGCCAACAACAGAAAAGAAACTCATCAAGCATGTAGTCCCAAGTCCAACAAAGGAGGAAGATTGATGTAACTTGGAGGTTTTAAAAGTTCTTGATATATAACACTCTTCGCTGTTACCATATGCTAAATTAGAAAACAAAATAACTTGTTCTCGACACCTTCATTTTATCAATATACAGTTGGAAATGATTCGAACTCCTACTAGCATAGCATACACGATGTTGTTTTATCTTTTTAAAAAATCTTGAAACGATTTCATTCTAGATTGGATTTAATAATACGGATTCTATCCCATTAGAAATGGGATTGAAGAATCAAAACCAAAAGCCAACAAATTTTAAGTGGGATTAGCCAGGAACCACGAGGATAAAATAGCCTAGCAGTGTCATTTCCTAAAACTGCCAATTTTATGAATCATGGCTATAATTAAAACTACTGACCAAAGGGAACGAAAGAGCAGAGGACAATTAACCACTGACCAACCAATTACGATATTAATAGCTCAGAAATAAGAAAATACTTTTTTTTTTAACGTGTAATTACTTGTCCAGGACAACCCAGTTGGCTCCATTGCGCCTTGCTTCAGCCGCCACAACACTGCCCGGTGTACTTGACACCACCTTGATCCTCACTCCAACCTTCAATCAATAAAGCAACGTTAGCTTAGCTTGGCTACCTTGTTGAGTTTTTGCATAAAACTACAATGTAAAGCATGGCACCACTACGAGACCGTGTGGTGAAGCTAGTAGGAAAAAATTATTGAGGTAGTCAAATAATTTTTTTTATATTAGATCTTATATATATAATTATATTTTAAATTTTAATTATGTTGTGATCATATCATAACATATTAACCAAACACCTATTTTTTTAATCTATTTTCTAAAAATTACAACTAAAAATATTTTTTTAAAACCGCAATGGCAAAAAATATAACAATGCCAAATACACAATAAGGGTCTATTTGAAAGTTTGATATAAGTTGTTTTTTCAAGTGCTTTTCACTTGAAAATATATCAAAATAATATTATATTCATGTTTTAAAATTTATTTTTGATATCAACATTTCAAAACGATTCAAAAACATTAAAAAAATAAATAATTTTGAAGCTAAAAAAATTAAAAAACTTTCAAAAAAAATAATTAGACCGAAATGACAAACAATATTATCTAAATGAGGTTCAAAGTTGTTCTACCCTCTAATCAAACCCTTGATGTTTTTCTTTATCAATTTTGGCCTTTTTCACCATTTTAACATCCCCGTAACAATCAGTAGCATTTTGTATCAATGAATCATGAATCCAAAATAAAGTACGCCATGTTTGTCACTAATTCTTTGCTTTAAGTACCTTCAATTCTCACATGGAGTGTAACAAAATGTTCCCCAAAGTATGATGATGTGGGGCACCATGGCGCCATGAAGTAATTATGCACCCAAATGTCCAAATAAAGCACATGAAGGGTCCCTAATTGATCTTCAAAACTAGCAAATTAGAAGCACATGCTATTCCCATCATCAACTCAATTTGTTTGCATTTGACAACGCACCTCATGTCTGTTTGGATCCACACCGAGCTTCTACACACCACACAAAATTCCTAGAAACATGATCACAGCATAATTGGCCCCCCTTTTAGGTCACCTTATGCCCCCAAATGCTTCTAATATATACATGCATTCTTTTATTTTATTCTTTATAAGAGATCCATTGAATATTGGCTTCATACATTGGCATTATTAACCTTAACAGCCAAGGAGGCAAAAAAAAAAAAAAAAATACAAATTTTGACAAGCAAGCAAGAAAGTCTTTAACCGGTCTATGGATTAATTAATGAGTTAATCTAGATTTATTTTAAAACAATATTATTTTAGATAAAAATTAAAAATTAAAAATTAAAATTAAAAGGATAGAATTTTAAGTAAAAATAAAAACAATAATTAAAATTATTTGATTGAGTAAATTGAGTCATAAATTAACTTAACAAGTTATCTAAATTCAATCAAGTCAACTTCTTAAATAAATAAAAAAAAAAACTCGATTTTCTTTTATACCATCTCACGTTAAAACGAGAAAGAAAGAAAGCAAGCAAGGAAACAAGATGGCAAATGGGTAAATTCAAGCTAACCTCAATTTGGTTATGAAACTGAAGCATCATCTGAGAACAATTCTCGGAGATTTCAGAAACACAATCCGGCAACCTCTTACGTTGATCACTCCCACAATCTCCAGCCAACCTCGGAAAGTTCCAAAATCTTTTACCTACGCACATCAAAACACAAACATCCACACTTTATCAGACCGAAAAAAGAAAGTTGATAGTAACAAAAGACTAAAGAGAGTGTCAGCATTTGAAAATCCTGAATTACCGGATTTTTCCTTAGTGAAGACAGCAAGCAACGTTATGCCATCGCCAGGATGGACAACGTGAGTGAGAGCCCAAGCTAATGCTGTCTTGGATATCACTTTCTCTGCTTTCACTGCGATCACCACTTTGTCTGCCGGCACCGTGTTGGTGGTGCGTTGTTGGTGGTTAACACTCTGTTGCTGTTCAATTTTCGCCGGAAACATCTTGCCGTCAAGTTGAAGATTCCGGGAAAATTTAGAAACCTTTTATCGTGAATTTGACGAGGAAATTTTGGCCCGCTTAGCTTTTATAGGTGACGTTCGCGTAAGAAGGAAGTGGCTTCTTAAAGGTCTAAAGTGGAGTGCAGTTTATTCATTAAAAAAAAATAAAAATGAAGGGCAGTTTTGGAATTTAAAAACCATGGTTAGTTGACTGTGGTTAGCAAGTGGTTAAGACCAGGATTTCAGTGTTCAGAAAAGGTAGTTAAGACGTACGACCAGGATTTATTTTTTTTCCTTGTAAAACCGAACTTGAAGTCTTAATTAAATAAATTAGATAATAAATTAGTAGTGTAAATCTCTTAATTATATCTTAATTCAAGTTGTTGGTTCGGTAGTAAAGGTATTTCTCGACTTATTATGTTTGGGTTTTGGAATAAATATCAATATATTTCTTAATATATCATACTGATATAAAATTTAAAAAATAAAAAAATAAATCCAAACATAATAAGTCCAGAAATACCATTAATCTTCAATAATATATTTGGTATTAAAATATACTTAAAAAAATATATTTTTTTAATTTTAAATCAGTATGATATATTAAGAAATATATTGATATTTATTACAATATCCAAACGTAAATAATATCAATATATTTCTTAAACGTAAACAATATCATCTTTTTTTTAAAAAGATTAATCG
>Ga0307509_10010807_pt1 | contig 11130 bp, 12 predicted proteins | sample 10_EM_MG_FD_202245 | JGI IMG/M metagenome (GOLD analysis project Ga0307509, IMG submission 202245) | Populus trichocarpa ectomycorrhiza microbial communities from riparian zone in the Pacific Northwest, United States - 10_EM | ecosystem: Host-associated > Plants > Roots > Unclassified | place... | reverse complement strand
GGGGCAGCACCCGAACTCGTTTACCATCATTTCGGGTGAGTTCATCCGAGATTTGACCCTCCAGGGAACAACCCCGATCTGTCTCTCGATTCGAAACTCCCTCCTCCTCCTCTGAGCCTAAACTTGAGGCCGGATACCAGTCTAAGACGTTTCGAGATCTATCCCCATAGGTCTCGTGCATTCGCACAAAATTTGCTGAACCGCACACAGCGAGCACCAGGAAACCCATCACCTTATGTCATCATGACAACGTGGGATGCTTCCTCGACCCCGACCCCGCGGTGGCCTGTGAGACGGATTTCATCCTCGAAACGCCCCACCTGCGTCGTCATCTGTCACTCTATTGGTCGGATTCTCTCCGTGGCGTTCACCACCCATCTTCGCTTTCCTGTGTCAGAAACTGCTCCCAGCGTGCGCCGTACGTGGCGCGATAATTAACCGGAGGAGGCCAACGCGTTTCATTCGCTCCGGATCACCGATCAACCACACTTACACGGAACCGGATCTCTGTGGGACCGTGTTCTTAGAGGACTTTCCTGTTCAGGGCCTGTTGCCACCGCTTAGGAACCTCAAACTTCGATGTTTGTGACCCGACTGGGGTCCTAACCGGCACTTGAGATGGTGATACGCGACGGTACCTGTGGCGCAGCGCCGCGGTGTTGCTGCAGCCTCACAACTGTATCCATTCAGTTTTTCTTTGTATTTGTCCAGGTCACTCCTTACCCTGTCATTCTTTTCTAGCCATTCCTTTAGAAGGCCCCCGCGCCACGGCCCAGCGGCCGGTTCTGGTTTCCTTCTCCATTTTGGACCCCTAGGCTCCCCCACCCCACCCTCTCTGGACGAGAGGATGGCTGCTGTTGAGCTCAGCAAGACCCTCATCATCATCATCGCAGTTTCTGGTCCCGTTGGCTGCATTGCTCTTCTTTTCCTCATCTTCAGATGTTTGCGTCGTTCCAGATCTGCCCCACTGCCACCCATCCAGCCACTTGCATACCAGAGGGAGAGGGAAACCAAGTGCGTTTCCTACCCCTTTCTTCGCAGGAGTATGGCATCCGACCAGGCCGGCTCTTATGAGAGCGAAAAGTCGTCGGAACCGCCCCCCTTGCCAAGCTGTCGGACCGACGAATCGTCCGGCGCCCCATCCTCAACTTTTCACTTTCTTCCTCCCCCTCCTCCTCCCAAAGTCAACACCGTCTCCTGGCCTGGTACACGATCGGTCGAATCCGGGTCGGATGAACAACCTCCATCACTCGGCGAAACGCGTCCACGACAACGATCCCGGAAGAATTCGATCCAATTGACGCCCAGTGCCTCCACACACGTCTCAACGCGATCCAGCAGCCACGGAGCGCCCCATTCCCGCTATAGCCAGGTCCAAGTTGTGTTACCCATCCCACTCGCTCCCCGGTTAGAGTACCACATGGTCGCAGATTCCCCGACGATCGAAAAGAAAGGGGGGGTGGTGGGCATTTCTGATCGGTGGATGACAGCGCCTAACAGGTCAACATCTTGGCGTGCAAAATCCGATCAGAGCCTCACAGATACTTCCCCCGAGCGAGACTTTCGCTTGCTGAGTTCTTGGGACCAAAATCACCTCACCTCCCCCCCTCGTCGCCAAACCCGATCACTGCGGGTCAGGGAGATACCACGCCATCCGCACGGTCCCCCGATGATCAAACACGACTCCCCAGCACTACCACCCAGAACCCTCATGATGGGGAACGATTTGGGCAAGGGATACGGTCCTGTCGGACAATGGTCAACTCACGCTCTCGGTCCCGGTCGTTATTACAACCCCCACCAACCCCCGAGCAATACCCCTATGCCTCCATTCCTTCAATCTGCATCACACTGATGGGGTCGTTTACCCTCGTTGAACGAGCTACCACCTTCCCCCCCGTGCCTCCATTACCTCAAGTGCCCCAGGAACTTCTTTCCAAGCCGAACGCACATCGCCCCGTCAATCCAATATCAAGAGTTCCAGTAGAGCCACTACACAAGTGACCGAGCGCCCTCCGAAACACACACTCCACTCAGTCCGGTCACCGTTTACCCGTACCTCTTGTGGTATTAGTCGGTGATAATGTGCACCACGTAATGTTCCGTTTTGACTCGCCTCTAGGATATCTCCAGTTTTTTCGTTTTCTTTGAGTCGGTTGGGTACGCCGAGACATGGACTAGGCCGACGTCTCCGGTTTTTGTTTCTACCTAGGATGTACAGATGCTCCCCGGACTGGTATGTTACTACTATATATATTTATATTACGGTGGGTTCATAACCGGGAAGCTTAACCGTCTCTTCTAAATAACATGAACGATGGGAAGTCCTATCCTCCCTCCAAGGTTGATTAATTATGTTGGTGATGGGGGATACGCGATTTTGGCGGAGGGGACGCACGTGGCAAGAATGCAGCGGGGAGTTTGGGGGTGGGGAGGGAAGGGCGGTTAGTCCCAGAGTTCGCCCACATGACTTTCCTCCCCTTGATAGGTGTGGTCGTATGCGTCAAGCACGGGTTGGTAGTCGTTGATATCGCATGCGCCGTTGGCGAGTACTTGCGTCAATGCTGACACGGCCTTGTCCGGATAGGAGGGGGTAGTGGGGTATGGTGGGGTGTCGGAGGATTGTGCGGTGTCGGAGGATTGTGCGGTGTCGGAGGATTGTGCGGTGCTCATCGAGTCAGGGCCACAAGATTCCATGTCATCGTCCGTAAGTGATGACGGGGTAGTTTCCGGGGGGGTGGCACCTAGCCCATCGAGGGCATCGACTGGGGGCGCGCGTCTCTTTCGAGGAGCCTCTTCGTTGGGCGCAGGATCCAGAATCATGACGTCATCGGAATCATCCATCGGGTCCGGTGTACCATGAGCCATCGTGAATCGTGAACGCTTTAGCCCTCTGTGGGCCGCCGCTTCCCGCTCCCTGTGGGTCTCCCAGTCGCGCATTTTGTTGACGAAGCCTTCACCGTTTTCCGCAACACTTTTCTGGAGCTCCGTGAGAGCATTGAGGCGCATTTGATCGAGATCACGGTGAGTCGCGGGTTCAGGAAGGCAGTCCTGATGGCGAGGGGTTGAGAAGGTCGACCTGCCACAAGGTCCCGGTGAAGACCGTCGATGGTGGGAGCGAGGGGTAGTCAAATTGAAGGCGGCAGGACTCGATGGTAACGTTGGGGGCGGCGGTGAGATATTAGGGTCGTAAAGACCGGTACTGGGGATCGATGACTATACATCATGAGATCAGTCACCAACGAGTCGACAACGTTAGAGGAGAGGCTCACCTCTGACAACCTTGAGGTAATGCTCTGGCTTCGTCGCCACAATTCGACCTCCAAATGCCTCGATGGCGAAAGGCATGGCACGTTCTGGTTCGGGATGCAGAGGCACCTAGATTCTTCGCGGGTAGGGTTGGGGATAAACGACGGGGAGAGAAGACAAGACATCGAGTCGGTCACTGCGGCTAGGAGGTGGTTGTGGTTGGGGGAGAAGAGAGCGAAGATGCGGGAATGGGTCAGCACCAGCCAGCGCTGAGCATCAGCTTCACAAACCCGTCCGACGTTTGAGTCAGGTGATCTTTGATGATCGCGGAGGGCTTCATCACCGACTATGACCTGAAGTTATCACCTGTCACTTGCTACAACGGTGGGCCCACCGGGGCACCGCAACCTTCTCAGTCCTACCATCTATGGCTGCGGGGTTTAAGCTCGGGCCACCGCGCAAATTGGTCCTGCTCCATTCGTGGGGGTGAAGCTCAGGGCATCTATCACCGCTGTTCTGCTTTATCTATCCGATCGCTCAGCCTTTCACCATACTTGAAGGGTTTCCAGACCGACGATTCACCCCTTCGGGCGTGTCCCTAGTGTCAAACTTAGTTCAACGTACAAGGGGTGTCGGTGCCTTACAACCCGCCTCGCGTGCCTCGTTGAGAGGCGATTTGACAGACGCATCGCTGTCAGATCCACGGTGCTCCTCCTTTTTGGGAACGCTTCTCCTGCGCCTACAGTCTGTAAAGCTACGTCTAGGTTCACTGTGATTCTCTGTTACGCCAGATCCGTCGGAGAGACTTGTGGGGACAAGGTTTGGCGTGAGGTAACCCAACTGGAGAAGATCATCCACGAGCCCTACGTAGGCCCAGAGCCTTAATGAAGGGTTGCCAACCGTTTACAGCGAAGGAAGCGGGGGCTGATCTTCAGAAATTTGGCCCAGACTGGGTGGAACTTCCTGGGACCACGTAACCCAACCTTTTTTTTCCATCGTTTGCAGCAAAAGCGTCGGATCCTACGTGGGTGGCTATTACCACTTTACCCACCAGGGCAACTCCTCGGCCCCGCACTGGACCCGGACGACCCGGATTCTGACCGCGTTTCGATTTTTCAGATTTCGTGCTTGCTACTCGTGTATGGCCGGACCTGGTTCTCTGTACCCCGTCGGAGCGACGGCCCGGATTACTCTGTGAACACCTCCCCCACAGGTCGCTTGCATTGCGGATCATTGGCGGTCGCAACGCAATTTGGGGGGCGGGTGATGCGTTCATTGACACTGACGGGGTCGAAATTTTGTGATCGAAGCGATGTACGTCAGGGTCCGCCGGTAAGGCAAATCCACATCTCGGCATGCGATGTTTTTGTGATATTTACTCTACGGACCGTTCAGGATGGCTGGGGCAGTCTCAGGAAAAGGTGGCTGTTGGTGTGGTGTGCTTTCCCTGTTCTTCGCCGCGGGGCCTTGGGGTTCGGCCGTGTCGCCCTTGTGAAACGCACAACACCGGGTTTGTTGAATATTAGCTGCCCGCGAGGCTGGATATGCATTTCAAGATATCGTGCAAGGGTGCCACCCACCGGGATCCGCGTCATCCGGGAATCGACAGAGAAGTTGGGAATACTGCGCCTTCCTCAAAAAGCCCCGGACCTTCGGGATTCGTTAATATCCCTGTTCACATGGTTACAAGCTCCCCAACCGAGTACGTGGCGACCCTGCAAACGAAACGAAGGCGAGCCCTGGGGAGGAGGGGAGTTGGACTCGACGGGCGGCGATTGTGGCGTAGGCGCAGAATATTTTCCATTCCTCTCCAGTAGTGTTAGACTGGTATATATACGGCACGGGTGGCGCGTGTATCTGGACAGCAACTGGATCTGCGGAACCATCAGAATGGTAGCATACAGCTATCAGGTCACTCCGGAGAGCGCGCGCCGGCCAGACCGCTTACCCTCGACGATCGTCTCCCCTTCGTTGTCCGGTCCTCTTCCGAACAGCTCGTGAACGTTGCTGGCATCGTCAACGGCACCCTCACCTCCACCGACGGCGGCACCTCCTGCTTATTATCTCCTCCCCCAGTGATCACCCACGACCTTCCTTTTCCTCTCACAATCGTTATGGCCTCCGTCACCTCATATCGCACCCACCACCGCATTTCCTCAAAGTCGTCAAGGACGTCCACCATTCGCGGCACCGTGTCCAGAAAGGTTTCCCGCCAGTCTCTTACCCCTGACGACTCTCCTGAGCGTGGCGACCGCGAAGACGACGACGACGAAACGTTCCCAACCCACCGCTCCGCTCTCTCTCACTCCTCCCGCGCTTCCTCATCTAAACCGCCCGTCAGTTATGTCGACTATAGCTCTAGCAGGTATCAAGCCGGTTACGACGACTCCACCATCACCCCCAAGTCCGTTTCCAAGAAAAGGTCGCTGGCTTCGGTCAAGGACCTCATCCGCAGAACTTCGGAACGTAAAGGCAGCATGAAGGGGAAAGAGAAGGACCTGAGGCATCAAGCAAAGCAACGGCCCGTTTATACCGAGTTGACCGCATTCAACGCCGACTCTGTTCCATTCGGTAGCGGAGAGATAACCCCGACGCCTTTCCGAGGCGGGCGGCCTTCGACGGGCCCTTCGGTTTCTTCGCATGACTGGTCCGAACCCACAACATATTCCTTCCGTGATTCAGTCTCTTCTTCGCTCAGCCAATTCGAAACTCCTCCGCACACGCCAATAGACGAAATTACCAGGGGTTCAATGGACCGAATATCCGTCGTAGCGCCCGTTTCTGGTGTAGAAGCCATGGACGCTTTGGTCGACGGCATGAACGGCTTCGGAGTCGACGACCGGTACTTGAACAACCACGCGTGGTCTACGAGGCCGTCCAAGACCGAGCGGGCGGGTGCACATCCGTTATATTGCCCTCCACTCCCATCACCTCCGCCTGGGGTCAAGCTTGGCGGTGCCCTCCCCCGGGGGCAAAACGAGAACTCAACCGACGATGACGGCGATGATGACGAAGGTGGTGCATGCGGTTCCGGGGGGAGCAGATTCCACCGAAGTCATGACACACGGAAACCGAGACGACCACAGTCATCGCCTAGCACCCCAACGGTTGCCTCACAGTCCACACCTCCTCCCTCCGTTCGCCAGAAGACCCCAGATATCGACTTCCCTCGTGTAAACCCCACCATTGACGAGATCATCTATAAATACTCCTCCACCAAGGCTCGGTCCCCAACACCCTCAGTATCTGGTGCAATCAGGTCTCATAATGTTGCCGTTTCCTCAGTCCGTACTCCAAAGCCCAAGACCCAACCAATTACACCGATTCAAGAATCTGGCTCCAGCCCTAGCGATGCGTCTGAGGACACGGAAATGGTCTCTCGCTCATCGGTGGACAGCGTCACAACGGAGGCTATGAAGACGGCACGGACCCAGCGGGTTACACTCAATCAAAGGCGACCACCACCACCACCACTTCAACACGCTCGCTCCTTTGCCACCAACCGAGCTTCTGTGTACTCTGACCATACTATTGACCTCAACAGCCGCTCTCCTCGATCAGAAACTAGTCACGAACCATCGATCTACTCGTTCTCTGTTCACTCGGAACCGACATACGAGTTTTTGAGCTTGCCTACCTCAAAGCAACCACCCGCGTCACAGGCCATCGCCCAGTACCTTCGTTCGAAACGGTTGACTACCCTCCTGAAACTCACCCGTTCGCCCCATGCGTCGCTGGAGCATCCTCTTACCGTTAGCCTATCGGATCTGGGGTGTTCAACCGGTTATCCTTTGGTGGTATTCTTAGGACTGGGTTGCGTTCGACATGTGACCGGTGTTTACGATGAGATGGCCCAGTGTTTGGGGCTGCGTCTCATCGCCATTGACCGGTAAAGCCATATCTTTCCACGTATAAGTTCATTGGCTGAGAATTGCGCAGGTGGGGACTTGGGAGGACTCAGACACCGCATTGCAAATCTGCTCGCGGTATTCCTGAATGGGCTTCGGTGGTCAACGAGGTCCTCGATCAGCTCGGTGTTGAACAATGCAGCGTCATGGCTCATTCCGCTGGTTCTCCCTACGCATTGGCCTTTGCGAACCGGTATCCTAACAGAGTGCGCGGTGACATTTGTCTTTTGGCCCCTTGGGTTGGGGAAGGAGGTTAGTTTCTACCTCTGGCCTCACGCGCTTGATGACTAACGACAAACATAGCTGGCTACAAGTGGTTGAAGTACGTTCCTAACGGGCTCCTCAGGACTGCACAAGCGGCGGAGTGGAAGGTTCAGGCTTGGATGCTGGGAAAACCCCCAACCATCGCGTACGAAGGTATCGGGTTCGATCTGCGAAGGGAAAAGGAACAAATGAATGATAATGGCCAGAACCCTCTCGACTTGGCATCCCCTACTCAGCAATCGCCGTCTCAAAACGGCGTACACGGCCAGCTTGCCGTCGCTTCCCCCATCCACGGCCGCCCGAGCATTAGCTCGAGTGTCTTCAGTGATTACGATGACCTTCGGGACTTTGAAGGGAGGTTCGAGAGTCAGAGCACGGTCGTGGGTCATCCAAGTCGACTGCTGGAGGAGCCCCATGCCACAGTGGATAAGACGACGAAGAGGAAGGCGTCGAAGGGCTTTTTGGGGAAGCTGAAAGGCGGAAACCCTCCACCTCTGTCACCGACCCTAGAGAAGAACCCACCATCCGCCCCCAGGAGGCTCAAGGCCTTGCGATCGATGGGTTCCCTTCGGGGGAAGGGCGACACTTCCTCGAGGAGGTCGAGTACCACGACGAAAACCCAAACCCCGTCCCCTCAACTCACTCGAACGTTGACCATTGATACGGGGGCCGAGTTTGGTGTTGAGACGTGGAAGTCGCGGACACCATCGCCTGCGAGGCGTGGGATGGATTCCTCGCCTGAACCCCCGCCGAGCTCCTTCAAGCGCATTGAGGGAATACGTTCGATCTCGCTGGGCACAACCGACAGCAGGTCACCGTATTCATACCGCCCCCCTTCACCCCCCATGATATCCCTCCCAACGACGCCAACCACCGAAACTGACACTAGCGCATCATACGACGCATCGCTGGCCAACGCGCTGATCTCAGCCTCGCACGCGGAATCTGCCAAAGGCGCACACAACGACCTTCTCCTGATCCTGAACCATGATCGCGTCCCATGGGGTTTTTCGTACCAAGACTATCCCCATACGGTCGCGGTATGGTACGGTGATAGGGACGAGCGGATCGCTGAAAGTGCCGTGAAGTGGTTGGAACAGACCATGGGTCAGGAGAGGTGTAAGGTCAAAGCGGTGAAAGGTGCCGACCATGGGTTGATGTATAACACGACCGTCGTGCTCGACGTCTTTGATAAGGTCCACGAGTATGCGAAGGAGTGTACGTGCTCTCCGGGGTTCTTGTTGCTCTACAGTCGACTTACTATGTCTTTTATGTAGGGAAACAAGCATCCCCATCACCTCCATCGCTAGAACTGGGAATCTGATGTCCGTCTGAACTATTTGGTACGTCCTGATCCCCCCTCCAAATCCTCGCCTATCTGATTCCCCCGGCAGAATCTTATTTGGTTTTCTGCATGAATATTTCGGAAGTCATTTCTCTCCTTGTTTAATTATACCCTCATTCCATCTGTCCGATCTCCCCCATCCCGAAGTGGAGAGCCACCTACGCCCATCATCACTTACCACCCCCGCCCCACACTCACTCCTCGCCGTCACTTGGTTTTACTCATTGAACTATACCTGCCTATAACCCGGTCATATCTCCCAAACCCCATTTCGATATAAGTCTTTTTCGCTCAATACTCTAATCACCGTTCAGCCGTTACTTGGGGGCAGCTGCAGTAACTTTGTTCTTCCTCCTTTCATTCCTCTCTCTCCCTGGTATCTCATTGTTTTACCTTCGGCATATCGACAACTCCTTCCCTCAGCACTCAACACTTACTTCCATGGAATATAGATGTTTTTTCTACTTGAGATGTCCCCTTCCGAGCCTGAGAATGGTGTGGAACAAAAACGAGGGGCCCAACCCGGGTTCGAACCGGGGATCCCTTGCACCCAAAGCAAGTATCCTACCACTAGACCATTGGGCCTAACCTTGAGGGGGAAGCCTCAAGTCCTGTCGCCCCCAGTTCCAGATCGAGCGAATTACTCAAAAGGTGAAATCTGTCATAATGACAAGGAGCAATTCGCCGCCATAGTTTACGCAGGCCTTCAAGTTGGCAGGCGCGGCAGGTCCCGGTTGACCTTGGATGGGGTAGACCTGAACAACGTTGACTTGGAAACTCCAATAAAGCGCACCTCTGAGTGCGATGATCCCCACCGCGCGGGGTGTATTTGTGAGTTTTTGTTACACGACCTCGGGCCTCAGTTTTTGCTCACGAGACCAGATCCTGTGAGACCTCGAGCTCGAGTCAAGTTACCCAGCTCCAACTTGAACATTTCACGCGATCGACGATCTTGTGAAAACCAGTCCGACCATCGCACCCCTTGATACCCTTCGGGACAGGGCCTCCCAGCACCTCGGCCCATGCACGGATGGTATTGTCGGCCCGCGCGTTGGCCAGGCCAAGTACTGTGGCTTGGATAATAGCCACGGACGGCTCGGTTTCAGAGCAAAAGGGAACAGGTAGAACAATACTTGATCCATCGTCCTGGCAGCCATGCCTTTGGCAGGGTCCATCCACGGCCCACCGCACGGGGTGTGTGGGTGGTCCGGACCACGACCGTGGTGAAGGTCTTTTTCGCCCATCGCTCCCGCGACGATCACAGAAACTGGAACCTTTATTCAGGTTCACGGTTTGTGCCACTGTTTGTTTCCCCATGGTGACTGTGTGTCTCTTGTTCGCTCTGCACCGTGGCGCCATGTTGCCTCTTAGTTCCAGGAAACGGCCTACAGCACAAGGGCACGGATGCCCACAGTCACGCACTCCCCCCTCTCCGTGGTCGCGACAAAAGCCCTCTGGATTCTTATAAATACTGGGCTGGCTAAGTGCTGGTACCTCCCACCTCCCCGAATACGCTCTAAACCACATCTTCTCTCTATCGAACCTTCGCCTCCAATGACTAGAGCCACAGAAGCTCTACCTCCCCCTACCCTGCCCGAGAGTCACAGACTCAGGACCGAGGTCTCACGCAACCTTAGCACGGTAAGTCCCACAAATGTTCAACCATCAAGGAGTACGATCTGACCACTTTCACAGCCAAATGCGTAAGTTTTTCAACACTGCCCCACGGAACCTTATTGACTGAACGCGTGTAGAGAAACGTGCTAAGCTCTCACGAGGTAAATTCCATATTCACAATCGCTAGACAGGAGGCTGACAACGCGTTTGTTAGGGCGAACCGCAGATTTGTGACTTTGGAATGAAAACCGCCGAAGCCACGATCTCGAGGACGACGTCCAGAGGTGCTGTCAGATATCTAGCCCCCGAACTTATCAAAGACATGGGTTCGTGACGCCGGATTCCGACACATTCTCGTTTGGGATGCTGATGCTCGAATGCATCACGGAGAAAACGCCGTTCTCGTCGCCGTTTCGCGTAGTGGTAGTAGCTGGGGATGGGTCAGGGTAGCGGCTGACAAGCCCTCTGATGAGCCCCTTCGCAAGGGCGAAACCCATAGAACCAAGCCTTCTACTTTAAACTTCTGTACTTAGGCATGTCCTCATATCGGTATGAAATACAGACATTTGTTTTGATGTGGCCTTGGGAGCACACAACTAAGTTGCCTGAACGTGTCTGATCGCCATGGATTCCAATGCTCAAACAGATAGCTGACCGCCTGACAAAGAAAAATGCAACGCTGATGGCGACTTCTACATAGTGTGGTAATGGGTGCCGATGATAAAGAACATGAGGGATACATATGCA
>Ga0307509_10010806_pt1 | contig 11130 bp, 4 predicted proteins | sample 10_EM_MG_FD_202245 | JGI IMG/M metagenome (GOLD analysis project Ga0307509, IMG submission 202245) | Populus trichocarpa ectomycorrhiza microbial communities from riparian zone in the Pacific Northwest, United States - 10_EM | ecosystem: Host-associated > Plants > Roots > Unclassified | place... | reverse complement strand
AGAGAGATAAATTAATGTAATTATTCTTCTAGTAAGGATTAACATTCATATTGGTTTTAAATGAACTTTTCAATTAACCTTTTTTCTTTCAATGCAAGTCTCAAACTTAAATATGATTAATCTAACTTGTTGCATATTGAGATATTATCTCCTTATAAAAAGGTAAATCAAAATTGATACTAGAAAAGCCAAAAATTAGCAATACAAGTAGAAGATGATATATATATATATATGTTATTTTTCATTTCTATGGTAATAATTGGGTAATTATTATGATTAATTTAATTTAAAAAATAATATGTATGTTTACATAACTCATTTATTTAAAATTAAATAAATTTGATATTAAGAAATAATCACTTTAAAGTGAGAAACAAAATGTTATAATCAAACTCAAAATCTCTTTCCATTCCATTATTTCTACAACTCAAAATGTTTCTTCTAATCTTCTCATGTTGATAATGGTAAAAGTTAGAAATGACTTTAAAAAGAAAACTCACAATAATTACATTAATTTGACTATTTAAGAAAGTAATTGTTTCCATTTACTATTATTTGAATTTACAAATATAGACGGATGAGATATTAATTAATAACTCAATTTATTACTATTAATTATAACTTGAATATCAAAAAATTCCTTACAAGAACCAACCCCCCTAATTCTGCCCCGATATATAATTAAATTAAGATTAAATATAACTAACAATATGAAGAGCGAGAAAATATTTTCTATCCGAATTCTCTTTCATGATAAAAAGAAATACATACACAATTGTAAATCTAAAGCATTTCTATTCATTTGAAGGTCAAAATTCACCAACAATCATTTACAAATTAGTTTATTAGTAATCACTCACAATATTAGGATCACGGCACCCACCAATCAATTAAAGAGTCTTGATCTACATAGGTACCATGTGGTAATTTTTCCCTCCCAAACAAGAAACGTATATGTTTTTTGTTTTTTGTTTTTTTGTTTTTTTGTTTTTTTTGCAGGACTTTCTAATATAAGATAATAAGTTGAGCCGTCGTTATGGAATAAATGACTCTTACTAAAATAAGGACATTGATTTATTGAAATTGACAGTGCATGATGATACAACATGGTTATGTCTCCACAAAGGAGTACAGAATACAGAATAACGAGAGTGATACTGATCCTTTCTATTCATATACTAATTTATTCCTGCAGTATACGTATATGAATATCATAAGCGAACGTAAATAGTTTCATGGAGACCCAGTTGTAGATTCAGTTTCAATAGGAGTAGAACAACATGGGCAGCAGGACCCTGGAGGTGGAGGTGAGCAGCATAGACAAGCTGGACATATTGGCCGTCCAGACTGGAGACCTACACACACACACACAAGCGTAAGATCAATAAGAAATGACGTGTTGGTAATGAACAAGTAATGAATTCGAGAGAGAGCTGCGTTTAAGTAAATAATCACCTCGATGATTCAAACGGCCTGCTTCAGCTGATGGCAGTATCGGAGACAGTACCATAGCAAAGATGAAGAGGGTCACCATAATAGACTTCAGAGAGTTACCTGTCATTTTTGCCTTAGTTATTGCTTACTGCTTGAATGAATAGATATGGTGTACATGATCTAGCTCTAAGCATGTGTTTATATAGGCTTGAGGATCTTGGACCACAGCATACATGTATGTCAAAAATGGTTGCGCGAAAACTTGTTTGAACAGCAAGTTTGGTTTCCCATTCGAGCTTCTTATTATTTATTATGTTGGCAACTTAAAGGCAGCTCGATCACTTGCGCCCAGTAGTATTATAGTTGGTGTGTTTTGAATTATGATAACGGTGACGGTTCAAAGTTTTTTCGTTTAGAAATGCATTAAAATATTTTATTTTTTTAAAAAAATTATTTTTTACTTCAACACATCAAAACAATCTGAAAATATATATAAAAAATTCATTTTAAATAAATGTTTATTTGTGTATCTTAAAAATATTTTTTTAAAAAATTAAAATTTTTACAATTATTTTTGGAGTGTAAACGGATCACAAGAGAGAGTTTCATTTCTACTATTATTCTTGAATCGGCAAACAACGTAAATTCTAATGCATGGATTCATAGCGCTGTACATGCAAGACTACAATTTTCTTTAGTCTCAGCCGCCTAATCTGACGCAATATAGAGCAGCCTGCTTGAATTTCTAAAATATTACGAGCTACACGAAAATTAGGGAAGGAAAAACCACAAATTCCTGCAAAAAGAGGCTTAAGCAACTTGAGAGGACAAGTAGATCAATTTCGAAGTCAGAAGTCTTATTAGCAAGCTATGATGAATTTCTCTATGATGAATTTCCACAGTCCAATCGGAAGCATGCATGTAATCACTGCTTGCTCATTCAATCAAAAGTGCTCATTCAAAAAAGTGATGTCAAATGATATTTCAAACACTCCTCTATATAGATAAAAGTAGAAAACTTTAATTTTTATTTAGGTGTAGTTAAAAATAGAATAAAACATTATAATTAATTTAAAATTATGTAGCACACTTGAATTAAATTTTTACAAGATAAAAGCAATCTTAAAAATCTTCCTCCTCTTGTACTTGCTGAAAAATAAAGAATAGCAGTCAAAAGTAAGAACATGCATGGATCACTTGGATTAGTAGAGCCCATAAATCAGCCACACTTGAATCATAATCCTATGATCCATGCATGCGCATTCTTAAATTTTTTTAATGTTTAACACTTTAGTTTGAAAAATAATAATCATAGATATCATTAGTACTAGTGAGCTTGTTGAAAATTCCCTAAGAATAGAATCTTGCCAAAGTTGCTGTAGTAAAAAATGTGTGAAATGCTGGGCATGGAAAACTAGAGCACATGTAAAACAACTCTTCAATTAGAATTGGGGACCTTTGATGTCTAAGGTTTATCTCTGCTGTAATCTCTTAATTGTTCATATATTTTAGAACTAGGAATCTAAGAAAAGACATGTTAAAAAATGTGCATGAAAGAATTACAAATTCTTATTAGTATAAACAAGTGCTTCCATGAAAAGGTTGTCATAACCCATTTTTGGGTTATTTCCCAATTCATATTTTTTTCTCTCTTCAAAAAAATAAAAAATAAAATAAAAAAATATTATAAAAAAATATATCAGTAAAACAAAGATGCTAGAACGCTCAGAAAATGGTCAAAAATTGGTTGAGGAGGTTCAAAAATACAAAGATTGAAATTTGACAATATTTTATTGACTAATGAGAGCCCTATTGATAAAGAAAATTCAATTTGAGGAAGAAAAGTTCAAAATCAGATATTTATGGACTCAATTAAATTTTATTGAAGGTTTAATTGAATTTATGGAGGGTTTGATTGCTAGAAAAATTGATTTTGGAATTAATTTGGGCTTTAATTTGAAGAAATTAAAGTTCTGGAGTCAAATTATAATTTTTGAGAGTTAATTTGGTCAAATCAGGGGCTTAATTGCATAAATATTGAAGTTTGATGGTCAATTAGGGACTTAATTGAAGAAATCCGAAACCAAGGATCAAACTGGAAAAGACGCGTAAATAGGGGTTGTAATTAAAACCGGATCAGGGGTCAAATTGAAAAAATTAGAAGTTTATTTCTCAATTGAGGGTCAAATTGCACTAATTCGAGACCAAGGACCAATTTGGAAAATGCGGCCAACTTCAAGGCCGACGATTGAATTTGGCAGGGATGCAATTGAATTGATTTTTAAAATCAAAATTGCAATTGAGGACTTGATTGGAAAAATTACAAATTGAAGACTGATTTGGACTTTGACATAGGTTTAGCGCCTTTTTCCTTTTAAATGAAACGGCGCGTTTTGTGACTTTTGTCCAAAACGGCACTGTTCACGCAAAAAGAAAAGAAAAGGAAAAGACCCAAACGGTACTATTTTGAACGGCACTATGGGTCTTCTTCTTCCCCTGGACACGCGAAGCAGGGGAAGGAGAAGATTTTTCTTCCTCTGTTTTCCACCTCCATTTCTCTCTCAAAAAAACGTCGACTAACCCCACTTGCCCAAAAACAATTTCCACGTGTTGGAGGGGCAGTGGAGGGCGGCCACTGCCATATCCCTCCCCTGTTTTTGCCTATAAAAATAGGGGGGTAGAACAGACAAAAAAAAAAGGACAAGTGAGAACGAAGGAGGAGGAGAGAAGAGAGAGAGTAGAAGAGAGGGGGAAGATCGAAAGAAAAAAAGAAAAAGAAGAAACCGAGAAGAGAATAAAAACAGAGGAGAGAGAGAGAAGAAAGAAAACAGAGCCACTGCCACCACCGCAAACTGCCAGCGCCACAACCAGCGTCGCTGCCTGTCGGCTCCAGCAGCTCCGCCGACGACAGCAGCCACCGCAGGTCAGCCCTTCTCTCCTTCTTTTTTCTCCGGCTTGGTCCCTGCCACACCTCCACTGTTCACGTAGCATGTGAACAGTGGAGGGCATTGTTCACACGGGCTGGGTTGAGCCCAGCCCGTGCATTTGGGCTAGATTCGGCCCAACCCACAGAACTGGGCCGGATCCGGCCAAGTTAAAAAAAAAAATTTAAAAATTTTAAATTTTATTTTCAAAATTTTGTGACTTTTTCTTCTTTTTCTATACGCCTTTTTGTTTAATATCAGTCTGTAATTTATTTTAAAAAAATACGAATCTGGTATTAAAATACCCGATTTTCGTCAAAACTTCCAAAAATACAAAAAAAATTGAAAAAAAGAAAAAAAAATGTTTTTGTGCATATGGCCAGGTGTCTCAAAGCTAAAAAATCATATTGTGTTTTTCATACACCAAAAAAAAATATTTTAGCATGTATTTTGGCTTTAATAACCAGTTTATTAAAGTCAAGAGAACATTGACCAAAATTTCAAAAACAACAAAAATTTTATTTTATTTTGTTTTAACATCAGGGATTACGAATTTATACGTAAAACGTATTCCCGATATTAAAAAGGTATTTTCGTTTGACAACATACAACAGTTAGGTTTTTACTCGATAAGATAAGGATCTCCTTACAAAGGAGGACTTTTCTTAAACCGTAGATAGACCAACAATTAGAAACCACAACAAGACTTTAGATTGTATCAGACAACAAAACAATGCAACTTACCTTAGGTAGGGCGTAGCTGGGGTGCTAATACCTTCCCTTTACGCAACCAGTCTCCGTACCCGATCTCTAAGACCAGTTAGGGTTCCTAGTGACTAGAATACTAGGTGGCGACTCCCATTCAAATTTTCTATTGATAAGAGACAAGAATTCCTTGTCTCTCCACATTTGTCAGATACCACTATACAGTTTTCCTGAGAGGGTGGACGATCGTCGCAACGCCGCACACGTGCGACATAATGGCGACTCCACTGGGGACCTTGTGAACTAAGCATTGTTTTGCCTGATTTTTGTGTTTGGTTTTTATGTTTATTGTTAATATGCATTTTCGTTTGTTATTTGCTTCCACGCTTTAAATTCTGTACATATTTGTTCATGCATTGTATAGAATTCTTTGAAAAAGTATTTGACACGTTATCGGTGAAGTGTTTGATGAATGTCAATGATACGATAGCTAAAAATAATTATTAGTAGAGAAAGAAGGTGTCTAATTTGCATTGAATGTGGTGCTTGTATGGACTTTCGACCACTAGCTAGAAAAGGTGGTGTCAGCTTGTATAAAATATGTACTTTTAGAGAATATAACAGTTAATCATAAATAAAAAATTTATGTGTGATGGGCAGTGTGCAAAGCTTGTATTCTGACTCATCGGGAATTAAAAAGATATTTAGGTGTGTGTGTGTAATGGACAATCTACGTGGTGAATAAGAAGAGGTAAACAACATGAGATAAAGGTGGAGAGGAAGGATGTAGGCAGGAAAGGGTGAGGCAAAAAATAAATGAGTGGTTATTTGGGTTTCGACCCAAACAACCACATAAAAAGTGAGTGGCCATTTGAGCCATATCCCAAACATACACAAAAAGTGCATGCATATTTGGATTTTGACCTAAACATCAAATACTATTTTTTTTTAATGTGTGGTATGTGCATTACAAGTATTAGGTGAGTGGGCGCATTATTATTTTTAGACAATGTATCTGGCTCACTTGATATTTTTGGTGGTCTTTTACATTTAAACAGGTTAGTCTTGTGGATATCTTTATAATAAATTAGATGTGATAAAATTAAATATCCAGTATGTTATTTTATCGAAAACCGTCTCTCTTTTTTTTCATGCCAAGTCAACCTTGTAAAAGAAATATCGTGCCGAATTGATGTGAGAGGTGAAATAAAATGATCGAAGATGAAGGAAAGTGAAAGATATATTTTTTGTGCATGGTGTGGAAGTGCAAGTGAAATGCAAATGTTTTTGTTGTTTCAGTTTTTTGGCCCAGATGGAGTAGTTTTTTTTCCACTCTATATGCTTTTATTTTCTCCGTTTAGGTTATTGTTCTTTTAAACAACATCATCAAAAAATATTGCAATTATAATAATAAGAAATATATTGAATAACTGCTACTCATGATAATGTTTAATCATATATATATATATTACCCACAGAATAAAAACACATGAAATTTAACAGCATTTGTTTATTATTATTATAGGCATATGATTTAGTGGGCCTATGAGTAGGATTACCAGTAGTAACTCAGATTTGAACTTGTAGTTTATTTTTTTCCATGCACATGCAAAAAACAATGAAAAAAGAAACTATAGAATTAAGGGAGGGAAGGGTTGGAACAAAAAGGAGTTCATTTGTTTGTAGACTTTCTAATGCACTCTTAATTTTTTTTTTTTTTTGCCAAAATTGACAAAAATCAGAACTAATTGTCATTTTATTGTGATATTGTTTTCTCTGAAGAAGATCAACTAAGCTAAAATCTTGCTTGATTTTTATATCAATAAAATAAATGCCAACCAGTAACTTTTTATTTTATTTTATGGAAGACAAGAATTTTATTAACTCATTTAGCGAAGAAAAACATGGCTAAACAAAGAAGAAAAGTAACAAAAAATAACTCAAAAAAATTACAAACTACATATGAACCAAACAAACTTAACTCACTTCATTGTTAAGTTAATAAAGTAGACAAGTCAAGCAAAATATAAATTCATGAAAGAAAATTATAACCATGCAACTAATTCAATTTTTCGGTGAACTTGGTCAAATTATCCGCTACTTGGTTATTTTCTCTGTGAACATATGTAAAATTCTCAGAAAAAAAAAGCTTTAAAAACAATTGTTGGAGATGTTATTGTTATATATGATAAAATTAGCATGTTATATATTATGCTTAACCAGCCAAGAGCGCTTCCATCTCAACTTTAGAGACAATAATGGATACTAGTGACAACCAGTAACTTTCAAGCAAGTTAATTGTCAACTAGAGATCAATCTGATGGTAAATGAGTCAAGGTTATGTTTAGAATGACAATGTTTGGAATCCTCTTCATCTTTACAAAAATAAAAGAAAAGAATGCTTTTTTTTTATTAGAAGCCAAGAGACTAAATGTTTTAAGCACCAAAATGGAGAACAAAAGCTAGCTGCAGATGGATAGAAGAAGCCAAGAAAACAGGCTATAACAGCTGAAACAGAAGCACAAAACGCACTACTCAAAAGAGAGGACTTCAAGCCATCAATGCTATCAACTCAAAGATTAGCCCATCAGCATACAGGTGATGAGACACAAGCTAAAAGCATGTCGAAAACTGCTTGCTTAAGATGAAGGAAGTCGGATATAGAGTTATAGAGCGTAGAAAACCAAAATTAAAAGGTTCGAGCAACCAAATGTTCAAAAGATGGCCACCTTGCTTTGCTAATTAATCAACCACTACATTCCTTCTCTAAGGACATGAACAAACACAACACTTCAAAAGAGTGATGGAGAGGTCAATAGAGGCAAAAATCAAGGAGAAGAAATGGGGCTGGATTTCAATAAATTAACAATATGTAATGATGTCGGGATGGTAGGAAAATTGCAAAGGGACATGTAACACACAAAAACAAATGATAGTGTTTCACCCACCACCTAACGTAAAAAATCTAAGAGATAGAGATGCGAATAAACTCACTATTTTAAATATACAAATCACTCACCACTTTAAAAATATAGAGTTAGAGGGAATAAGTCCATCACTCACAAAGTAGTTACAAAACCTGTTAGATTGCCAAAAGATCAAGTCAAAGATTTTCCAATTCAAATTATGCCAAAATTCTGGATACATGATCTGATTCAACATTATATGCTTGGAACAATCATCCAAGGCTAGAGAAACACTAAAATAACATTATTAAAATCCAAATAAATGCGTTGTTTTTTTCTTCTACACTGCTGAAATGGCACGAGAGAGGAGAAAGGAGAGAGGAAAAGCCACTAAGAACACATAGACTCTGATTTTGACGTATTTAATATCATTAAGAAAATATCAATGAGACAAACCTTATGAGACCTCAAAATATCACTAAAAGTGGCTAGAGCGGGCTGCAAGTGTCACCCAAAAACAGTGGTGCACCCACTCGTCACACAACTTCTACTTCTCTTTTTGTCCACCAATAGAGTGTTCATTATGCACACATCGAAATATTTTTTTACCGTACCGCCCACACAATATTTTTTATGATCAACTAATGTATTCTCTACAAGTATACACTTTTTCTAGCTAACGGTTGACAATGAAAACATGAATCACTTTCCATACAAATCAACAACCTACTTCCTTAACCAATGATTATTTTTAGCTAACAAGTTGTTGACATCCACCAACCTTTTCACCAATAACAATGAAGGCACTACAACCAATAATGAGCACCAATGTTTTTATCAATTGTGAAACTATCGACATCTCGAGGTGAGCATGACCAATGTCTATAAAAACCTTGGGTCATCAAGTAAAAACAAGGGACAATTTTCACAACTTACTATATTTTCTCTCATAAACATATTGATTTAAGTATTGGAGAGTCTTTCATTCCATGATGGACTTATTTTTTCAAGAACAATCAAAGCCTATAACCAAGCCCACATATGTTGGCCTAGGCATAAGCCCACATATGTTGGCCTAGGCATAAGCCCACACACTTTGATCCAAGATCGCAGTTAGTAGAAAACCAAATTTCTATGTGAAGTTTTTTCAAGCTTTCATGAACTTAGAAATTAAAATCCAATAAATAATTACATATAATTTATTGAATTCTTGGATTTAAATTTTAGATCCTAAGAAAATTTATTAGATTTTTTTTAATCTATCAAGTCAAAGTGAAGATGCATCTTTTCAAAAGAAAACTTTGTTTTAATTAACAAGTTTATATGAAGATGTTTTTGTAGTCAAATAAAAAAAAGAAATCATACTGTTTAACGAAGTAGATAATTCTTAATATACTATTTTTAGGTTTGTCTATGAGAAATAATCATTCTCTTTTAGGTTTCTTTTAGCTGGGGTTTAGCTACGAGGAACCACCATTCCCTTTTAGTTTCTTTATAATTTAATTATAATTGGTAAGGTGTCTCAAATGAACCTATAGATACTCTACTGTTTGCACCTATAAAGCAATGAAACGACTAACTTCCTTGATAAACTGACTTGTCCCAATATGAACTCAAATATCTCAAGAGCTACCTCTATGGGTCCAACAACAAGCCTAGCTTTGTCATGAGAGTGCGCTATAAATAATGGGATGATATTGATAATAGGAGTATATTTTGTTGCTCAACTTTTAATATTTTTTTAATTGAATACTAATTGCTTTTAATATCTTGTTTTGGTACAACTGCTTGATAAAATTTATGATTTTCAAGCTATAGCTAATATATTGTATCATTAATTCATATCTAAAAACAATCAGTAATTATGTTCAACTTTCTATCTACAACTTAAATGAATTAATATAATTATTTTTTAGTAAGGATTAACATTCATATTTGTTTTAAATGAATTTTTCAATTAACTTTTTTTTTTCATTGCAAGTCTCAAACTTAAATATGATTAATCTAACTTGTTGTATATTGAGATATTATCTCCTTGATATTTTTCTTTAAATGTTATTTTTCATTTTTATGGTAATAATTGATTCCAACTAAAAATCTAAATTGTTAAAGGGGGCTGGAGAAAAAAATTCCTTACAAGAACCAACCCCCTTAATTTGTAATGATTGTCAAAAATATTGCAGTCTTTTTTACACCCAATCAAGGCATCGCACCATGCAGGAATAACTTTCACCTGTGCTTTTGGATATTTAATTATTATCAAACACCCACTAAAATTAGAATTTCAAATATAAAATCTTAATATAAAAGTCACATTTTCTTAACGGACTTGCAATGCCTTTTCACGTCCTCACTCAAAATTTCAATCACGTCCTTTTCACGTATTCATTCAAAATTCTGAATTACACCATTGATTTTCTGTAAAAAAAAGAAAAAAAAGAAGCATATTCTTGATGCTCTTATAAAAGAGAAAATAAATTGATTATTAATGATTCGTGTGACATTGAGTGCGTGCTTGTGACCCGGCACAAAACAATACTTTTGATTGGGTGTAAAAAAGACTGCAAAATAATTAAATTAAGATTAAATCTAACTAGCAATATGAATAGCGAGAAAATATCTTCTATCCGAATTCTCTTTCATGATAAAAAGAAATACATACACAATCATTACAAATTAGTTTATTAGTAATCACTCACAATATTAGGATCATGGCACCCACCAATCAATTAAAGAGTTTTTCCCTCCCAAACAAGAAACGTATATGTTTTTTTTTTGCAGGACTTTCTAACATAAGATAATAAGTTGAGCATCGCTATTATTAAGAACAAAAAAAAAATGGGTTAACCGTCGTTAGGGTTTAAATGACTCTTACTAAAATAAGGACATTGATTTATTGAAATTGCCAGTGCATGATGATACAACATGGTTATGTCTCCACAAAGGAGTACAGAATACAGAATAACGAGAGTGATACTGATCCTTTCTATTCATATACTAATTTATTCCTGCAGTATACATGTATGAATATCAAAAGCGAACGTAAATAGTTTCATGGAGACCCAGTTGTAGATTCAGTTTCAATAGGAGTAGAACAACATGGGCAGCAGGACCCTGGAGGTGGAGGTGAGCAGCATAGACAAGCTGGACATATTGGCCGT
>Ga0307509_10010805_pt1 | contig 11131 bp, 11 predicted proteins | sample 10_EM_MG_FD_202245 | JGI IMG/M metagenome (GOLD analysis project Ga0307509, IMG submission 202245) | Populus trichocarpa ectomycorrhiza microbial communities from riparian zone in the Pacific Northwest, United States - 10_EM | ecosystem: Host-associated > Plants > Roots > Unclassified | place... | reverse complement strand
CCATGCATAGAAATGCAGCGGAAGGGAGAAGGTTGAAACGTTGCGTTCTGGTCGCTACACATTCCATGGGACGAAACCGATACAACTGCCGACTCTGAATGTGCTCATAGCACTTCACTGCGATGTAAGACAAAGCGCCAATAGATGTAGCTTTCGATGTCCACCCGTGTCTTGCTCCCTTGCCAGCACTCTTCTCGTACAATGTAAGAGCTGATGTTCACATGAAATGAGGGAGGAAATCAGAGATATAGATGTAAAACGCACCATGTACCATAATTATTTGGTTGTCAAGTACAGCAAAGCCATATGACATGTCGCTGATAAAATTCATGTGGTTGACCTTGGCTGACGCCAAGGATTCAGCAACCTTGAGCATTTTGAACGCACTGGCCCGTTCTTTCATGATCTGCAACGATTCGAGGATTAATTGGAGTCGTAGTTGCATAGAGAGACATGCGTACCCCTTGTGTTGTTTGTTCAGCAGCAAGCTGTGCATTCGCTGCATTCCCAGTTACTGGTTTTGCAGCGATTGCGCCTGTTCTCCACCGAGCAAGACGATTCAGGCCTGTGCTCTCCCCAGTACAGACTGCAGTGCTTGCTTTTATAATTTCGTTGATTTCCTTGGCAAGATGCCGCCTCTGAGAGTTGTGTGGGGCATTTGCAGGTGGCCTATGGGCATGGTATTGGTTCCCTTCTTGTTCCGAGCTGCCTTCATTACCTTGATAGTGTGAGTTCCCTGTTCCAGCCCGCGCAATGCGTACCGAGTTGGCCTCTTCCTCAGATTGATGAGCATAACGAACCCTGATCAATGCGGAGAGGTCAGAGAACGTCTCCAGATCTGGTGTCGCTGTAGTTAACCCAGGACTATGGATAGTAAGTTTCAGCTGCTGTCAAAAATAGACAAGCATACCTGCATTGTGTCGACTGGGGTGTTCCTGTTACGTCTGACCGAATGAACGTGAGGCCATCTTGTACCCAAGTCCTCTCCTTCGATGTGAGGTTTTCAACTTCCAGGAGGATCTCCAGTACACGCCCCATGAGAGCGCGCTGCGTTTCTGGATCATCCTCAGGCAGGGAGTCACTGTGCCGTGGAATACATTAATCAAAGCACTGCAGTTCAAGAGATGGACCAACTCACATTCTCTCCTGGTCCGTAATGTCTAGGCACGCCGCGGCATATGTGCACTCATCGAGACATGCCTTAGCATGACTGTCCAGTCCGGACACTTGTCTGCTGGAGTCCAAGGCATTCCGGAGAAGGCGACGATCACAATTCTCGAAGGCAGAGTCGTCAGCAAACTCGGTATCACAGTCATGGTTGTCAGCTTCATCATGATCGTCTTCACCCTGTGCAGATGGTTGTGGTACATGTACTGTGTACTCCGAGTTGCTGGTGTCTGAGTCATAGTAGCCCAGGAGATCCCATAGGGCGTTTGCTTCATTGAAAGCGGCACCAGCAGCACAAGCGATCTCTTTATCAGATGGGAACTCTGACAATAAACCCAGGGGAAGATCATTGGCATCAAAGTATGTGTGAGAGTAGCCAGCGGCCGTGCGCTGAAAGTCAATCTTGATCTTCTTGGCACGACAGGCTGCCATTAGACGCACGTGTAGCTTGGGGACAAGATGAAGGACATCAAGCATAGTGAAATCAGTCACAAGCGACCTGAGTAGACCAAATACATGTTCATTAGCTTCGCTTCCATGCATCCAGGGCAGGAGAGGGTATGATCGGTCGAGGTGGTCACGATAGATGTAAATTAGCCCTAAGAGTCCATCGACAAGTGTGTCGATTATGTCGTCGGCATCAGCAGATATGAAATAGCGTAGTTTGGGGTACCCTGCACGTTCTAGGAAAGACTTCCAAATGGTCTTGAAAAACCGCATGCGAAGGACCATCTTGACGCGATCGATGTGAGGTATATGGCAGTTTTCATATGCGTCAATCAGCTCTCCAAGAACGAATAGATAAACAGGAAGTGCAACACTGGCATATGATTCCTTCTCATGCCCTATGCAAAACTCAAGGAACGACGCGCTGAAAAGTCGTGCAGCTGCACGATCATCTTGTCGATCAAGGCGATCGACGTCTCTCCAGTACAAAGGTGTATCCTTCTCACTAGCCAGGTATCGGACTTGACCATAGTGTGCAATATGATTTCCAAGTGCCAGTAGCTGTGACCCAGCAAAAAGGTTATTTCGCGCTGTCTTTCGGCCATGCTTTGGATCCTGAATAGAAGTGATATATTGTCCATAGATTCGCATTAATGGGATCTTGATAGGCTCAGGTTGCGCTGTGTCAGGGTGAGGGATAGCATGTGACAGAGACTCTGCAAAGCCAGTTTGGATGAGGGCTCGACGAGCCTTGCGCTCCAAGATACTCCCATCAGACCCAAGCGAAACGATGCAGAGTGATGTTTCTGATCCAAGTAAGATGTGTAGCAGTGCCTGTTCAAGATTGGAAAGCATTGCTGCACTGGTTGATGACGCAAGGGGTACCACAGCAAGAACCAAGGGGGGGACATAGGGAAGGGGGATTTGGAGTACCCAAAGCTGCAGTTTAGTCGCAAGTGATGCTCTAGCATTTTCTAACTGATGTTCGAGGGCGCCAAGATCCGACACTTCGAGAGGCTCCCCAGCGTTGCCAACTATGTACCACTTCTTGGTAGAACCATCAAAGTAAGGACGGAATGCTGGAAGAAGTTTAGTGTCATCAACACTCAGGGCAAGGGGAGCATCCCGTGGGTAGTTATAGTCACTGAGGTACTTCAGTGCACGCTCTAGGGCCTGTTGTGAGATTCCTTGGCGAAACCCAGGGGAAGCAGAACGTTTTGAAAGGAAGCTACGTTCTGTGCGGCCAGCAAACTGTAGACGGAATGAACGGTAAGCCTCTGGGCGAATGCACAAAAGCTCATGGCACCAGTCGTTGAAGGAGGGAGGATACTTCATATTTTGAAGGCCATGCCCCTTTTCAAGTCGCTCAGCATCGACAACAAGAACGTGCACAAGGTCCATGAAGACCTTCTTGTCATTGAAACGACCTGCCACGACTTGACGGACAAATCGCGTCAATGTCTCTCCGTGGCTACATGTCTGGAATCATAAAGTCAGCTGTGTGTAGGGTGCTGAGTGAATATGCTGATAGTACGCACACCGTCGAGCAGTTCATACAATCCAAGACTGAATATCCTCCCAACGTCAGGAGACTGGTATACATGAGGAATAAACCCCCGGTTCTCGTTCTCACAGCCCTTCTGGGAGATTGCATTACGGAATGCACGCAGATTCAACAATGCCAGGCATTGATTGCATGGCATCAAGCTGCCGTCTTTGGCCAGGAGAGCGTTACCATCACAAGCATTCTCTCCAATGGCATGGATAGATTTCCTAATGTGATCGTTTGACCATAAGCGCGTCTGGATTTGCTTCTGGCGCACGATATCCTTCTTTTTGGAGCTGAGATTCTTGTAATCATCCGCAAATAGTTCCTTAGCAATGTCAAAGATGTTGTCCCCGCCGGCACTGTGCATAGGAGTGCGTTTAATGTACTGTGGAATTCGTGCGTCGTCTTTCTCAGTGATGCCAAGACAAGGCAGGTTGGTGTCTGAAGGAGAAGGGGATTTCGAGGGAATGGATGGTGACGGTGACGGCGCATTCAATGGGCGTACACAAACACCATAGCTGTCCAGAGTTTTCATACCACCAGGTGCCGTTGAGTAAGAGCATTTGTCGACATGAGCTTTGAAACGATCAACATTGTAGGGGACTGTCATGACAAACCATGATCCACAACGAGAGTGCTTCACATTGCGAGGAAAGCGTGGATTGTCAAGGACTTCGAAATGCTCATCCAGCTCTAGAAGCTTAGACTTGTAATCCGCCCACTTCTTGGCGTTTCGGACCCAAGTTCCCTTAGCTATTTTATCTAGGGTCCGGCGTTTCCAGCCTGCCTGCTTGCTCATACCAACTGGTGCATTTGTTTTGGACCGCTTACGTTCCCCATCTGAGTCTTCCAGGGATGCAACCGGAAATGCAACTGAGCGTGAACGCTTTAGCTTAGCAGGGACATTCATGCCAGTAAAAGGCAAAGCTTGTATTGTATCAGGAAGATCGTGATTGGATGTGGTTATGGTCGGCAATGAGGGGGCAGGGGCAGGTGCAAGCAGAGGTGTGACATTTGCTGATGGCAACATAGATGGCTGTTCGCTTTATGAGTGTTTGGTATGGATGCACAGATCAGAGACACTTACGCCGGCCTTCCAGCTCTCTGAGAATTCCATAATATCAAGAAACTCCTCAATGCGATGGATCTCTCGATGTGGTGAGGTCCAAAGATCATCCCCAAAGAGGTGATGCTTCACAGTATTTACTGCGATAATGCCACATGAATAGTCATCCGATTGACGTGCACAGGACAGGGTTTGGATCGGAAGGAATTGCATGTGAGGGAGAAAGAATGATAGCCACACTCTCAGTCGGTCCTCACCGCCAGCGGGCATGGCACGCCCCAAAGAGTCTCCCCACTGTATTGTCATGGCTTTGGAATCAATGAGCAAACTTGCCCAATGGTTCTCGGGTGAGTAGGCAACTGCGCCAACGCGAATTCCTGATGCTGCACATCTAATCTTGTCACCAAGTCTGATGACCGCCTTTGGGGCATTGTGGGAGTAGTCGGATGTGATATGTGTCGATGAGAACAGTGGAGAGTTGAGCACATGCGAGGTGAAGTCGGGAGATGCGATTTCTATGCAAGGATCTGCAGAAGAAATGATACCATTGCGAAGGTGTCTAGTGACAGCAAGCATGGTATGGATATGTGCGTCAGAGAGCCATTGTTTGGATAAGAAGGCAGCCATCTCTGTAGTTGTGAGACCAGATCCGAGGCCCCCAACATGACCCTTCCAGGGAACTTGGCACAAGAGTGATTTGATTTGTGCCGTATATTCCTCTGGGATGGCATGATGCTGCTCCTCCATCCAATGCAGCACGTCGATCCATGCTTTCTTTGCGGTGTCGATCTCATGGATGAAATCCCATGTCCCAAGGGCGTCGAAGGGAAGGAAGACGTCCCTCCTATCCCAGTGTTGTATTGAGACCTTCCCATCAAGCATCGCTTGACCAGCAGATGCTCGCAACTGTCTGAGGAAATTGCATGGAGGAGCCGGGATTTGACAACACTCCAAGGCCGAGTGCGTGGGTTCATGAAATGTGAATGATGTATGGGGGGTCATGCCGAGGATGGTAGCTGTAATGCGAGGTGTAGGAAACTTGAGAAGGTGCATGACAGGGAGCGAAGCGGAGGGCAAGAGTTCCAATACAGAAGGTAGGGGAGAGGCGCGCTGACAGAGCTCATTAGAGACATAGTTAGGCACGTTGTGATATTTCTTTTGCTGCCCAATCCAGAGGCTGATGTCTCCTACCTCATTGGTAGTAAGATCCTCGATCACATATGTATCTGAGTGGAGAGGGTGCGTGGACATGATAGCAGGACGATAATGGGGTCGAAGAGCCTCTGATGCTAGGTCCAGAGTGTTCTAAGTTGCAGCCTAGAAGGTGGACCATTAAATAGTATTTCGGGACGCACATGTGTATGAACAGTGTATGAACAAATGTCAACAGTCGTGGAAGAGTCATGGAAGCGTCGTGGAGATGGAACAGTGACGGAACATAGACACAGAAAGACACAAGGAGAAGACGACAGTAGTACGACAGTATACAACAGTCCGCTGACAGTCCGCACACACAAACACAACTGACACACACACATAGAGACTGCACAGAGCACCCCTTGTGGTTGTGTGAGTTCCGCGATTGTGTCATGCAGCAGTCTGGTCTTCCATGGGTGGATCGGAACCCAACCTATTGTGGCGAGGGGCAGCACTGGAGTTGCAGGAGGATCTCAAGGGTGGACTCCAGACCCCAACCTCACGTCGAAAAAGATGGCCCCATGGGTGGATGGACCTTATCCGGTACCCAACCCTCCTTCCATAAAAGGTATAAGGACAGGTGGACCGGACCCCAACCTTCTGTGGGATAGTCGGGGGTCCTAGCAAAACACACAAGGCCGGAAATAGCCGCAAGTTGATGATATCTAACTTACCTCCGACGTGACGGTCTCGTCGCGCGCGCAAGACAGTGTTCAACGTTCAACTTCAACTACCAGCACCTCGACCATCATTCCTCCTCGTCCTCTGCCCCTCAAAGTCACTGTTCGCCTCACCTCAAGCCCTGCTGCTGACGCCTCACGGATGGCCCACCGTCGCTGGCCGACGCCACAAATGCGCGCCCCTCGATACCTGTCAGCCCATGTCATGGCATGTCGTGCTTGACCTTGCGAGTCGGACCCCTGCTCGGGACCAGCTTTGCTGGATGCACTCTTACTGTTTATAGGATTATTAAACCCGGTTTCGTACGTTCCCTTATCTTTTTCGTCTTGGATATGCTACGCTTCTTCTGCCTTTCCTATCCTGCCTTAGCCATCGCGCATCGAACGTCGCCGCTTTCTCTTCGACCCTGCGCCCGCCGTCGCGCCTTTAGATACCATTCACTCGCTGCCTTCATCTTGGTCACCAGACTTTTTCACCTTTGTGGAGCGCATCACGCTATGCAAAATCTACGACGCCGCGCGGTCAGTCACCGGCAAGACAACTCCGCCCTCCTTTCCCTTCTTTTTCCCCCTTTCCTGCTCTCACCGTTCGTAGTGTACTTGTATATAACCCTCTCACCTGGCCCCGGCGAAGGGCATCGTCGAACCCATGCAATAGAGCCCTTCTTTTCCCTCTTTCCGTCTCCTCAAGACTCTCGTTACGCCCGTTACTATTCCCCTCGCGCGTTCCAAGCCTTTCGGGAACGCGGCCTCTTCCCCTCTCTCTTTCTCCCTTGCGCCTTTGCCTTCCCCTCGGGAACGCGGACCCGCTTCGGACCTGACCTATCCCCGAACTCACTAGCAGCGCAGACTTTCCACCTGCGATACACTATCATGCATGGACTCACGTTCAATTGGTTGTGCAACAATTTTAAACCACAATTCGGCCGCCGACCGACACCTGCCAGTGCAAGGTAGGTCTTCCTTCGCCCTCTCTTTATGACTTTCGAATATCCTCCAGATGATGGCATATCAACATTTACAGTAACTCACGAACCAGGTTCTCTGCACCTCTGCCCTCTGCGCGCCAACAGAATGCAAGCAAGAGGACGGATGTCTGACAGATGTAGGGAGGAATGCAGTGCTGGACAGCAAAACTTGACAAACTGTCTAGCACCTGGACCTTTTTTTTTTTTGGAAAAATAGAGTCCAGAATCGTTTGGAGTGAATAAGATCACTGGCACAGCACATGTGATTATTCTCTTACTATCACCATATCGTGATCCGAGCCCATTCCCACCACACATCACCCTGGGCCAGTTCCTCCACCGGCATGAGGCTCATGGGCATCCCATTTTCCAGATGTTGGTCGCCAGTTTATGATGTCGTGCATGTATACATGCAATGATTGATGTCAGAGGTCTGTATATGTCCAACGATGGAATTTGATGGAACGTACGAGCCTCGAGGGGTGACTACACATATCTCATACCGAGACAGTTTCACTACATGCGCGTCGCCGTTATTGGCTCTGGTGCTGCTGGTCTCGCACCAACCTGGGTACGCTTTCTTCGACTCTCTCGATATGGAGCACCGCTAGACTATTCTCCCGTCTCCCAGCTCCTAAATGAGTACTCTGATCACGAAGTACATCTCTACAAGGCCGACAGCCGTCCTGGAGGACATGCCAACACCATACGCGTCCATCAGCCAGGAAAAGAGCCCGTCGACGTAGACGGGTACGTTGATACTTCGACGAGTTGAACACGCCCCCCATTTGCATACTCACGCAACTGCTCTTTTCTCATTAGCGCCTTTGTGAGTGTCCCGTGTCCGAAGCCACTAGCATAATCTCGCACATCTACGTAGACATGAGACCTGACTGCTCGTCTCTCGCAGCTCGCCTTCAGCAAGCAGATGTACCCCAATTTCTACCAGTTCCTCGAGCTGCACAAGCGTACAGGCGACCTGATTTCGACCGCCACAACGTTCGGCGTCTCAACCAACGATGGCGCGATCGAGTGGGCCGGGGAGAGCTTCCGACACTTGATTTGCAAGCCCAGCAGCATCTTCGATCTCGGCAGGTGGCGTCTGGTGTTCGACATTGCGCGTTTCAACGCGTGCGTTACACGCGTGCTTTCCGAAGACGGAGATCCGACCATCGAGGCATATGTCAAGAGGGAAGGACATTCGGCACAGTTCAAGGACATGTTCTTGGTTGTATGTACCCGCACTCGCCCTCGTCTCTGTGGTCGTTTCGGATCTGTTGTTAATTGGTATAGCCCATGACGGCAGTGTTATGGAGCACCCCACCAGATGTAACTGCAACCGACTTCCCGATCAAGACTCTAGTTTCCTTCTTGCACAACCACGATCTCTTGCGAATCGCTGGGAAAGCTGCATGGCTTACCTTCAGAGGTGGCAGGTAAGGAATCTTTACAGCACCTCTCTCGTCATGATCTTTGACTTTTTTCATAGTAAAAAATATGTAGACTCGATACTTTCTCGGTTTCCAGCAGAGCGGCTACACCTCTCAACACCCGTGCATGCAGTCTCGTCTGGCAAGGACAATGCGATACTCGTGACGGCCACAGGGAAGCGTGAAACATTTGACCACATCATCTTCGCTTGCCACTCGGACGATGTACTACGCATCCTCGATGCAGGCAGCGGGGCAACGCCTGAGGAGCGAGATATTCTCAGTACGTTCCGCTGGGCTAAGAACGATGTCTGGCTACATTCCGACGAGAGCGTGGGTGTCATTCTCCCCTCCCTCTGCTCGGGAGAATGATGGCTAACCCTTAGGCTTGCCAGCTAATGCCTCGCATGCGCCAGGCATGGTCCAGCTGGAACCATATCGGGCGGAAAGCATATAACGAGAAGGGCATTGAAAAGGCATTTGCCCCACATTTATCCTCGTGAGTTACGCTCTGGCTCTCAATCTCTTCCGATCTTACGTCCACGGTTTCGAAACAGGACATGTACGTGAACGCTTCTTATCCTTGATTCCATCGTGAATTTAACCTAAATCGACACTTCCGCTCCGGAATGGAATGGAACAGACTGGTTGAACGATATCCAGCAGGTCCCAGAGGAGGAGCACGGCTACATCTTCATGTCACTCAACCCGTCCTCCCCCCCTTCTGCCAAGCACGTCCTCGGCCACCACACCTACATGCACCCGGTGCAATCCCCCGACGCGTTGCGCGCCCAGACCCGCCTCTCACAGCTCAATGCGCGTGCGACAGAGAGCGGTCGACACCGTGCGTTTGCGGGTGCGTGGACCGGTGACGGGTTTCACGAGGCCGGTTTCACATCCGGTCTCCGCGCTGCAGCGGCGTTGCCCGGCGTCGCGCCGCCGTTCCGGATTGTCAACGCCGACGCGGAGTGCGGTGTGCCGCGCATGGGTGTGGTGGCCAACGTGTTTGACGTGCTCAATGCCCTGCGGTCGTATGTTGTCCTTATCATCGGGGGCATTCTGTGCTTTGTGGTCTGGTCGGTACTGAAGAAGGTAGATTAGAGGCCAGTGAGACTGACTGTTTTTCTCTCCTTTCCTGGAAATTGTATGGCATGAGCCACCCCTAACAGGGTTTGATTTAGATTTTTTCCCGTTCGTACTCATAGAAGTTGGTCCTCGACTGGGCAGATATCGGTGCTTCGTAGTGTAGTATGACCAACCGGGACTTGGTACCCTCTGTACGAAGATAAACAGTAGCCTTAGCATATAGCAGAGATTCTAGCATGCTTTTTCATACTTTTTGTAGCCATCCCGATTCCTCACGTGGTCCTCCCTTGGGTCAACATTAACACCGACCATCGTTCTTCCATGTCAGACGGCGACGAGTCGACGACTCTTCTAGGCAGCGTGCAAACCCGCAAGGAGAGCATGCCACTTTCCATGCCGGTCTCGCTATGACGGTATCAATGCTCCGCAAGGCAACAGCTCCCTTTCGTGAAAGCAAATTGCCCAACATCACGGTATCGCCCGTTGACGGGGAGGATGCAACAATCGACGTGCCGAGTTTGTCCCATCTGGCAGCAACGCGATCTGGCTCATCTACGGGAGAATCTATCCGACGCGCGTGCGTGCTGAGGAGTGTCAGCTGAACGGATTACTCCAGCGCGTTAGCCATTGTAGCGCGGGTGGTAAGCCCACGCTTGTTGTGAGTTCGGGGGTAGTTCTGGGAACCGAGGCTGGTTCGCAACCCCAAAGGGAAAGCGAAGGCGCGAGGGGAGAAGGAGGGAGGAGAGAGGCCGCGTTCCCGAAAAGCCGAGAACGCGCGAAGGGGGATCGTAACAGGGCGTAAAATGGGGGCTTGAGGCGACGACGGTACGCGAACGGGAAGATGGGAAAAGAGTGGTGTATTGCACAGAGAGGGTTCCTAGGGGTCTCCTTCCTTGGCCGAGGCCAGGCGAGGGGGTTGAATACAGTATGCTATGCAGAGAGGGGAGCGGAAAGGGAGAGAAGAGAAGAAAAATGAGTGAAAATTGGTCTTGCCGGCGACATACCCACACGGCAACGGTAGCGAGAATGTTCGGTGTCCATAAAGAAAGCAGTGAAGTGAATTATGACTAAAAGCGCGACGGCGGGCGCAGGGTCGAAGAGTGTCGTCCTGTGTCCGATGGTAAAAAGAGGAAAAGCTGGAAAACCGAGCGGCAGGTCTAGGACTAAAAGATGATAAAAGAGCATACGAAGATGGGTCGCGTGCTCTTATATACGAGAAGATGCGAGTCCTCCAAAACGTGGTCCCAAACAAGGGCCTGACCGGCGAGGTGTCGTGCACGTCGTGTGTGACGTTGGAATGACAGCTATTGAGAGGCGCACATTTGTGGCGTCGGAAGCAGGGTTTGAGGCGAGACGAGAGAGGACTTGGGCGTGAGGAGCAGAGGTCGATCGACGGGCAACGAACGAAGGTTGAACGAGGCGAGGGAGCGGTGGTTGAGCGTGACTTACGTTGAGCTGCGGGCCTACACAGAGGCCGTGATGTGGTCGAAAGTGCGCTTACACCAGGGGCGGAAGCGGGAACTGAAGTTGTTCCTGGGGTC
>Ga0307509_10010804_pt1 | contig 11131 bp, 19 predicted proteins | sample 10_EM_MG_FD_202245 | JGI IMG/M metagenome (GOLD analysis project Ga0307509, IMG submission 202245) | Populus trichocarpa ectomycorrhiza microbial communities from riparian zone in the Pacific Northwest, United States - 10_EM | ecosystem: Host-associated > Plants > Roots > Unclassified | place... | reverse complement strand
CACTCACCTCACTTTGTAGACACTAACGCCGCCATTGGTATTCACTCCGGAGATTTTGTACATGATGTCCAACATCAGTTCATTGGTCAACGTCGATTGGTTCCTTGGTTGGTTCCCAGCTGCAACGGCACCTTGAAACACGACAATTGCTCATCCCTATTCCCAAGGTGTCCCATTCAATGATACCACGAATTGGCGTCTGGATGTTGTACAGAGAGGCCAACAAATTCTCGGTGACAGAGTCCTGGGCTTTCAGGCCGGAAACGAACCCGATCTCTACCTCAGCCATGGTCGTAGGAATGAGGTAAGTCAAGTCACAAGGGTATCTCCGCCAGGCCCGAGGCTTATGTGCCGCTAGGGTTACGGGTCCTTATCATACAAGGGAGAACTTGGAAGCCTTCTGAACACAATGCGTGACCAAGGTCTCAAGACTCAGAACCAGCTGATCGCGCCGAGCGTCAATGGCAGGTGGCCCATCGAAGAGGTTATCGATACAGGAATTCTGGTCGATTTTGCGAACGAGATTGGTATCTTGAGTGTCGAAAAGTCAGTAAGGAGATAGGGACGCCGCGCTGGTTCTCTAACCTCTTCTGCTAGGTACCCAAGCGACAACTGTGCTGCGGCGTTTAACACCGGTGCGACATCCGTAAGATACCTCCAAACACTCCGGTTGACCAAGATGAACTCTAGGTGCCGAAATCCGTCGGCCTCAAGACATGCTCCCTATGTACCTCAGCCATGCCAACGTGGCGCGCATCACCCAGCAGTATCTGAACGCCAGCCGGGTTGCCCAGGAGGTCGGGAAGCCATTCATGATGTTCGAGACCAACAGCGCAGCATGTGGAGGTTTTCCCGGAATCTCGGACGCTTTCGCTGCGGCGCTGTGGGGACTGGATTACGGGTTGATGATGGCTTACAGCAACTTCACCGGAGCGCTTTTCCATGTTGGCGGTCAGAACGTGTACTACAACGTTAGTGCTCGTTTTACCTTACTTCTTCAACTACGAATACTAACGCCGCCGTCGCCTCTAGCCATTTACTCGTGCGTATCCACGCACCTGGTCGTACGGTGCTGATACATGTTCCTCCAGCCCCTCCTTCGAATCAGACTGCATTCCGTCAATGGAGCGTTGGTGAGTGGGTCTTCCTTTCCAGGGTTCGTTGTGTTGACGGTTTCATGGTGAAGGACCTCTGTATTACACCGTCCTCGCCATGACGGAGGTGTTAGGCAGGTCCAACCAATCACAGGTCATCTACCTCGGCACGAACAACGACGATCAATCAACACCCAGCTATGCGATATACGAGAACGGCACTCCCATGCGTCTCGCCCTCATCAATTACCTTGACGATACCTCTCATGCTCACGACTTGAGGGTTGCCATATCCATCGGCGGAGGTGAGACAGGGCAACCCGCTAGTACACCATCCTCTGTCAAAGTCAAGTACCTCCTGGCGGAACACGTTACCGCCAAGGGCAACTTTACCTGGGCAGGTCAAACCCTCGGTGCGAACTTCAAGTCCGACGGCCGCCTCCAAGGCGAAGAGCGCATCGTGGACGTTCCCTGCGACATGGCGACCAACACCTGTACCGTCACCGTCCCAGCACCGGGTTTCGCGCTCGTCTTTTTGAACGATAAGGCTTATCAGGACTCGACACCCTCAGGAAACACCATCACGTTCGCTACCACTGCCCGTACCAGGACCGTCAACACAGTTACGATCGACCCCAAGGTTTTGGAAACGTCCAATGGGCATGGCGGGAAAGACAGGGTTAGGATGAAGGGCACGAGTAAGGGAGGTAGTCCGAACGGGGCCGGCCCCTTGAAGGAAGGGCTAATGCGACTCGTGATGGCTGGTTTGGGGGTTGGACTTGGAGCGGCGTTGTTCACTTCACTGTAAATAGTATCCCACGACTTATTTGTTCCTCATCGCCACTCTTGCTGCCAGGAGGCAATACCATATATACCCAATGAGGGATGCACTTCACTGCGGGGTCGGTGAACACAGACTTCCTCAACTGAACTGCGCCAGGCCAGAGTGCCAGGTAAACCACTATCCCCTTCCAAGGGTTAGAGCAAAAGGTGGCCGGCCCTTAAATATTGAATCACCGTGTGGAAGCTCCCCCGACAGGATTTTTGCGTACGGAACTTGACCCACTGAAGTCGGAAGCTCTGAGGGACAAGTAGCACGCCAATGATAATCAGCCTACCACGGAAGCGCACTCGTGAAATCCCGCTTGGCGTCATGTCAAAACCGGGTTCCTGTCTTTCCCCGCCCGTGACGTCTGGCTTTGGTGACTCCCGCTCGCCGCTACTACAGAGAATCCTCGGCGCTCTCCGGGTTTCGTCGTACACATGAGGTTGTTTACATTGTCACATTGAGTACACGAGTGCATCGAAACAATCTTGCGCTACAGCAAAAAAATAACGGAAACAAAGGAAAGACGAGAAAACCGTCGTTATCGATATATAAAAAAGTGCAAGTTGTATGTGTGCGTGTCTGAGAACGAATGGAGGATAGCAAAAGCGACGGCCGAGAAGTACCCAGAGATCGAAAACCCCTCGAGCGGGACCGATGAGTCGCGCCGATAGGGACAGGGAAGGGGCCGTTTACAGCTTGTCGTAGTAGGTGTCCAAGGGTGGAATATCCGGCTTGAGACCCTTTCGTATCCTGATGTTCCTCACCAACTCCTCAAGCTTCGTTCCCTTTTCGATGGGCGTCCCGTTCATGGTTTCCCAGTGATCAAACACGTTTTGTGGGAAAGCCTGTCCGGCGGTGGCTGACCTCAGGGCACCATTGAATCCGAACGATTCGTTGACGGGCAGGAAAGCCTTGACGTTGAACATAGGGGTACCAACCCTCTGCTCCTCGTGGAACACTTGTCCACGGCGCTGGTTCAGGACGGAATAGATGCCACCGATGGCGTTCTCGGGACATTGAATCTCAACGAGGTAGACGGGCTCCTGAATACCGGGGGTGGCGAGCAAGCAAGCAGCGTACGTCGCGCGACGGCAAGTGGGGATGATCTGTCCTCCTCCACGGTGGATGGCATCGGTGTGCAGCTGTGTCACAGGTCAGAACGCGATGAAGGTCGGAAGCACTTTGGAAGGAAACTCACAGTAACATCAAGGACGTTAATTCGGACACCACGCATATTCTCTTCAGCGCAGACACCCTCCTTGGTAGCCCACTGGAAGGCGGCGACACAAGAATCCTTGATTTCGTTCAAGTATTGCACACCCTTGGTGACATCGACCAACAGATTGGGACCGGTGGTATCGGGGCCGAAACACCAGATCTTCCTGGCGTCGGTGACATCCCATCCGAACTCATCAGCCATGACCCTAGCGCGAGCCTTGAAATCGTCACGGGCGCTGACTTTGCCACTCTCAATGGCACCCGTAAGCTCTTCTTCGATGGGCTGGGCCTTGAGATACAGACGGTTGTGCTTGTTCTGGGACTTGGACAGAGCAACGATAGAGGACTCGGCCTTGACGGTCTCTCGGTAACCAACGACGGGGTCAGAAATCTTGAGGGGGACACCGGCGTGGTCTTCTTGGAGGTCCTGGACGGGAATTGGTCAATCTCTGCACAAAGGAAGGGGGGAGTGTACGAACCTTCAAGCAAATTTCCAAGTGTAGTTCACCAGCACCAGCGACGATGTGCTCACCGGTCTCGGCGATCCAGGCCTGGACACATGGGTCGGACTTGGTGAGACGCTTGAGACCTTCGACGAGCTTGGGGAGATCTGCGGCGTTCTTGACCTCGACGGCGACCTGGACGACTGGGGAGACGGAGAACTTCATGACCTTCATGTTGTGGGCAGTGTCGGAGGTGGTGATGGTACCGCTCTTGAGCAAGAACTGGTCAATGCCGACGAGACCGACGATGTTACCGGCGGGACAGTCTTCAAGAGGCTCGACATAACGACCCATCATGAGGACAGTGCGCTGGATGGACTTGACAAACAGGTCCTCCTTCTTTCCGGGAACATAGTTGGGACCCTGGATACGGATCTTGGGGCCAGCACGGACAGTACCGGAGAAGATACGTCCGAAGGCGTAGAAACGACCCTTATCGGACGTGGGTACCATCTTGGAGACGTACAAGACCAAAGGAGCTTTTGGGTCACAGTCACGGATACCAATGGCAGACTCGTCGTCCATGGGACCTTCGTAGAGGGTCTCCACACGGTAACGTTGAGCGGTGGCGGGAGAGGGGAGGTTGATTACAATCATCTCCAAGAGGGAGTCACCGGCGGGCAAGAACTTCCTCATAACGACCTTCAAGAGGGCCTTACCCTCGAGGTCCTTCTCATCGGGAGTAAGCTTGACGTCGAGCTTCTCGAGCATACCGAAGACGTTATCCTTCTTGAAGTTCATGATGGCATCGAAGATCTTGAAGATGGGGTCCAAGACGAAGCTATTGAAGGCACGGTCGAGGGACTTGCCGCCGTCAACATTGCCCTTGGTGGTCCATTTCTTGGTGGCTGGGTTGAAGTAGTTGTCACCCCAAAGTTTGGCCATCATCTTCTCCTTATCGACACCGAACTTCTTGGAGTAACGGGTGGCGAATTGACGGAGAGTGAAGGCCCATCCGTGGAGACCGGAACCGAAGGCAACGGTACCCTTGTCGGGGTAGACCTGGACATCACCAAGAGCGGTGTCGTGGTAGGTGGAGATAATGACGTTGACATTCTCAATGGTACGGGAGAATTGTTGGTACAGTTCCTCGGGCTTGACTTGGAGTTCGAGAAGGGCACGGTCGACCTTGTTGATGATGACGACGGGCTTGATACGCTCGGTAAGAGCCTGTCGCAGTACGGTCTCGGTCTGGACACAGACGCCCTCGACACAGTCGACTACGACTAGAGCACCGTCGGTGACGCGGAGAGCGGCGGTAACCTCGGAAGAGAAGTCGACGTGTCCAGGAGAGTCGATCAAGTTGATCAAGAACTCGGCACCTGAACAATTAAACACCCAGCGATCAGCACCCACGACAACAGAGGGGGTGAAAAAAGGGATCACCCTCGGTTTTTTGCTTGATAGCATCGATTTCTTCCTTGGCGACTTGGAAGTACATCGAGATGGCCGTTGACTTGATCGTAATACCACGCTCCTTTTCGTCCTCTCTTGTGTCGGTAAATCGCACCTCACCAGCTTTTGCTGAGGCGATAATCCCGGCTTTTGAAACCAGCGAATCGGTTAAGGTGGATTTTCCGTGGTCGACTGCATAGATTGGGGGCGATGGGGTCAACGAAGGTCAGGGGCGTGAATGAGACTGAGGAGGCGCGATCATACCGTGGGCGATAACACTCATGTTACGGATGTTGGTGGGCTTGTCCATCAGGGCCCGGATCTGGTCTATAGGGTGCAGAGGTGAGGATCCTGTATGCTGGCTGCCAGATCTAGATGCGGTTGTCACTGACCGACGGTGAAGTTGCTATCATCGAAAGAAAATGATGAGGAGGGGGCTTTGAAGTGAAAAGGGCTGGACTTACACCATGGTTAGTTGGTTCTACAGTGATACAAAGGTACAAAAGGTTTTGGGAGACGAGCTCAGAAGACGAGGACGTCTGCAGGAATAAACCGAGAGGAGGAGAGAAAAACTTCGCCGAACTGTTTATCTACCTCGCCATCAGTCAGATCCCACCGGGTCCGACGCACGTGACTCAGTTTAGGGCAGTGACCCGACTTGACTCTGAGCACGTGACATTGGTCCGAGAGAGGGCGGACTTGACCGTTGTAAAACCCGACGATTCACCAATGGCAACGTGTAACGGAGATAGGTATCAGCACACCGGCTAATGACTTTTGTGACATGGGGGTCGCGCTAAGCGGTGTCGTCCACTGCTGGGACAGCGACCAAGTACGCAATCGCATGCGGTGACGGCTGTGTTAAAATCCTATCCCTCAAATGGAAGGCGGAGGGCCATCGAAGCGTTGGGAGTTGTATATTTTTCAAACGCTATTTCAACACATCTGGGGATCCGTGTACCCTGCGCAACATCTTCTGTGTTCCCTACGTCAGCGAAAGATAGTTGGGCGGCCTCCCAGAGCACTAGCTGGTGCGTGAGCGGTCGGCTCAGGGTGACTCGGCGAGGCGCACAAAGGGAGGATAAAAATCCGGTTCATCTGATCAGAACAAGCAACGCCAAAGCAATGAACACCCTCCAAGTTAACCCCACGACGGGCGAAGTGTTTCTTCGTCTCCCCGCTCCTCACGAGAACATTATCATAACCCCGCCCCGAGACTGTGACGCAGCCGACATCACCCTCATTCTCAACGATCCAAGGGTCTACAAAAATTTACTTGGACCTCCGTTCCCTTATCACCCTCACCACGCGGAAGAGTGGCTGAGGATAACAAAGGATAAGTCAGGCAAAATTTTGGAGGATCTTCGGGAAGGCAAGGCGGTGGTCGACGGGTGTCCGGTGCAACATATACGGGAGGTGAGATCTGATGGAACAGACTCGTTCCTCGGTGATTTGTCGGTAAGGAGGAACGACTGGCTAGAGGTCGAAGACGAAGAGCTGAGGGAAAAGATGACGAAAGAGAATTCGGAGAGACCTGTCGGGGATCCCAGCATCGTGTGGACACTTGGGGGTATGTTGCAAAGCGCAGTCGAGCCTCCGCAAACCTGTACTGACGTTCCGCAGATTATCTCCGGCCCAGCCATCACGGCAAAGGGATCATGTCCGCAGCAGTCGGCGCGGTAATCAGGCAGTGGATGGTACCCCACTTGAACGCCCACAAGATACGCGTGGAGGCGATTGAGGGCAACATCGGCAGTGTGCGTGTGTTTGAGAAGAACGGAATGAAGTTGCTAGGGACTTGCAGGGTCGAGAGGGAGCGAGCTGGTGCGAGAGTTGCAGGGGTGCATGTGTTAGAATGGGAGCGGCCCAGAGAATAGCAGTGGCACAGTTCACACTGCCACCAGCCGGGCGAGGCGGATGTTTGTAGTTGTTTGGTTTCTGCTATATCCCCCCTCCATCTCCTCGGCCCAAGCGGTGTGCGTCAAAGGGGACTCTCCTCTCGTTTTATCATCCATCCCCTCCGCTTGACATCCCCCAAACATGGGTTGCATGCGCCCAGCAACCCCAGGTTTCCTCGCAACCCTCGCCGCCACTGGTATCCTCGCCGCCGTCTCCTTCGGTGTCCCATGGATCAAGTCTGTCTACTTCCTCAAGGCGACCATCACCGGCTTTGACGGCTCTCTCACCTTTGGAACTCTCGGATACTGTCTCAATAATGCAGGGACGGTCACCTGCTCGAAGCCCTCGGTGGGCTATGAGCTTGGTGAGCACGGGCCACCGCTACCTAACGACCGCTAATGACGATCGCTTCTTTCTCTCGGCCGTGCAACCCGATCTCTCCCACAGACATCAACGCTTTACTCGGAAACAGCACCAAGATCCAACTCCCCAATGTGGTTGTCAAATGGATAACATACTGCCTCGTCCTCCACATCGTCGCACTCGCCTTGGCCGCTGGATCGGCAGTGTTCGGTCTCCTCGCACATGTCCGTGAAATGTCCATGACGTGTTGCAGCACCTGCATATCCGGCTTCGCCGCAGCTGTGGCTATGATCGCTTTCATCTTCGACCTTGCTCTCTTTTTCCTCACCAAAGCCAGGATAAACACCGCTGGCGGCAGCGCCTCGTTCGGTAACGCCATCTGGCTCACTATCCTCGCCTGGGGCTTCCTCTTCTTCAGCAGCATCTTCTTTTGTTGCGGGAGGTGTTGCCTCGACAAGAGGTCATCTAGGAAGGGCAAGAGGAGTGGTACAGGAGATTTCGAACCTGGTCATAATCAATACGTCGATCAAGTCAGGTTAGACGCTATCAAGGCCGAGGCCGACCGTCAGGCCAAACAAAAGTATGTCCCGGAAAACGGGCTACCCTCCTTCCAGGAATACCAGCCCTTGACCCGCAAGGAATCGGACGATTACGCGTACGAAGACGGTAACCACATCGTGAAACAGCCCAGCCAGTCTCAGATCCCTCACCAAGGATACCTCGACGCTTCTTCTCCCACTCTCGGACCTACCTATTCTGGTGGTTACATGCCCGGTCAGCCCGGCGGCAGGGCCGTCGACGATTTCTACAACCCGACGAGACCCGGTTACCCACCCGGACCGAAGCGTCAGGCAAGTCAGACCGCCTCGACCTATTCCCAGTCCACCTATTCTTCCCCCACTCCTGCTCCTGCCCCTCCCCTCCCTCAACCCAACTCTCAATTCCTCGCGGCCGGCGGCGGTCAGTATGGACACCAGCCCCGTGGATCATCTTGTGAGTACAACCTTCGGTTACCTATCGTTTAGCCATCCTGAAGGTCCTTGCGTAGATCACTCCGCTATATCCCATCAACAGGGCGCTTCGTATGACCCGTACAGCTCTGACCCATTCGCGCCCTCCAACAATCCGCCGGGTCCCGTTCCATCCCACTCTCCCCCTATCCAACAACAACCAAACCCATACACCGATCCGTACTCCTCCGGGGGTAACCAATATCTGGTCAACCCGCACGATTCGTTCCAGAATCCGTATGCACAGGGAACAGGACAGGGCCCTCAGCGCGCGTACACGCTCGGAGGGTCCGGGTACGGAGGCAACGTCGTTCCCGATAGTCAAGTGAGCCAAGGATACACTCCTAACCCCCACGCGGACCCGTATGGAAACCGGTCGGTCGTGAGGACGACTTCGCCGACTCAGATGTATTCGACGGGCTACCAACCCACTCCTGTACAAACACCGGGTCCTATGCAGACGCCACAGCGGCCACCAGGAGCGGGAGGAACAGGACCGCTTCCGGGGAAACGGCCGACGTTAGTCAATATGACCCCGGATAATGACGGATATGGACCAGGTCCCGCACATGAGAGTGAACAGTACGCCGATAGCCCACCGACGTACGATGAGCATGAGCCCAGGCCCGCGGGTGTTTGGTCCACAAAGTCGTAATTGGTCTATCCTCCGGGTGGGTTTTTGCCTTGTATATCCCCTCCGTGTCGTGTTTCCCCGTCTCCCGGTTTTGCAAAGTTACAAAAGCGTGTACCGATCGTTGTATGGTAGAACGGCCGACGGTGGCAGGAGGCCCTTGTCTGTTCCTTATTATTTTTTTGTTTGACGTTTTGCTTGCTACCGTTACGACATCTCGGACTGTGTTTTCTTATTTCCCCCTCTTTTCCTCTTTCCAGTTGCCCTGCGTAGATTCCTGTCATTCCCCACAACCCTCCCCATCTCTCCAGAGCTACCTCCATTTCCCCTGCCTATCCTTTCAGTTTCTCTTTGCATCCCATCCAGACTATCATACACCATACCCCACTACGCGCAAGGGCTCCGGCCAACGAGACATCCTGTACGTACGATTCAAGGTCATTATCCGTTATCATAAAGCATATACAAACACATCTCGACATCGATACCCATACTCTACGAATGAGCGTGAATCCAGAAGGAAGGTCAAAGGTATATGCGCCTCAAATCTGACGCCGTGGTGATCCGCTTGCATATAGGGCAGAGCCTCGACTCGAGACAGCGCAGCCAGCATTCTCGACAGCACGTGTGCCAGCATTGAGTCGAGACGGTGGGTTCGGCGTATGGGTCTAGGCAGATCCTGCACGTTGGCGCGGGATTGGATGGTTCCTATGCGTCCATGATAGGAGGTGGAAGCGAGGGTAATGCTAGGGGCAACTCACGGACTGGGAATCTGATGATGAATGTTTCACTCGAGGTACCAATGGCCCTGAGCCCTCCTCGATCTCAACGTTCGTCTCTGAGTCCCTGCTTATGCTCATGGACCTTGATGCAGACAAGATGTCCACCTCCGTAAACTGCACCTGGCCGTAAACCTCCTCGTCATCCCCGTCTACGTCGATTACGTCTTCGACATCCTCCCGGTTTGTGTCCCTAACATGGAAACCCGAGGCTACAAAACAAGGTTCAATACCGGAACGGCCGTTGGGGCTTTCGGGGAACCAGACCTGTTAGATTGACACCATCGGTAGCTCTTACCCTACTTGGCCCTTCAATGTCAATCTCGGTCTCTTCGTGAACACTGGGCGTGGGGTGAAGGAGACAGGCATCCACATGCGCCTCTGTGACATCAGGGTCTCCAAACACCGTCTCCAAACAAACCGGACAAACGATTTCACCTGAACTCCCCTCTCTTCTTCCCCCGTGGTGGCGAGCCTCATCGCTAGAGTTCTGAATCATCTCGCGTAGCAGATGGTACCGCTGCTTTCTGCGGCGTTTCACGGTTTTAATAATATTTTCCGTTCGAGCGGTGCTGTCTTGGGAAGAGGAACCAGGCCCAGAGGTGGTTCGTGAGAATGCTTTCTGGGCTCGAGCGGCGGACCGCCTGGTTCGGGGAAATTGAGCTCTGTTCACGAAGAGCGTGAGCTGGACGTAGCGAATACAGGGTGGATGGGACCTTACCCATCGGCTGAATCACCGTACACCTCCAAAGAGCCCACAGCTCTTATGATCTCTTCCGTTCGCTGCGTCTCGAGATCACAGTGGGCATCGAGGAGTCTTACCGGGATATGTTCAGAGCATATGGGGCACTGACGAGTTTCTGCGCGTTTGACTACGCGGGAGGTCTAAACTTCAGAAAATGATCGGGGAGGAAGTATTGTGAACACACCTTTTTTTGCTGTGAGAGAAGAGAGACAGGCTACATTGGGATCCTGTGGGACGGCCCTTGTGACCTCTTCAGGGTGGTCAAGTGGTCGCTTCTTCCCTTTATCCCTGAAGGTGAAGGACGAAAACGTCAGGTTCAGCGTTGGTTGGGTGTGTAGATACCAACTCTGCTGAAGACCTGATAGTCATTCTTAATTTACCTCCCGGTTGCAAGAGGTCCGGCTGAGGTCGTGGGTAGGAAGGGATGGATTCGAGAAATCCGAAACGGATGCCACAGTTCGGGAACCCGGCGGCAGGTACCGTGCGGGAGGATACCAAGTGATCCTGATCGATCGAGTCCTCCGAGCTGCCTACGATAGCATGCTGAATCGACGAGTGAATTCGAATGGTCATTTCTGTCACGCGGTGCTGCATCCTCCACCAAAAAGGAGGATTTCAACACCAAGAGGAAAGGGCTTGGCCGAGAATTGAACTCGGGACCTCCT
>Ga0307509_10010803_pt1 | contig 11131 bp, 5 predicted proteins | sample 10_EM_MG_FD_202245 | JGI IMG/M metagenome (GOLD analysis project Ga0307509, IMG submission 202245) | Populus trichocarpa ectomycorrhiza microbial communities from riparian zone in the Pacific Northwest, United States - 10_EM | ecosystem: Host-associated > Plants > Roots > Unclassified | place... | reverse complement strand
CTCGGAAAGAAGAATACTCTCTCGGATATTCAAGAACGATCAAGACTATAAGAATATTCTAATAAGAACCACGCAAGTAATTCGTTACCTGTTGCATAAATAACCACACCCGTGTAGGATTGTTACACAGACTCATGATTTATGAATATACTTGGTTGAACGGGGATCTCTGAGTTCCACTTGCCCTTTAACTATTATCTCTTTATTTCCGGGTCTCTTGAAGCCTCCCTTAGACCTAGTGCTTGCCGGTCAACCGCTAGCCTTCTATTGTACCTTTTTGTTAGACAGGAGTAAACCTGTTACACATGCCCTCTTTTATCTAGCAAACAATCAACTACACAGCCCTCTGCCTATGACGGGCCGTCCCAATTCTGGGGACAGAGGAGGGTATTAGCAAGACCCGCCCAAGTTCAATTGTATGTTCGGGCCACGGGTACTCCGGTGTCGGACCTCAGTAGGCGGATGCGGGTGTGCCCATGAACATTCAAGACCCCGTAGAATGTGAGGCAAATGACCTTCAAGTTCTAGGATAAATTTGCTGGTGGAGATAGGGTAACTTGGACTCCTCATTAGGGTAACTGGGGTCCATGGGCACAATGGTCAAATTCCTAATGTAGGGTAACTTTGCCCTCTTCTGCCTTTAACCGCTTTAGAAGTCCTCCTGTCGACACCTAATGTTGTCTCAGAGGCCTCTGTAATGTTCGCATAAATTCCTTTACTTTATGCAAACTTACTCCTGAAAGGTTACGCTGCCTTGTAGAGTTCCCAAGACTACTCTACTATTTCCTAGGCCTTCTGCTAGGGTTGCCAGCTATTTGTATACTAATTATACGAGACCATACCACCTCTGGTTACCACTTGGTAAACCATTTGGGCTAAGGTGATAATCATTGTAGCTACTTATCGTAGCGTCGCTACACCCCCATCCAAGCCCAAGTGAGCCGATTTTGAATGTCTTTGCATCAAGTTCAATTATTCCAGTTCTTACAAGGTACAATCAAAGGTAAGCAAGATCCCATACCTTTAAGATATCTTTGAAAGGACCATTGATACTAACATCAAGGGGTTGTGCCAATGAGGTACAACCCACAGGTATCATACTTACCATAATGTCATGTCCAAAAAGTCTTGAGAACCACTCTTATTTTGTGTGCAGCAAAAGGATTGAGGACGAACAAGGTATGGTCCCCCTGTAGAACTGGGACAAGTTGCTCCTCAATCTATTCAAGAAAGTTTTCTGTGTTCGCATCTCCCTTTGCGTTTAATTTAACAACAACTCTAGAATCATATTTTTCTCTCTCCTGAAGAACTCCACACCCAATTCCTTGTTCCCAAAAGAATATCCAAGGTTTTACTTGAGGAATACCACCTGTGAATACCGTATGTTGAATTGTCTCTTGCCTCTTGTCCTAGCTCGATTGAATACTCTGTGCCCAAATAGTTTTCTCACCGACTTGGTTGTAGGTTCGCTCTTCGATACTCGAAAGATACTAGTGTCTGGTCCATGTTACCAATGTTGGATAATTGGTAACCGCCAATGGTTGGTAAGGGTCCTGAACTTTGCTTATCATTTGGGCAAAGCTGTGAGTTGCGTCTGTTGAAGCACATCCATTTTAGCATTGATTCACTAAAGTCTGATGGAAGCTGACTGGCTTTATTGGTTATACAGTGTAAGGATATCAATGCCAATGAAGAAACCCCCGAAACCACTCATTCGAGAAAGGAAACGAGGTATGTGCAACTGTGGCTGTGGCATAATGCTTCGAGTATAGTTCTTGACTAACATGCCTGCATCAGCCTCGTCAAAGTATTCCTCCTCTTGCTCTATGAATTCGGAATCTATCATACAGTTCCCTCTCCACCGCTTCTCATTTTCTTTTTCTCCCTCCCCCTCCTTCCTATCCTGATTTTTCCTCTGCTCGCTAAACTTTCCCTTTAGTTCTTCCTTCCTCCATCAAGATAAATTCCTCTCTGACAGCTTGAACCGTTCTGCCACCTGTGCTCGGATTAGTTTTCGCTTTTGGGTCGGGCTGGCAGATATCGATGGTGTTTCCCCATAGGATAGCACCTGAACCTTGTAACTAACCGTATAAGACCAGTAGGGATTCTGAAGCTTATTGGCTCGTGCCCGGAGCTTTTCCAATAATTATTTTCACTTTGGTCCTGGCTTCTTCTTAACTCCTGCATAAAATTGGTTTGCTGAGAGTGGCTCTGGATTTGGATGGTCTTTGGCTCTTCCGGCTAGCTTGGGTGGGACTGGCATCTTCGGGCTTCAATTTGTATATATAAAAGATAGAAAATAGAGAGCCCTTCAAGTTTGTATTCTACCTTCAATTCTATATCTCTAGACCTCTAAATCCATTGTTTATCTACTCTATTCCAGCCTCCCCTATTCATATTTCTGACTCAAGTTATGAGTTGACGTTGTGAGTCACGGTACCTGGTTCATGTCTCAAATACAAAATGAGTAAGAGCAATGTCCACCTGCTAATTTCCGGACACCTCACCTTAATTTGACCTCTTAGCGCGAGGTTCAATTATTCCAGTTATTACTGTATACAAGCTATACAGTCTATACTTTAATCTAGGTGACTACTCATTATGATAATCAGGCCTGCAAGCTCCCTTCCTCAGATGTAGCCGATGCTTGACTCACTGGGCGCTACGCACAATCAGCCTCACGGGATATACTCTTAGCATGATAAGACTCATTCCTCTAGAGTCCACTGACAACTCATAGTAATGCTCCATATCAAGGGGAGAAGGTTCTGGCTGGTTCCAATGTATTTGTCCCGAAAGCGCCCTCGCCTCCTTGGACTACCTAAGTTCCTCTTGGAAGGCTGCCCAACTGCCGGTAGGCAATGATAGACTCCTACGTACCAGAGGGACTATTTATGTGTGATCCCACATTTGGTTGTTACCCATATTCCCCTTATATATCCTGTGAACCACATTCAGTCGAAGGGACGGCGATGACATATATGGTATTATGACACCTGCTCCAATAAACACTTTTTACTAGGAAAGGAGCAAAAATACCACTGTCTGCCAATAATGTGCCGTCCCGATGCTGGGGTCAGAGGAGGGTGTTAGCTGAACCCTGCCAAGTACAATACCATGTTTGGGCCACCTTTGCTCAGGCTCTCGACCTTTCTACCCAGGTGTGTGTGCACTTATCAAGATCTCAGAGCTGGTAGAATGTGAGGTAATTAACCTCAGTTCCTGGATGACTTTGATGGTGAAGGTAGGGTAACTTGGGTTCCTCAGTAGGGTAACTGGGATCCATAGGCTTAATGGCTAAATCTTTAATGTAGGGTTAATTTGCCCTCTGATGCCTTTAACTGCTTAGAAGGTCCCCCTGATTTCACCTAATGTTTTCTCGGCGACCCATGTAATATTCACATGGTTCTCGTGACTTTATGCGAACTTACTCCTAGAAAAGTTACCCTACCTAATAGCGTACCCGAATCTGCTCTATTGATTACTGTGCTTTGCTCTAAGTTGACCAGCCTTTTATATTCTAAGTATACCCGACCATACCACCTCTGGTTACCACTTAGCATACCATTTAGTCTAAGGTAATAGTCATTGTAGCTACCTATTATAGGGTCATTACAAGTACCATCTACTTTCCTGACTACAGAGTCAGGATATACTATAATGGAAAATCCTCATACTCCAGATCAGCAATAGCAAAACCCCAAGAAAAATCACATTTCATCTCTCACTTCCCCAGGTTTTCCCTTTAGAAATGCCTCAAGAACTTCCTCTACTATGCCTCATACTCCACAGAATCGTCCCAAAGAACCCAACCAAACTCATCCCAACACCTGTCTCCAAATGCCCAAAGCTCTACAAGGTAGATTCAAAGACTAAATAGAAAAGCAGATGGGCGCTGCTATTCTAAAAAGACAAAGACTACCTGAGGGTGCTAGGATGTTGTTCAAGCAAAATCTGATTGTAGAATATGACTACTGGTTGATCTGCGATTCAGAAATCAGAACACAGAAGCAGGCCACTTGTAAATTCCCAATCACAAGGCAATCCTCAATCTAGTAGTGAGAGCAAAATTCCGAAGGAAGATAGATCTCAGCAATAGCTATTTTCAGACCAGAGTACACCATGATGATGCCAAATATAATACCACAAAAACCACATTTGGCTCATTCACTAACAAAGTCATGGTGCAATGAGACATTAATGCGGCAGCTACCTTGGTCAGAGTCATGGAAGATTTCTTCCATAAAGAACTTGACGAATATGTTTAGGTCTACATTCACAATATTTCTACCTTCAGCAATACCTTTAAAGCTCATATGCAGCATGTCACAGCTGTGTGCAACAATATAAGAGAAGCAGGATTCTATGAGAACCCAAAGAGGTGCATCTTCTTCGCAGAAAGATTTCAGATTCTAGGCCATATGATAGATCAAGATGGTGTACATCCTGCACCAGAAAAAATTCCTTCTGTAATGGACTGGGCAAAACATAAGAACCAAAAAGAACTACAGCCCTTCTGTGGAATAGTTAACATTATATCACAATTCTTTCACTATGCGGCAACTGTCACACCTACACTTACTGAACTCACTTGAGAGAGTGAATCACTATGAACAGACCTGCAGGATGCAGCCTTTGAGGATGTAAAGTGAGGAGCAGAAAACCATCAGGGTCTATGACCAATAATCTATTTAATCACAGATATGGTGTGGTTGTTAACTGATGCATTACCTACTACGACTGGCGCTTAGGTGGGCCAAGGACCCACCATTGATGCAGCTGGACCTGCAGCCTTCAACATCAGGAAAGTCACATTATGACAAAATGCTTATCCCAGCCACCATCAGGAAGCCCTTGCCATCATTGAGGCTATAGCATCATTTGAGTACCTATTGAGAGACAGACACTTTACACTGGTAACAGACAATGCAACCCTTACCAAAATGATGACCCAGAAAAGTCTTTCTGGATGACAGCAGAGATGGCCAATATTCCTCAGCCAATTCTATTTCCCAATAGAATACCAACCAGGAGAAGAAAACTTCTTAGCAGATTACCTATTGAGAATTCATGACAGAATTCCAAATTGTAAACATATGATGCAAGCAGACCCTACCTCACAAGGCTCTAAGACAGATACCTTACCCAATACCCTAGTACTCTTTATCGACACACACCTCTTTGCTTGACCACTCCACTGATTTAGAAGAAGCCATGTATTGCACTAGTGATGAGAAGCCTTCCCCAACACTCACCTCTTATAACTCAATTCTTCGCTCTAGCCCTATATATATTATGAAGGAAGCACCGAGCTATGATGTTACTGTAATATGTATACATGATCCGGTAACTATATATAAGAGTGGAGTATAGGATTTTCTATGTTTAGTTTGATTACTTTGCTTACTTTGATTAGTTTGATTGTTTTACAGTCCGACAAGCTATATTAGGCCTGATAAGCTTGTGTTAAGTTTAGCTTTGCATGTTAATTGTTTTATTTAAGATCACAAGTAAAGGAAGCATCATGAAAGCTGAAGATAGCATTGAGGCAGTGTTATAACTCTTAGGTTTCATGTGGGAGGACAGGACATGCAGGGCAAGGTGAACTGCCCGGTAATGATTGTGGTTGCAGGATATCTGATGACTATTGCTCTGGAGGAACTCTTGTATTTAAACTCTTGTCCTGGCTAGCGCGAGAATGTCAGACTTCAGCAGACTCATGTTTTAAGAACATACTTAGTTGAATGGGGATCTCAGAGTTCCACTTGCCCTTTAACTATTATCTCACTTTACCCTCGAGTTTCCTGAAGCCTGACTTAGATCTAGTGCTTGCAGGTGAACTGCTAGCCCTCTATTGCACCCTTTTCGTTAGACAGGAGTAAACCTGTTACACTATTGTACGCCCATTACAAGGACTTACAGTTTGTAACCAGTACAGGCTACCAGTTTAGGTATGGATTTGTTTTATGTATTGTTTCAGGATACAAGTTCAGGTGACTTGTATGCCTTGTTAGTTTCTGTTATGTTTAGTTTTAGGATACGAGTTCAGGAGACTTGGAAACCTTGTTATTTGTTACTTGTATGGTTTTAGGATACAAACTCCGGAAGTTCGTAAGCCTTGATTATTGTCTGATTATTTATGAGTTAGGTATCGTTTGATGCCTTAGGATTTGGATATGAATGATACGAGAGGGATTATTGCAAGTGTATTTAAAGACCTGTATCTCTCCGGACCTAGAGAGATCACACTTCGACAGACAGAGTTTTCAATATACTTCATTGAATAGTTATCTTCTATTCAGTTTGATTCGAGAATCTTTGAGCTTCGCACAGGCCTAAAGCACTTGGCCTTCTCCTAGTAGTTTAGATAAAGTAATAGAGTCTATTCAATTACTTGTTGGCGTCTGCGGTACTTGATATCATTTATACCACCAGTTTGGTTAGAGTCAATATCGATACCCCTTTGCAACACCACTACCCCACAGGAAGCGGTTACAAAGTTGAATAGTTGTACACATTGTAGAAAAAGGTGATCTTTGGTGAGACTTCCATAACATATTAAAAGTTGTCGCCATCCAACTGACAAAATGTTGTCGCTGGATATATAAGGGGGATGAGTGTGACCGCCTATTTGGGTATCACCCTGAAATAGTTGTAAAGATACTTGGAACTCTATCTCATCCTACATGTAGTAGGTTTGTCTTCCGGATAGTCCTTGGGTTGTCCAGGAAGATTCGGCGAACCTTCAGGACAACTACCCTTATGGACAAGCCTGGGCTTTCCCTTTCAATTTGTAGCATTACTATAGATTGTCAGTTGACTCTAAACTTAGGAGTCTTACTATGGTAGAGAGTATTCTGAGAGGTTGGCTATGGGTAGTACCTATTGAGCAACGCTAATGTGTTTCACCGACTTAGCGATCACACCGCGAAAGTGATCAATGGGTGCAGTGGGAATAGAAAAAAATCTACTTCCTTCCACACCCTGCCTTTCATGTCTGTGATCCCTCATTCCTTACCCCCTTTTCCTTCTGGGTTCCTTCCTTATTTACTAGGCCTAACACTGCTAATTTGTCCTCTAGAACAGCTACCCATTTCCCTTAAAGAATAATGATCTCAGACCTTGTCTTAGCATCATCATCATCCTTGCCGGAAGACTCAGACCACCAACCATCCTCTTCACCCCTGGATCCAAGCTCAACGGCCTTAATTTTGTGAACCTCGCCTGGTGCCACCACTTCTATGCTGGTTTCCACAATAATTTTCTTCTTCTTATCCAGCTTAACAGATCCCATTCAAGGTCTCTCCTTTCCATTCTTTGCAATTGCTTTTTCCTTCCACTTTGTGATAGCCTGTTCCTTTCTGTCACTCTCTTCGTGAAGCTTTATAATATCATTGGCTGATATTATGACTTCTTTTGTGAGTACCTTTCTGCTTTTTACCTTCATGGACTGACTTTGGAAGATGGTCTGAGCTTTCAGTCCACAAATTTCTTCCTTCAGAATTACATCCTTGGCTGTTACACTCTCGGCTGATTTTGCAAGTTTTTCATACATCTTGATATGTTTTTTTGCCAGTCTTTCCTTGGTATGGTGTGTTTGGTGCTAATAAGCAACTACTGGTAGGGCGCTTTGGACTTGTAGAGGTGTTGACTTTGCGAGGAAGTTGGGATAGGACGTGAGGGGCATTCCGAGGAGAAATGCCATTAGCCTCAAAGGAACAAAGAATATTTTTCTGCGTATAGGTTATGTCTTTCACTTGAATCAATAATCTACGTTGTGTTTAATTACTTTTATCAATTCTATATAGAGAGATAAAACTTACAGGTGAAATGTTCCTTTATTAATTCCATGTGAATCCTGCTTAAGCCATTTATCCAAAAGATGTAGGTAGTATAACGTCATTTACCTAGAAGTGGCTCGGCACCAGGATGCGGCTCTCCATGGCAACCACAGGAAAATCAAATGTATATTATATTATCTACATAACGAGTATAGATATAATATTGAAGATTTGTCAGAAAGTACTTTTCAATATGGAGAATCAGGATCTATAGTTTTTATTTAATAATAAAAAATAATTCTTCATGTATACTCAATTTATTCCAAACTGGTTCAAATAGTATATTGCTGATGATAGTTGTCAAGAAAATTGTAATCATCTGCAAAGATAATAGTTCAAGCAAATAATAAGACCACATAACTCATGTATTTGAAGTACGAGCCGCTTTGGTATTTGTTGGTGGCCATTTTGGAAGTTATTATGTGGGTAAAAAAGGGTATAGCTCAATATCTATCTTAGAAATAGGATCCGAGGATATCTACTTAAGAGGCTTATGTAAAATTCAAATACTTGGTAATGTAGTTTAATCAAGTGATCCAAGATACTATATAAATTTTCAAGTCTGTAGGTAATGTGTTGCAAATTTAATTGCCTGGTTATTAGATAGTAATTTAGTGTGAAATCCTACCCTCTAGCTTCAAGCATGGCTGCTACACATGCACAATAAGGCTAAATACTTTGCCATATTTTCTAGTTATATAGTTAAAGCTATTGAATGAGTTTTAGGAGGTTTGGACATTGGAATCTAGAGATTGCACACATAAGGAATAAAGACACTGAATTTTGCTTACAATTTCTAGCTCTGAACAGTACATGTTTGAAATATCTAAATTGTAATGCCCAAACCCACTAAAACTCATTCAATAGCTTTAACTATCTGACTAGACAATATGGCAAAGTATTTAGCCTTATCCTTTATGTGTAGCATACATGGATAAAGCTAGAGGATATTATTTCACTCTAAATTACTATTCAATAACCAGCCAATTAAATTTGCAACATATTTCCTACAGACTTGTAAATTTATATAGTATCTTGGGTCACTTTATTAAAGGACATTACCAAGTATTGGAATTTTACATAAACCACATAAGTAGATATCCTCTGATCCTATTTCGAAGATAGATCTTGAGCTATACTCTTTTTTAACATCATAATAACTTCCAAAATGGCTACCAACAAATACCCAAGCAGTTCATACTTCAAATACATGAGTTATGTGATCTTATTATTTGCTTCAACTATTATTTTTGCAGCTGGTTTCAATTTTCTTGACAACTATCATCAGCAATATGCTATTTGAGCCAGTTTGGAATAAATTGAGTATAGATGAAGAATTATTTTTTATTATTAAATAAAGACTGCAGATTCTGATTCTCCATATTGAAAAGTACTTTCTAACAAATCTTCAATATTGTATTTATACTAGTTATGTAGATAATATAATATAAAGTTGATTTTCTGGTGGTTGCCATGGAGAGCCACATCACGGTGCCGAGCCGCTTCTAGGTAAATGACGTTAGTTGAAGTAGACCAAATAATCCCACATCAAATGGCTGTAAAAGGTGAGTAGAATGCGGAGGAAAGCATAGAGGTATTATATCATGCGATAAACAATAGTCAACCCTTTCAGGTTACATGGAAGGTGTGACCATCCAGGATTAATAGTCTCATTTGACCACTTGCTCTATTAGTATAATTAGCATTCTGTTAGCCTATCTTAGAAGTAGTATTTGTATAGGAGAATCTACATACCTCTTAGCAGTATTTGATTCAGAATTATTTGGGATGTACGCAAGTCCAATTTTTTGATTTGACCAACTAGTATTAGAGAAAGTAAAATAAGCCTTATAACCAGCTTCAACTAAAGCATGCCAGCCCTTATACTATACAATACATTTATATATGATATATGAAGGTAGAAACTCCCCTCCAGCAGAAATTATTTCAATAAAAGTAATTAGTTCTCTGTTACCATTGTGTACTTTGAAATTTCACTTTTTTCCTCTCTCATATATTACTTTGACACTACTAGATTTACCTATAAGAAATCCTTTCTCATCCATGTTGTAAATATTCTCTAGCTTAATATCAGGTTTGGAGGTAATATCCTGCAACTATTGTTTTTTTAAATTATTATGTAGATTGAAAAATATTATGGCATCATACATAGAGAGAGAAGAAACATAAGAGTGGTATAGAATGAGCTACTACCTTTTTAAAAAAGTCGCCGATGATAACAGGATTATTGGCAAATTTATGCTGCTTATCCAATTGAAGAGCAAACCTCGTTTCCAATATGGAGTGCCTGGTAATAAATCTCTGTTCCCAATTTTTCCCTACCACTAGGCCGGTAATCCCATGGCTTCGAATAGAGTGTGATTTGCTAAACAATTCAAATAGGTGATGTAAGGTGGAAAACCCTAGTTGTCTAAGCGTAAAAGATGATTGACATTGGTATTCTCTTCTTGTACTATAAGGGTTTGTTGTGAAGTGTGTGCTTGTGCTCGAGGAGGTACCCCACTTAAACGGTTACGAAGCTTTGGATAGGATATCCCATTGGAAGTTGCCACATCACAGATATTGGTAAATCTTCCAACAAGGTTATCATGGATGGCAGCCTGGGTAGTTGACTCAGTATCCCTTGAATTCTTTCTTGATGCTGGAACAATTGTGTCTTATGCGAGCAGTTGTAAAAGATACAATATTTGCTACGGCCCTGTCTTATAAGTCCTCGTACGGTCCATAACAATGGCAATAAAGCCATACCCTCTTCTTGATTTTGAGCTTTCCACTCCACAAAATAATACAAAATATTAGAAGCCATCTTATAAATGTATCTATAGCTTTTGAAGAAAGAAATTGTGAGATTTTTAAGCTACAAATAAATGAAGAAAATTTTATTCTGAAGAAATAAAATATAAATAGGATTTTCAAGGAATTTGAGTGTAAAAATAGATGCTAGTTTTTTGCTCTCAATCAAATTAATTTTAATTACCAGTATGATACTTATATTTTGAATATGTGTTTCATGAGATATAAAAGTAGTAATTGGAGAATATACTGAATATATAACTTATATAATTGCAGAGTGAGGTACTATCTTATATCAGGTATTAAGCTGAAAATCTTGACATCCTCCGTCTCCTCTACACACCCGGCAATTGAAATCTCAACACCACGAGATTATCACCACTTTTCTTTTCTCCACCCCCCGCCATGAGCTTGCTCTAGGGGGTGGAGTCATACCTCCTCTACACTCCCCTTCCCTTAGGTTCATCCCTTTGGGC
>Ga0307509_10010802_pt1 | contig 11131 bp, 13 predicted proteins | sample 10_EM_MG_FD_202245 | JGI IMG/M metagenome (GOLD analysis project Ga0307509, IMG submission 202245) | Populus trichocarpa ectomycorrhiza microbial communities from riparian zone in the Pacific Northwest, United States - 10_EM | ecosystem: Host-associated > Plants > Roots > Unclassified | place... | reverse complement strand
GCAAGAGCCCGAAAGAGCGTGTCCGGCCTCGGATAATTAGACAGGATCTTGGCGTAGAGCTCGTCCAAATCTGATAGAGCAGTTGCTCTTGAGGGTCCGGCGCCACATATTACTTCAAGTTGGTGTTGTGGATTGCAGTACTGAGAAGACGAGCCTACAAATTTCAAAACGGTGGAAGCATAAATGAATTGTCCAGAGGCCTCTTGAGCAAGCCGGTCTATGACTTTCGACGATGGCCACGGACTCTCCACCGTAGCCATGACGTCCAAGTTATTGGCGTAGATCTCGGAAAACCCAGCTCGTAGGTACTCTTTGATATCGTCAAGGGCATCGCCTGATTCACTGAGATTGATCCGCCGTGTCATACCGAAAAGCGGTTGTTGGTTGAAGGAATCACGGATCCAATATTCTGGGCGACTGGCGATCAGGAAACGGAGTGGCAATGGGAAGCTAGATTTTGCGTTTGCGATGAGAGATAGGATGGCCTTTTGTACATCTGATCCCTGGCATTCATCCAATCCGTCAATGATGATGGTCGCAGCATGCGTTGGCTGGTGTGGACTGTATAGTAAGGGAGAGATGATAAGTGCGTGGATTTGGATATCCATTGACTTCGTTGGGAGGCTGGGGTTGGCCATCATTGAGGAATTTATAAACTCGCGCGCGAACGGCAGATTCATGGCAATTTGGTATGAAAGAGTGGGGAAGAGTGCACTGCCTTGTCCACGCCTGGATACACCGCTGGCAAAAAAAAAGCTACCCGCATAATGCTCTAGGTAGAGTTCGCGGAGGATTTCAGCGATGGTTTGCATGATCGCGGACTTGCCCACGCCTGCGGCTCCATACAGCCACAGCACATCTGCATCGGGTGCTGGGTTGTTGATCCATTCGAGGATTTGGTTGATAACCTCTTCACGGGTCCCCGGGTGACATTTCCCTGGAGGGTATCGAGCAGCAGAGTCAGACATCGCATCGTGTGCGATCGCTTGGCTCAACATAAAAAGTCCTACGCAGGAAGAATACTCAGACAGAAAGATGAATTGCAGTAAATTGGGAGAACTCACCATGTTCATACACGGTGCTCTGGAGTTGATAATTCGCATGAACATCTAAAAAGGTGCCTCCATGAATCGTCACATCACGACTCCCTCCAAAGAATGACCCTTGTCCGATGTGAGCCATGTCGAACGATCTAGTATGCTGTATAGGTATCGATGGTGGAGGAAAGAGAAAAGCGAACGAGGCGGCGCTTACCTTGACATGTCCGAGTTTTATTAGGAAAGGATTTTTTGGCACAGCCAATCGATTTGAATCAGAATTATAAACTACTGAGTTAACGTTTGGACTAAATCTTTCAATTTGTCAGTCACGGCAGAATCCCTCCCATGCCCTGCTTCGGGGTTGTAGGAAACCCACAGGGTATTTAGCGGATGGGAAATCACCTTTAAGTAGGGGTAAATATTAGTGGTCTCCGTCTGAACCCTAAAAAGTTCAGTGGGCAGTTTACTGTGTGACTATGGCTATACTAACTGCCATTCCTGCTGACTTCCATCGTCTGCGGTAACAGCCTTGTCTTACCAAATACTCGGGAACTGAGAACAGCGTTCTAGCCCTATTCTGTTCAAAAAATATCCCTTTCGTTGCAAACAGGCGTGTTTGCCTAATAAAATGTGGGAATTTCCAAATTCTCCCCAATGTCGTCTCACAGCCCTGACAACGCCTCAAGAGAAAGAACCTAGATCATCGCCACAGTCAGGATGGCCTTTCCACCGTGTATAAGTGTAGCTGCGACCATCGCCGGGATCGCCGAAGAAATCACTGGCAGAGAAGTCAGCACAAATTCGCAATATCAAAGTGTAACATCGTACTGCACAGCGAGCTGACCACGAATGACGAAGACGGCGCCACTTGGGTCGGAGAAATGGCCGCCGACATAAGGACTGGATGGTTATGGTATCCGCGAGGGGGCCACACTAAACGCACAAAGGCATTATTTCTGAAATCACCAGACTGAGGAAACAAGCAAATGGCGAACCGTTGTTCGTCGGCTCTGGGGATAGAACAACATCTCCCTTCGAGCGGTCATCTTGCATCGCCAGCTCGAGCCTACCCCCATCGCCCCAGGCTCCCTATCCAACTCAACGACCCTCGGCCCCTCAAACATCTGACCTCCAACAAATCAGGAGCAACGATCTGTATTTTCGCACAGGAGAGTGAGCGAAATGTGTTAGTTGGCGTTGCGGGGATTACAAGCAAGACCCAGTCGATTCAGAGATCGGTAGTTGGAGATGGGGCGGATGTGATTGGCCCGGACCCTGACGTTGATAACGACTTCGGTTGTGGGAGCTGGGCCTTTCCGCCGTGGCAGCAGCACCAGGAATCCGGGAGATGGGGAGGCAGCGAGGATGGGGGTTCGCGCGGGCTGCTAGACAGTGCTAGCTCGACACTGGTTTGATTCGCGATGGCCTGAGGCCGGGATGGAGGTGCCAGTGACGCGAATTACATGCTCCTCGGTCATCATTATCGAGAGTCTCTGGAGGGCTCGGTGGTTCTGTAAAAGAATGGGAATGAGGGACGAGTCAAAGACGCGCAAGAAATGAAAACTTGAGTCAACAAAAAATAAAAGTAAAGAGGTGGAGGAAACAAGAACGAACCTATACCATTGACGACGGAAACACGGCGCACTGGCATACGGTTCCTTTTCGACATTTTGATCCGCAGACCCTGCCCGAGGAGGAAGTCGCCCTCGTCGTCGTTTATGGAGTTGGCGCGAGGTTCTCGGCTCATACAGCGAGTTGCGTGCTGTGTGCCCTTGAAAGGTTGCTCGCCACCAAGCCCAGCCTCGCCATTCTTCAGCAGTTCCTCGCCTTCTTTCCCTCTCGAATTTCTGGTGGCGGGCATCGCTGTAACTAATTGTCCCACAAACGTCAACATTTATGTATAGCAATTTTTTGGGAAGAAGCGATTTACATTGACCTCGGTGTCAGAAGCTTTCTGCGAGATGAAAGAACTACGTCAGTTCAAGAAAACTGCGCTGAGAGAAAACATACCTTGATGTCTACAAAATGCTTGAGGAGTATGTCTGACCAAGTACAGGAAGAGTGGCACGTCGACCGCCATTTCATAGGCCTTCAACTCAAGCAAATCTTCAGATCCGAGTCCGGGTCGATAGAGGGCCAATACCCTCCTCCTGATGGAGCGACAGCACCTGCTGCATGAAGAAATATCCAGCACTTCGAGTTATGAGATGACGAAGTAGTGGTCGGTCTAGGAGCAGTGGTCCCTTTGAAGCGGAGCTCACAAAATCCGCACAAACACAAACACTATCCTTTCGTTCCCAACATCAATAAGTATGTCACATTCTTGTGAGTTGCCTAGATTATGTTTTATACCCTACCAGACGAATGTTATAGTCAAGAGCCTTGTGCGTTATGACTCGGGAGTCGACAAAAGGCTACTCGCAGACATGGACACTCGAACTACGCACACGAAGGTCAGATTATGTAGTGTCTGCGCTAGTAGAAAAATATTGGAACACCATGCTCAACCTCCCCGTTTTCGTATCTTTATCCTCTTCGTCCTCCGGCTCGCCCCAATCGCCTCGGTCGTGGTTCCTCCTGCAGGGACGATACCAATTGTATAATTCATCCTGTTTTCCACCCACTTTAGCAAGCGTAGCACTAGCGGATTGCTGAACATCGAACAGATGGATGAGATGCCGAGTTGTAGGAACATCAAGGGAATCCAAACGAGACGCCAAGGCCTCTTGGACGACCAAGGAAGTCTCGCTTAAATCATCGAGAGTCGTACATCGTCAATGCGGGTGGAGTTACCGTCACCTGCGAACGAGATGCCAACCCATGGAGGAACAAAGAAGTCGTGCGAATGTAGGGCAGCACTGGTGCGGGTGCAGCTGCCTCCTCCTTCAGTTTCTGTTGGCGTTCCTCCTCCTCTATTACTTTCTGGCTCTGCTTAAAGACATCGACATTCTTCCCCATTGCCTCGGCCCATTTTACGATTGCTGTTTTGACACCGGTGTTCACGTTTCCTGTCCCATCTTTGAACAAAAACTCCACTCCATTGCGTATCTCCTTTAACTCCACCACCACATTTTCCAAGGTCAGCCAAGAGGATGCGAAAGATGATCAACGCCCGAAGGAGAAAGTTTTGCTAGAACTGGAAGGCCAGGTTTACGATGTCGAGTGGCATATTTCCATGCAGAACTTCCAGTGGGGAGGCAGCGATGAGTTGGCCTGTGATATCGCTGAAACAAGCTTTCGTTGCGCAGTGAAGTGGGGTCTGGCCGTCGATGTCGCATTCGAGGAGAATGGAGGTAGACTTGGATGAAGCCCAGGATAATTATATCGAGTTTGATGCACCCTTGTTTGACTGCAATTTGCAGAGGCTAGAACACAACGTTATTAGACACGAATCATCAGCGCAGGAAAGCAACGTACAGTGTTAAGTCGCTTGTTCGACTGTTGAGCCAACAACGTTTCGCTAATTTCTCGTGGCAGTTTCTCGAGGAAGAGTTTGAGCAAATAAACATTATACTTGTCGCAAACGTAGCAGGAAATGTTCCATCTGAAATGTTTTGTCGGATTAGATGATTGAGAAGAGGGAAAAACACAACGTACCTTCAACGTGAGTCGCGTTCGATAACAGGGACCTTTCTCTCTAGGAGATATTGCCAAGACATTAGCGGGTTCGAGGAGAATTGGTTTCAAGTTTGTCCTTCAAGCGGGATTGGCATTGTCGTTCGAAGGAAACAGTCAAGGGAGGATGAAATCATTGTTCGAGGAAACACCGCTGATGCGCTATCCACACGATACGCACCCTTGTCGAGCGAATGTGCCAGCGGGTGTTTGGGCTTGGTGTGGAAGTCGATTTAGAGAATCGCTCGGAAGAATTTGATTGGAGATGCGGATGAGGTGTGCGAGAGGAGGCGGTAGTGGCGACTTCCTTCGAGAAGCCATTTGCCTTGCTCTCCATAAGAACCGCACCAACCTCGCCCATCCGACCTCTTTGATGACGCGGGTAGATTTGGTGGGGACGCCTTTGAATCATAAATCCTCGGAAGTGAACTTGTTCGCTGCCCCAGTATCCCTCGCTTCTTCGACAGTGCAATCCCAGCCTGAACCGCATAGGAACCTCAGGTAAAGACACAGCAAGCGTAGGTGTTATTAGCTCATCTACACCTCTCTGCCCTTACCCGCCACCTCCGAGTTCGGCTACGTTTCACAAGCGCCTGCTTTGGCAGCCTTGTTGGAAATATGCAAGTTGGGTTGATTGGGACAGAGGACCTTCGCTCGCCCGCCATTGGAATTATTGGGACTGTCGTCCATTAAGGGGAATCGGCGTTATCGTTTCGAGAGTACCATTTCGAGGTGAATTGGCGAGATTATCATCCGTTGCGGGTGTTTGAGCCAGGTGTCGACGTTGATTACTTGAAAGAGTTCGAAATGTTTGAATTGAGTTGGATTGGAGATAAGAGACTTGGGAGGGTGCAAAGGGATGTTAGGACTTGCGCCGTGTCGGTCTTATTCAGAGACCTTTGACCCTAAGGTTGTGGAGAACTCTCTTCGAGTTGGGAACCTATCTTCGGTGAGAACCCAAAAGTCATCTCGTCCTCCTTTGCCTGTGGGCGACGTCAACCTTGATGGCGCAGGTGGCCTTAGTAGCGACGATGCCTTTTGAATAGGTCCTCAGTTGTAGATTCATCTGCTTTCTCGCAGCCCTAGACAGAAACCGTCGATCGTTGGTGATGGCGTTATGGGCAACTGGCAGTGGAGGTAAACGACGACACGTTCGGTGCTGTCGTCTAAAGAGTTTTAAACCCTCCAACCTCGTTCTATATGGGAGTATTCGATGGTTGGTGACGCAGTTATGGCGCTGCATGCGATCAGTGAGGCAAATGGTGATATTTTGATGCCGCCATCTAAGGATGGTCAATGCAGAGGTGGAAGTGAGCGGGAAGCGGCAGATAGGCGATTGAGGGTTGGGATGGAGGGGCGGATATGGAATAGCAATCGTTAGATGCTAAGAACGGATGTACATCCTGGCCTTTGAACGTTGGGGTCGAAGGCTATGCAGAAAGAATTGCCGTTGTTAGTCGGCTCTGGGGATAGAACAGATGTCCCTCCTTACAACATCTCCCTTCGAGCGGTCATCTTGCATCACCAGCTCGAGCTACCCCCAGGTTCCCTGTCCAACTCACCCCCTCGGCTCCACGAACATCTGGACCCGCCTGATCGTCTTTTCCATCATCTCATTCCCAAGTTGGCTCGTCTTCCTCTCCACTTGTATCTTCGCACGGAGGGGAGAGTGGGCGAAGTGTTGCTTGGCGTTGTATGGATTACAGGCAAGACCCCATCGATTCAGAGATCAATAGTTGGGGATGGGACGGATGCGATTGGCCCCGGCCCCGACGTTGATAACAACTTCGGTTGTGGGAGCTGGGCCCTTGCGCCGTGGCAGCACTAGGAATCGGGGCGATGCGGAGGCAGCGAGTATGGGGGTTCGCGCGCGCTGCTGGGCAGTGCTAGCTTAACAGTGGTTTGATTCGTGATGGCCTGAGGCCGGGACGGAGGTACCAGCGACGATGTTGGCGCTAATTTCATGGTCCTCGGCTATCGTCATCGAAGAGTCTCTGGAAATAGAGACGCGTGATAGGACTCGATCCTGTGGTCGCAGTTTGGTGGGCGCGGGCGAGAAAGCGACCTCGGGACTCGGTGGTTCTGTAAAAGAATGGGAATGAGGGACCGGTCAAAGAATGAAAGTGCGAGGAAAACTTGAGCCAAAAAAATAAAAATAAAAATATGGAGGGAAACAAGAACGAACCTAGACCATTGACGGAAACACGGCGCACTGGCAGTGATGTGATACATTTCCTTTTCGACATTTTGAACTGCAGACTCTGTCCGAGGCGGGAGTCGCGCTCATTATCGCCGTTGGAGTTTGGTGCGAGGTTCTGGCCTCATAGAGCGAGTTGCGTGCTGTGTGCCGTCGCTCCGCAGGCACGGCAAATTTTGTTGATGGGGTAACCGAGGACAAGAACCACTCGACGCCCTCGAAAGTGTTCTCCGATTTATCTAAAGCAGTTCAATATTTGGATTGAAAAAAAAAAGATGAACACACGCACCATACTCCCTTCGAACTCGACACCGAGCCTAAATCTCTCTCCTGGACCGTCGAACCCTCTCCGCTTATCACCCACAGTACCACGAAGCAGCACTGACATCTCGCCCCATGATCTTGCAATGTACGACATCTTTAACGTTGATTCTGTCGCTCGTGAATCACAACGCAATTTGCGAACTGGTTGTTTGGACACTGGTGCTCACGTGTTGTTTGCACCTAATTCTTGAAAGACAACGGCCATCTCGGCGGGGATCTCAAGTACATACCACATGGGTATAGAGAGGATGAGAAAACGGAAAAAATCAGATACGTATCATTACCTTTCTTCAGCTCTCATATTATCTTCCAGAATATCCAAGAAAGTGACAACTTGGCTGAATAAAACACCCAGAGGAAAGCCGTTGAATATTCCAGCGGACACGAGGTAAATCGTTTGATTCGGATTTCCTTCCCGAAATTCAGCGAACGCACCTTGAACCGAAACCACCACCATACACCCTAATTTACCATGGGCAATCTCGATATCGTACCCACAAATCGCAAGCTACAAACTTTGGGACTTTCTATACCTCTTGATTGGCCAGGCTGGAGTGTTGACTGGCGATAACGTTCGTAAATTATTCGATTACGCGAAGGAGAACAAGGTAAGCAATTTTCTTCGGGAGTGATCTGTAGTACGATTGTTAACAGTGTTCAAGTTCGCCATTCCAGTAAGAGTTCTGGAGCGTGTTGGAATTGACATAAACGCTGAGTTTTGCAGGCTATCGTAAGTCCGATACTCCGAATTCTAGCATTGTTCCGCTCTAACCGTTATTTCCGCAGAATGTAACTTCTACCTCCACTGCCAACGCTGTCCTCAAAGTGGCTCGGTGAGAAGGCCAACAAAATTATCTTGTCTATCTTATCACATCACAGGGGCCCATCATCATCCAAGTCTCCCCCAAGGCGGAAGCGCGTACTTTGCGGTCAAGGGCCTCACTAATGACGCGCAACAAACCTCCACCCCCAGTGCCGTCAGTGCTGCCCACCATGTCCGCACCATGGCCAAGGCGTATGGCGTGTACGTTCGCTTTATTTATTTTTCCTCAACGTCCCCGGTCATTAATGTAGGAATTTACAGCCCCGTCGTGATGCACAGCGACCACTGTGCCGAGAAACTCCTTCCCTGGTTCGATGGCATGCTTGAAGCCGACGAAGAATATTTCAAAGTGCACCAAGAGCCCCTGTTCTCTTCACATATGTCGGATCTCTCTGAAGTGTAGAAAATAAACCCTAAGATAATCTCAGTCACGATAACACGGACTCTATTAGGGGCAACTGTACCTAAGATAATCTACGGTACAGTTAGTGATGTGTAATGTAGGCATGATATGAGTGGCTCACCTCAGTCACGATAACACAGACTGAGGTGCTAACTAGAATGTCCATAGAATATATATACGATATACGAGACAAAGCCGGGCATAAGATAAAGAAGATGAAGAGAGAGAAAGGATGAAAGAAATAAAGGTGTGGCGTGGCCACGGCTCGATCACACAATCACGGTGCGATCTCAACATGAAGATCCCAAGGAAAAGACTATTCAAATCTGCACCGAGTACTTCAAGCGTATGGCCCCGATCGGTCTCTGGCTCGAAATGGAGATCGGCATCACTGGTGGTGAGGAGGGTGGTGTCGACAACACCGGTGCTGATAACGCGAGCTTGTACACCCAGCCTGAGGACGTTTATGACGTATACAAGACCCTCAGTGCGATCGGACCCAACTTTAGCATTGCGGCCGCATTCGGAAATGTGCACGGCGTGTACAAGCCTGAAAACGTCAAGCTCCTCCCTGATCTCCTTGGGAAGCACCAGGCCTAGTCCGAGTAGCAGTACATATGTACCGTAACGTACGCACCAGTTAGAACTTATCGTTATTGATGAAGGACGGTGGGAGAGGGAACAAGAGAAACGATTCAATCGAACTTCCCTTGTTGGGAGTTCAACATGATCACGTGATGTCGGAGTTTCAATGGACTTGAATGAATTTCTGTTCAGTTCTAACCTCTTCAGTTACTGACTACCTCCGGATTACTGGGAGGAGGATGAGCAACCTCCAGCATGGTGACGGGCAATGTAATCCTTGCTCAAGCCCACAGTATGTCCCTTTTTGGTCTCTTCCGAGTCGCATATTCATCTGTCTTCACTTACATTGACCTTCTTTTTAGTCCATCATTATACGCGATCCTTGGAGGCACTCGCTGCTCACATTGACCACCCTCCGCTACCGGCCCTTGTCCGCCGCTTTCTCTTCGACCAAACCAACGAAAATCTTGAGGTCATGCGGTCACTGGCACGTCTGACGATGTTAGCCACGAAGACTGCCCAACGATCGAGGGCAAGACGTCCATCTTTTATCCGGCCGTCGCGTCCTTTTTTCCCCCCAGTGACAAATGTGGTCTTCGTGGGATGCGTCGGGAACGTATTCGATCCTGCCAACTATTGCGAGTTTCTGCGTGGGGCGCATCTCCTCCCCATTTTCGGAAAAAAGTTCTTACTGATAAATTTGGATTATTCCGATTCTCTTGACGCATTCACAGGTTACTATGACTATCATTTCGCAGACCACTGTTCCCATGAAATCATCCTTTAATTCAGTACTGTAGATGTTCGGTTTTTACTTTTCTGATGGACAGATGGCCATTTATGTTGGCTTGTAATCTGTCATTTCTTGTCTACTCTTGCATTTGACAATATATTTGCTTGAATGTTGCGTGAAACGTGTGCCAGAATTCAATTAATTACGAGGTCATTAGAAGTGCTGGACCTAGGAGATTGGTCTGGAGTACTGGAGAAATAATTGCCAAATTTTGAAACTAGACCCAGTAAGTCCAGTAAGTCCAGTGCTTTCCAGCACTTCCAGCGAGCCTAGCAACATGTTATTTTCCTGATGTACACTGAAGAGAAGCTGGGTAAGAAGGGCTCCAAGTCTATGTATTCGCTTCATTCACAACATGGGGGACCTTACTTTTCAACCAAGGTGATCAAAAAACTTGCCAAATAGCCCTGAACTTCAACGTTGAACGTTGAACGATGGATTTGTGAAGAGGGTATACTCGACCTCTGGCATGGAAGATGGGGGATGGTTGACGGACATGATTTTTTCTTCCAGCTTCGTCTCTCACCGAAGAGTCACGGATGATATGATACAATGTCAGTGGTTGGCTCAGATCCGAACATGGAGCAATGGAGTGGCCGGGTGGGATCGTTTGCTCGGTGAACTTCTGACTGATCCAGACTCCAGAGCTCCAGGTCCGGTCTGGCTACAGTTTTGTTCCGGTTACGAGAAATTACGAGACCGGACTTGCGAACACTATGCATTGCAGACAAATATATTCCTTCATTGGTCCTCTAAATTGTGGTTCACGAAATATACCCGCATGAACACAGAATATGGAATTGCAAAGCAGGATAATCTCGTACTACAGGTTCCCCACCCTAAACTTCAATCCGAGTCCGATTATCCAACGGCTTCAAGGCCCCTAGACCCTCCAGCCATTTTTCAAGGCATAGATGTTCTTGCGTATGCGGTTCATATTTCTATAGTGTATGAGCTTCTGTGACCAAGCCGTATTTCCAGTGACTTACCTTCAAGAAACGCTGGGCACGAAAGCAAAATAGGAATCGGGGGCGCCATACCAGGTCCCAATTTGAAAATATGTAGTAAAGTCCACGAAACGCTGCAAGAATTTTCTCTGTTGGATATGAGTGTTCAAACATTTTTCCAAATGGAAGAAGATCAGGAATCTGAACGGCCAATAAACTTGGGTCCAACTCGGGATTCAGTTGAGAATAAAACTTTTTGACCAGGAAGAGTAGGTGATACTCGAGCAGGTGAGTAAACACTTGTGCGCGGTCAAGGGACGAGGTGTACTGCGCTTCATCAAGGATCGTTGTGAGAGTCCGGGTTTTCCAGTAACAATAAGAGACATATTGCCGTGCTTTGTGAT